>ERZ833963.960-NODE-960-length-38249-cov-19.547023_pt1 | contig 38249 bp, 18 predicted proteins | sample MGYA00519693_ERZ833963 | MGnify/ENA primary metagenome ERZ833963 (study PRJEB31850, sample SAMEA3708748) | human gut metagenome | biome: human gut; feature: human-associated habitat; material: faeces | place: China | collected 2014 ...
ACGTAGGCGGCACCATCACCATGATCGGTACCCCGCCAAACGTTATCGTCACAGGCGCTCTGACCGCAGCAGGCCTGCCGACTTTCGGATTCTTCGAATTTGCTTATATCGGCATTCCGCTGTCTATCATCATTGTGCTCTACACACTGTTCATCGGCCGTCATTTTGTGCCTGATAAGCAGGCCGGCGCAATGGATGAAGAAGCGGTAAAGGCTGCAGCCGAAGAAGCAGGCGCTTCCGGAGACGGGGCTCCGAAGAGCAAAACAAAGATGTGGATTTCCGGCATCATCCTTCTGGGCGTAGTAGCCTGCATGGCGCTCGGTCTGAAGACGCTGCCGCTGCACACCGCGGCGGTAACCGGCGCTATCCTCTGCGTCATTACAGGCTGCCTGAAAGAAAAAGAAGCCTATGCGGGGATTGACTGGGTAACCATTTTCCTCTTCGCCGGCATGCTTTCCGTAGCAAGCGCTATGGAAAAGACAGGCGCAGGGAAAATGATTGCGGATACTGTTGTAAATATGATGGGTGACAATCCGAACCCCTATGTGCTGACAGCGGTACTGTTCCTCATTTCCAACGTACTGACCCAGTTCATGTCCAACACAGCATCGGCAGCACTCCTGGCGCCGATCGGTATTTCCATCGCCCAGTCCATAGGCGCTGACCCGAAACCGGTTCTGATGGCGCTTGGTATCGCGGCTTCCATGGCATTTGCCACACCGATGGCAACGCCTCCGAACACCCTCGTACTGGGACCGGGCGGATTCTCCTTCAATGACTATGTCAAGGTCGGCGTTCCGATGTGCCTGATTTCCCTGGTGGCTTCTGTAATCATTATTCCGATTTTCTGGCCATTCTAAGATTTGGCAATCATGGTTCGGCAGCTCGGGTGTTCTGTCCGTCCCCGTACTTTTGTTGGGGATAGCAGAACCGATTGTGTATTGCGGAACGGTTCTGTTCCGCGCTGTGTCTGAAGGACACTTATATTCAGAAAGGTGGATTTTATTCATGGATACTCCAGGCCCACTTTCCATTTGTCTTACTAACATGGTTATCGTATTTGGTGTTTTGATCTTTTTGGCTTTTGTCATCGAGCTGATTCATATCGTTGACCCGACAAAAAAGAAAAAATAAGCATAAGTTAAATATGATTAACCTATAGGAGGTATAAAATGGATGGTTTTATGAGAGCACTTGTTTCCGTATGGACAGATTCCGGCTTTGCCGCGCTGACCTGGGAAAACTGTGTCATGATTTTAGTAGGACTTGTTTTACTTTATTTATCAATTGCGAAGGAATATGAACCTTTGCTGCTGCTCCCAATTGCGTTCGGCTGCATCATGGCCAACTTTCCGAATACCGGGTTTGAAGATGAAATGGGCGTCATGATGGCCATCGGATTCGGGATCAAGTATGAAATTTTCCCGCCCCTTATTTTCATGGGGGTAGGCGCCATGACGGATTTTGCACCGCTTATTGCAAACCCAAAGACCATGCTTCTTGGCGCAGCTGCCCAGATCGGCGTATTTGTTGCGCTGGCAGGCGCTATGATGCTCGGCTTCAATGTGCAGGAAGCGGCATCCATCGGCATCATCGGCGGTGCTGACGGACCGACCGCGATTTATCTGACATCCAAACTGGCACCGCATCTCTTAGGTGCTATTGCCGTGGCAGCATACAGCTACATGTCCCTGGTTCCGCTCATCCAGCCGCCAATCATGAAAATGTGCACGACCAAGGAACAGAGAAAGATCAAGATGGTCAATCTTCGTCCGGTAAGCCACTTTGAAAAGGTGGTATTCCCGATTGTCGTAGCCATCGTCGTATCCCTGCTTCTGCCTCCGGTAGCGGCGCTGATGGGATGTCTGTGTCTCGGTAATCTTTTCGAAGTATCCGGCGTAACGGCAAGACTGTCCGATACCGCGCAGAATGCGCTGATCAATATCGTCACCATCTTCCTAGCGACAGGCACAGGCTTGACAATGTCCGGCGACAAATTCCTCCGTCTGGAAACGATTGAAATCATCGTGCTCGGTCTGATTGCCTTTGCGGCAGGCACGGCAGGCGGCGTGGTTTTCGGCCAGATCATGAGAATTGCTTCCGGCAACAAAATCAACCCGCTCATCGGTTCGGCAGGCGTATCGGCCGTACCGATGGCAGCACGTGTATCCCAGGTGGTAGGATTGAAAGATAACCCGTCCAACTACTTGCTGATGCAGGCGATGGGCCCGAACGTAGCAGGGGTTATCGGCACTGCCGTAGCAGCAGGCACTATGCTGGCACAGTTCGGAGGCTGATCAGTATAACTGATTCGTCTGATTGAATTAAAACGAAAACGCTCCTTTATGGGGCGTTTTTTGCTGTGTAAATTTGGAAAAGGAATTGGGGGAATGGGACGGTTGGAGTGACGGGGCGCCGATCCTTCCGTTCTCTAAGCTTTAGCGTGACAGCTCCTTGTTGACGCTTTGGATGATTGACAGAAGCCAGAAATCAGAAAAGGTTTACCTTTCCGTAAAATGTCATTCGGAGCATGTCACGCAAAGGGAATTACTATGACAATTCTCCGATGTAGAACTTTTTTGGAATCATGAAGCAGGAGATGTATTATGGAAAGATCCACAAGACCTTTGATGAGCTTAAAAAAGCCATAGATAAATACATTCGCTATTATAACAAGAGAGGTATCAAAGCGTCCCTTGGTTACCGAAGACCAATCGAATACGGAAAAAATGTATTGCAAATAATTGAATGCTTCAAACTGAATAATTAGAAAATAAAAATCATAAATTTTATTTACATTAAAATGATTAAGTAGTATAATAAAATAAAAATATGTTATTTATCAATAAATAGAAAACAGAAGCTGTAAAGCTGAATGTGGGGAATACCGGTGAGAATCCGGAGCTGTCCCGCAACTGTATGGGGAGCATTGTTATGGAATTTCTTTCACAAAGACATGACGATGTGAGGAACTAAGTCAGGGTGCCACCTGTTTTTACCATCTTATAACTTGCGAGGCATGAGTTAGATGTTACTGTGTTTAGAAAATAAACCGGTACATTTATTTGGTGCGTCGCTTTTTTTATTCAGATCAGTATTAGCTCACTTTAGGATTTATTACAATATTCATTTTATGGAGGAGAGTTAGAATGAGAAGAAAGTTATTGAAACACAATCATTCAAAACAATTAAATCTGGCGGTTATGGTGATGCTGTTGCTGGGGAGTAATTGTGCCGGGCTTCATATACAGGCTGAAGAGGCAGAAGCAATGTCATTTAAGATGGAAGGTGTGACGGTTGAGGCGAAGAGACCGGATTGGGAAAGTAAGTTATCTCCCGGTACAGTGACAATTATCCGTCCTGATGACTATGAAGGAGAACAAAAGACATTACCGGATTTGTTAAAAGAAGTGCCGGGTGTACATGTTAGAGAAGTTAACGGAAAAGGACAGTATACCACATTAACAATCCGCGGATCAACAGCTGCTCAGGTGGGTGTATTTGTTGACGGTGTATTGACAAACCTTGGAGGGGATGCTGCTGTAGACATTTCAACCATTCCCATACAGAACGTAGAGCGTATTGAAGTATACAGGGGTTATACACCGGTACGTTTTGGCGGTACCTATATGGGCGGCGTTGTAAATATCGTGACGAAGAGACCGGATAAAGCTAAAACCCAGGTGGAGTTCGGGAAGCGTTCCTATGGCGGTACAGTATATGGAGTCCAATTTAATGCGCCCGTGGGGAACGGTACATTAATGGTGGGAATTAACCGTGACGAAAGTGATGGGGATTTTAAATATACGAACTATGCAAACGATATAGCCAAAAGGGTGGAACAGGGGCTGTACGATTCTTTATCCAATAAAATCGTGACATTTAATGAATCTAATATAAATGACATGAATTCTAGGTATGGTATGGATCTGACAGAAAGCGAAATGAATAACTTTAAGTCCGATCGGCAGGCATGGCATGATTTTCTGACAGATAAGACTCCTGGCAGCAGAAACTTTACCAACTTACACAGTGAAGTTCTCCGTAATACAGTAGATATGACACAGCACTCCCAAGAAGTGTGGAGATATGTGCAGACGCTTGGTGAATATAAAGGGAAATGGGCTAATTATGACGAGTTTATGGGTGATAAAAATGGCTGGAGGAAAGTAATAAGGAAAAAAGCTATCCGTGAAGGAGCCCGTGATGAGATCTATATGAAAGAAACCGTACCTCCGATTATAGAAGGATATATAGAAAGACTTGATCCGGATAATCCGAAAAGCACAGTGAAAACCTATGAGGCAGATTTAGAAAAAAGCAAAGAAAAACTGGATAAACTTGGTGATGGGGAACGGAAACGCCGGTATAACGACTATGAAAATACGGATGCCATTATCAAATGGCAAAATGATAACTGGATGATAAAAGGAGCTTGGAAAAGAATTGACAGACATCTCCCGGATGGAGTCTGGTACGGTCCTGCTTTGAATATAAGCTCTGCCATCATGGGGCCCTTTGCGGATGCTACCGATTTATATCTGGCGGAAGGCAGACATCAGAAACAGGATAATAAGGAACTTTTAATCGGGCATCGCCAGCAGAATGGAAAATTGGAATGGGGTGTATCAGTAGATTATTTAAAACAAGATAAAAGATATGAAGTAGAGAAGAAAAATCAGGAAACGCCTGATGTATACTGGTCTACTCCCTGCCGTGTCTGGAGTGAATATGATTCCCGCCGCTGGGGAGTGCAGGCAGACGGCAGTTATCAGATCAATGACAGAAATATGCTGGAATTCCTTGCCAACTATTCCAATGAATTTATGCATGTCCATGGTTCAGGTCTGGAGAAAGACTCTCCCAATGAATATGCGGTACGCCGTTTACGGACCCAGTACAGGCAGGAAATGATCAACCTGCAGCTGCAGGACACCTATACGCTGGATAAAAAAGGGACGGCTTTCCTTACAGGAAGCGTGAGATATAATGAATCGCGTTTAATGGGACGGAGCCCTGAACTGTATGGAAACGTGCCGGGACATATATGGGTGCGGCCGGAAGAAAAACAGAAAAACGGGAAAATGACCTGGCAGCTGGCAGTCAAGAAGGAAATCAATAATAATTTGACACTCCGTGTTACGGGAGGTACGTATTACCGTCTCCTTAATCTTTATGAAATTGTAGGCGACGGGGCGGGCATACTTCCGCCGCCGGTAGACCGTGATGCTACAGGAACAGCCTTTCCTGTACCGGAAGACGGGACACAGGCGGATTTCAGCGTACTTTATAAGAAAGATATACCCCATGGGAAAATTGATACAGCGCTGACACTGTTTTACCGTAAATCCAATAACATGCTCCAGCTGGAACGGCGCGGTCTTGATTACTGGTCCTATTTTAATGATAATCGAGGTCATGCCCACGGGCTGGAACTGACCACGGATATCCAGTGGAAGAAATTTGATTTACTGCTGAACGCAACTTATACCAATCTGAAAGTGGAAAGGCAGTACAGCAGTCTGGACAGCTATGGAGGACATGTGCCCTGGCATGAAATCTGGGCGACTTTCCAGCCGAAATGGGAAGGGTCGGCACGCCTCTCCTACGCACCCAATAAAAAAATATCTTTCTATGTGGAAGGAAAATATACAGGGAAAATGTATACCAGTTATGCTTATGACGGATTACTGAAAAGTGCTGACGGTTCTCCCCAAGAATCATTGTTTACCATGGGGATTGGGACAAAATGGGAACCGACACCAAACTGTCTCATAACAATTGGATGCAATGATGTTTTCAATAAGGGACCGAAGATGAAAATACTGTTTCTTGAAGATGGAAGCATTGCAGGACTGCCGGTAGGGAAAGTTTATGTGAATCCTGAATATCCGATACAAGGAAGAACCGTATTTGCCACTGTAAAATATCGTTTCTAAGGATCCTGTTTTACCGGGGTAAATCCGTAATATATAAAATTCATTCATAGCTGTCTTTAAGCATTATTTTCAGAAAGCGAGGGAACGTTATGCGTAGAGGGAAAAAGATGTGGAAACATTTGGCGGGATTGATTACCATGGTATTGACCGCAGGCGCGGTGGGGAATACGGCCATGGCGGCGAACCTCATTGCCGCCGTCAGTTCGGATCCCCATTATAGTAACAATGATGTAGGAACCCTGACCGGTTCCCGCGTGACCACCGATGTGGATGTGGATTCGGCGGGCTGGCGTATTAAAAGGCAGGATGGAGACACGGCCGTATTTAATTTCCATTATAAAGGGAAAAGCTACCTGCTCACCCGCTATGGCCGTTCCGGGAAAAGCCGTTTCAGCGATGCCCAGGGGAATTGGCTTGCCCTCAATGATAATGCTGCAGGTCATTTTGTATACCATAATTCCACGCCCAATATTCATGAAATCACGTATAATGACGGATTTGTGTATGTAACCGGTTACGACAATCCCCATATCAGCGTGGCGAAACTGGAGGGAGATAACTTAAATAACCTCAACTTCCAAAAAGCGGCCGACTATACGAACGATATCGTCCATAACTTTCGAAAAGTGGAATTTCACGGAGAAGGGATTGCCATTCGCGGCAATGACCTCTATGCGCTGGTGACTGCCAATCCGAACGGCGGCTATGAATCCTATGCGGACAGCTATGCATTGAAGTACAAAATGAATTCAGACGGGTCACTCTCTCACGAAAAAGGGAAAGATGTGGTGCGGGTAGGGAAAAACTCTACAGAAATCGAGCCCTACAACAATCTGCTCATGATACCGAGCATGGGAGGCATGCTTGTCAGCGGCGAGGCATCCCCCAACGCTTCTTTGGACATCGTGGATATTTCCGGCGGACGGATGAAAACCCATCGCGTCAAAGTACCGGAAGCCGTAGGCTTGGGAAAGACGACAGAAGCGAGAAATATGCATGTGACACCGGAAGGGAATGTCTATGTCCTTGTAGGGGCGTATGCCAATGACTTTCATGGATCCACCGGCGGTGTATGGAAAACTACCGTTTCCAACCTGATGTCAGACAATCCCCTGCCGTGGACAAAAATCACAGATTTTGAAGCAGAAAAAGACGGCGGGTATAACTGGGACGTCTATGCCGAAGAGAACCCCCGCCGTGTATGGGTCAATGCGGGAAACAAAATTAAACTTTATATAGACGGGAAAGAAATCCCCATTGTGTTTCCTATCGAGAAATTCGGCTCATCTAAAGAGAAGATTTATGTGAACATGGATGGGTTTACATTCCTGGCGCCGGCGCAGGTGGCCGGGGAAGCGCCGAACCAAGCGCGCCTCCTGGACATTCCGGATAACGAAACCATGCTAACCGGGAAAGACAAGAGCATCTATACCTATACTGCTGATGCATTGCTTGGACCGGAAGCCGATGGCGCCGGCGATTTAAGGAGCAACGTGGCGGCAGGCGTCTTTGCCAGAGATTATGGAGACATTACCCTGGAAGCTAAAGAAAAAGCCCTTACCATCAATGCCGATACGGGAGTGGGGACCCCTGTGGGCATCTATGCGGGAAATGGGAAAAACGTGACGGTAAATGCAAAGAAACTGACCGTAAACACGAACAGCCCCACAGGAGGAGAAACGAAAACATCCGCCATCTGGCTGGACGCAGCAAAAGATAAAGCAGGCAAAATCACCATCAATGCGCCGCTCCACATAGAGATGACCGGCGGCGAAGGCGGATACGGGATCGCCGTTAAGAAAACAGACCGGTGGGGAGAAGCCGCGGCAGAAAGCACGGCAGTTTCCGAAATTGTCGTAAACGGGGACGTAAGCCTCACCGGTACGGAAGGAAGACAATGGGGACTGCCGGTCAACCATAAAAATGTATATGGGCGGCTGAACAATGCGGGACTCTATACGGCAGTGGACAAGAGTAAAATCACCATTAACGGAACCGTAGATCTCGCCGTTCATGGAAACGGCGCCACAGCGTTGGCCAAAGACAGTGAAATCAATGTAAAAGGCGGTAAAATCACAGTACCCACCGGAAAGAACTACGCCTACTACGCCCTGGCAGCCTATGACGGAACCGTACGGATGAATACGGGAAGCGATGGAAAAACACCGGGGGCAGACAAAGTGGAAATCACGGGCGACCTCTATGCGGGAAAGAACGGGAAGATAGATGTGGCCATGACCACATCGGGCTCCTATCTGAAAGGGATCGTGAACAGCATGGGGGCCGTGCGGGCGTACCTGCAGAACGGGGCGGCCTGGGTGAACGAAAGACAGAATACCCCCCATGAAGATGAAACCGAAGACGTGGGAAGCCGGGGAAAGAGCCGCCTAAGCGAGCTGATCGGCGGGAAAGACGAAGCCTCAGCAGGGCTGATCTTCCAAAATGATCAAAAAGGAATCACCATAGACAAGTACAGCGGCTACACGAAGATTTTTTACGACCACGACAGTGATTTGAAATACAGCGCCGGAACCGTGACCGTCGGAAGTGCCGAGGCCGGTTCGGGAATCACTTTGCGTACGGGAAACAACGGGATAGACACCAGCAATGAAGAAATAACGAAAAAAGCTTTGCATAATCTGGCGGGGAAACTGATTTACGGCAGCTATCCCCGGGGAGAAAGAAACCTGAACGGCAAAGTGGAAATTGCCGAAGGGCTGACAGCGGCCAGCGCGTCCATCAAAATCGGGGACATTTCCTTCTCTGAAAGCACCGGCGTGGGAGGCTATGGAGGACTGACACCGGTAGAACCCCCGGAAGAAGAACGTATCGACGCTCCTATCGTTGAAACGATCAGCTTGAAAACGGGCCATACGGTAAATGCAGTAGACGCTGATGCGACAGGAGGTGTCGTAGCTGCCGTGTACCACGATCCTTCATCCCTGACTGTTGAAAATGTGAAAAAAGTAGCAGAATTGCTTAAAGCCGCCAAGGCCAAGGAAGTAGAAGCAAACAACTCTACCGATGAAGAAGAGATACACAGGCTTCTGATGGAAAGCGCGGAGCTGAATAAACAGGCGGATAAGATGTGTGACAGCATGAAGGGCGTGGATGTGGATGTCAATTACCATGACTTGGTATTAAACAGCACTGCGAAAAAGGATGGACAGACCGCGGCGGGTATCTACTTGTTCTCCAAAGTGCAGACCAAGCTGAAGGATATGAAAGACGAAGGCCTGATTGATGAGGACATCTATGCATCTGTGGAGAATAAATTTGCCACCCTGCCTTCTTTCGGAAGTGGCATAAAGCTGTCCGCAACACGTCCGGAAGAATATGTAGACATAAAGGTAAAAAATGACGGGGACGGAAATGCTTACGGCGTGTTGAAGAATAAGGAACAGCCGGTATCCAATTCACCGAATTTCAACCTGGATGCGGATCTGCGCTTTGATGTGGAAGCGGCGAAAGGGGATGCCATAGGGGTTGATTTGGCGGATGGGCTCTATCATTCAAAAGCACGTCCTGAAAAGCATATCTTCGATTTTCGGCGCATACGGGCGGAAAATGGAAGAGCCATTGGTTATTGGGTGTCTAAGGCAGCGCCTATCAGCAGTTTCCCTCGACTCCGTTTTGGAGAAGAGATCCACGGCGGAAAAGGAAGTATCGGTCTCTACGTGACTGGGGAAAATGTGCAGATGACGATTGGCGGAACCGATGTAGACGGGAGAACCGGCGGCATTACAGGCGGATTTGATGGACATGTGGTGGAAATGGATGCGCCTAATGGGAGATTGGACATCAATGTGGCTGATATCGATATGACAGGGAAAGACGGGTATGCCCTGGTGGTCAGAAACGGAAGTATCGTGAGCGGGCTAGATACTTGTTATAAGGGAAATATATTTATTACCAAAGAAAGTGAGGATAAAAAGCCGAATTTATACATGAGCTTCCATGAATGGCACGGGGTAATGGATAATCAGGCAGAAACGGATCCTGTCAATATAAGGATGAATGGCAGCCAATGGCACAATAAGAAAGTAGGCCGTGTATCTGAAGGTTTTGCCGGTTCCAAAGTATTTAATTTTTCTGTATCAGGGAAAGATAACAGCCTTTTTATGGAAGATGAAAAGCCCTTGGAAGTGCTTAATCGTTTCAGCGGGGTGCTGGATGTTTATTATGCACATGACGAAAACAATGCAAAAATTATTAAAGGAGGCGATCTGGTCATCAATAAGGCGGGAGCCAACAGCATGGTGAGCTTCTATACGGATGCCAATGGTATAGACTTCACAAAAGACAATGCTGTCAATGATGTGCTGAATGCCCTGGCCCACAAGATGGTCTATAAAGGATATACGGATGCCGGAGGAAAAGAACGGAATTTGGCGCTTCTCTTGGGAATTAAGGAAGGGCTGACCAGCCAATCCGCCATCAAAGAAATGCAGCTTGCATCCTTTAATGAGACCGATGGCAGGGGGTATTATCGTCCCGGGGAAATCATAGAAAATGGTCCGATCCGTACTGATACGGTACTGACAAAAGATACCATAACCTGTAGCGATACGAAGACTGCTTTGTTTAAGAGCAGGATGATCAGTCCTATTTCACCAAAGGGGAGTACCCTTACCATTGAAATGGACGGGTATAATCTGAGGGCGGAGGCTGTAGATGCTGATACCCCGCCTGATCTCCGTGTGTCGGGGGTGTATGCCGGAACGGGACAGACCGTCACCATCAATAACAAAAAGGAAACGGGATTACTTTATCTTATGACGGAGAAATCCTCCAGTAGTGGGGGGGTACTCCATGCAGAAGGAGAAAGCAGCCGTATAGAAATCAACACGCCGGTGACAATGGAAGAGAAGGGATCCAGATCTAGGCCTTTCATCTATGCCGACGGAAAGAATAGCACAGTTACGGTGAACGGTCTTTTGAATCTGGCGGGGAAGATGAAAACGGACGACATTCTGCTCGATGCCCGAAATGGCGGAACGATCCGGATTTCTGATTTCAATATAAATACGAATACTACTTTGACGAAAACAGAGAGAGAATCTGAACAGGGTGGAAAAGCAGTGGGAAGAATTATCCTTGGCGGCGGTGATTATAATATCATTGATCAGGATCCGTTCAAGGCTTATACGGATGCAAGCTCGGGGTGGGAAGGACGCGATAAACTTATTAAAAAAGGCGGTAAACTTTCTGGGAATGTGAGTATCAATATGGAGCCCGGCGGCAAGGCAGAGGCGGGAAACCGACGGGTGCGGATGATCACGGGTATAGATGAGGCGGATTCGTATCGAAATGAGCCGGGAATGCGGATTGGACTCCGGGGAAAAGATTCGTGGTGGATAAATAATAAGGATCATACGGATTGGGATTGGACATATCGTCCAAGCGTGGAGCTTTCTATTACAGACGGAGCCAGGCTCTTTATGATAAGAAGTCTGCATGTGTCTGATCTTCACGGCGGTTTCACGGCGCAGAAAGCAGGAAAGATTTATTCATTGAATTATCCGTCATTATGGATGAAAAACTATGAAGGATATACAGAAATAACTGACGGAGGCGCGACCGTAGTGCGTGCGGAACCGGGATCGGGAATCGTGCTGAGAAAGGATATTTCCGGTCTTGACTGGGAAGATGGAAATGTCCGTGTGGAAACCATGTATAATACGGCGCAATCACTGTCTTATTACGCTTCCCTGCTCGGGGAGAATCACCTTAAAGCGAGGCTGGAATTTGTCAGAGGAAAAGCTGATGATGCTCCTGTGGCGCATACGGAGGAAGTGGTTCTTGATCCGGCAAGCGGAAGAGGATGGCTTTCCTTGAATTATAAGGTGCCCTCTGTTGGAGACCAGCCAGCCGTATTCTATCAGGGGATGGGGGCGTTAAAGAAAAATACAGAAACAAAAAAAATTGAAGATCAGTATCTCGATGCCGGTGTCCTTGTCCGCCCCGGTGAGTACGTGTTCCGAAAAGACGCGGAAATCAGGGGGATAACATGGGATATAAAAGTAGATCCGCAGACCGGCGAATTCATGAAAGACCCCAATACAGGCGATTATATAATGGAACAGAAGGAAATCGGGACGGACAGGGTGGTTAATGCGGGCGGAACAATAGGCCTTAAGGGGGATGTCCTAATAGACATGGCCGGTCACTCCCTTTCTGCCCATGACATTCGTTATATAGTCCCTGAAGATGTATCATTTTCGTCACCAATAGCGGCTTCCAGAGGGTACCGTTTGGAAATCAGAAATCCCGGGAAGATTTATCTTCATGGAGTGGCGGTGGACAAGAAGAAGGACCATGCATTTGCATTTGTGAGTGCATCAATGTTTACTGGGGCTGATGGAGTCGGAAATCCTTGGGATACGAGGCCGGATATCCATATAAAGAATGATACGGATCCCGCCCATGCTTTGACATTGCGGAATACCGGGCAGGAGATTGATCCGGAATATGCTTTTCATTCCATAGGTATCTATACGAAGAGTCAAGTAAAGATACGCAGGCCTGTTATCCGGGTGGACGGCCTGGTAGATATAGAATTTACTGCAGGAAGAGGACTGATGACTGCCGATGGTAATATAACCATAGGGGGCGGCAGGATTTTGACACCCGGCAATTATGCTGTCTATGCAGGCGGCATGGCTGGTCCCTATGTGAGCTATGATTCTAACAGGGGAATTATCAATGTGAATGTCACACCCGATGGGGAAAAATATGTACCATCAGGCAATCCTGTACAAATTGAGGGACATATCGCTACCAATGATCTGACGACTGTGGGACAATACCTTCTGGGGTACACAGAAGACTCCGGTATTGTAAATTTGGCACTGGATCGTCCTGATTCCTACTGGAAGGGTCGTGCTTTTTCTACGACAAAAGCTGTTTTATATAGGGATATGGAAGGCGGATGGGATGGGAAGGAGCGGATCGAGGACAATGGAAAGATCAATCTGTTTCTTGCAAACGGGGCTACCTGGACGAATGAAGGGGAGATGGATTTCAATAAAGAATACCATAGCGGCATGAAATCCTCTATCAACATCCTCCAGGGCGGAAGCAGTGAAGCGGACAGAGGCATCATCCACCAGAAGGATACCAATGACATACAGATACGCAGTCTCCGGGGGCATGTCCTTGCTTTCTTTGACAGAGATCCGACAGAAGTTGAAAAAATCCTCGGCGGTTCTATTGAAATTACATCCACCGTCAGCGAACAGGATGGGAGCCATGCATCTATGACACTTCGGACTGACAGTGCGGGTCTTACGATGTCTGATACGGCACAGGTGGACAGGGTACTGGGAAACCTGGCAAAGAAGCTGGTCTATAAAGGCTATCCGGAGGGGGGACGAACACTGGATGGCTCCGTGGAGATTGCTGAGGGGCTTACCTCGCAGTCGGTCAAGGCAAGTGGATATATTGCATTTGACCATAAGACAGGTATGGGGATCTTAAGCAAGACAAAACCGGTATATGAAGCCCGTGTGGGAGGTCCTATATCCTCTTCCGTGCTCATCGGGGAGAAAAAGGAAATCTTAGTCAATGATCATGATAACATCCTGTTTTATAATGCAGGCATATATAATGGTACAGATAAGCCTGCCGTGATTGACCTGGCAGGCCATGGACTGAAAATCAATACAGAAACGACAGAGACTTGGAGCGACGGTTATCTCAAGAAACTGGCGGATAGTATGCCATCCTATACGCTGGCAGGTATTGTAGGATTGGAAGGAACAGATACACGGATTATCAACGGGAAGGACGCAAAAGTTACCATTGGCGTGACCGGATTTGAGCAGCAGTCCGTATATGGCATCGTAGGGGAAGCGGACAGTCATGTATCCGTAGATGCGGATTTCCAAGTGAATGCGTTGACAATCCAAAGTCATAAACCGGGAGCCGGCTATGACCGTGCGGAAGCGGCGGCGGTTTTGGCAAAGGGAAAGAACAGTGATATTCGTCTGCGGTCGCTCCATATGGATAAGGAAGCTACTACGCATGTATATAAATTCGACCCATTCAAAGTGCCCAGTGGCAAAGCGAGTGATGCGGCCACGCCGAGGAAACTGCTGGACGGAACATATGCTTTTGGCCTGGTGGCTCGTGGGAAAAACAGCAGGATAACCATCGGCGACATCGGTCTGGACCTGCAGGGAACCGGTGTGAAGGCAGATGGTGCTAACAGTGAAATCCGTATCGGAGGAGGGAAACTGACGGTTATTAGAGATGAAACGACCCGGCTGCATGTACTGGAAGCGCTTAATGGTACGATTTATGCAGGAATGAATGAAGCGGGAACGGACGCGTCCGGTGAAGATCTTGCCATTAAAGGTAATATCATGGCCCGTGCGAACAAAGGGGAAAAGGGAATCATCCATCTGGGCCTCGGCAGCGACAAGTCTTCCTGGAGCGGTGTCGTGGACGCGGAGTACATGAAAGGGGATGTCAACCTGTACCTCAAGAAAGGCGGTACATGGACCCATCAGGCAGAAGACCTTGTCTTTGAACCGTACCACTATAAAGGCAGCTGTGTAACCAACTTGTCCGGCGGTCATACGGCTGAAGAAGCAGGGGTCATTTTCCAGAAAGAAGATAAACCGATTACCGTGGAAAACTACCAAGGGTATACAAAAATCTTTTATGAACATGACATCGCCGACCCGACAAGGATCATCGGCGGGGACTTTATCGTAAAGAACGCTTTGAAGAGGGAAGGAAAAAATGCAGTGGTAGAGGTAATTACTGACCGAAGCGGTCTGGATATCCATTCCGGAGAGGATGTGGAGAAGACGCTGGACAGTTTGGCCCATAAATTGGTATACACCGGGTATGTAGCCGGTGAAAGGAACATGGATGCCTGCGCATTCATTGCAGAAGGTCTGACCGCGCAAAGCGCCGCAAAATGGTTTGGCAATGTGAAGTTTACGGATACGGAAGGCCGTGGAACGATAGAAAAGGCAGAAAAAATCTATCCGGAAAGCCAGGTAGAAAATCCGATGACCACACCAATCGACGGAAGCAAAGAAAGTGAGGACGCTTACAGTGAAGCAGGCATCTACAAGAAAAATGATGATGAATACCGCTTCACCAAAGATCCGGCGGGGATCCATATCGAAAAGACACCGTCAGTAGCCATTATCGCCTCTGAGAAAGATATCACCGTAAAAGCGCAGGGAGGGCTGGAGATTGTTTCCAGTCCGGAAGGTATCTGTGCGGGCGAAGGAAAGACAGCAGCCATCACGGCTAAAGAAGTATCTGTCAAAGTGGAAGATGGACATGCTGTCAAAGCGGATAACGGTACAGTGAATATCATCGGAAACCTTGCTGCTGAAGGAAAAGACGGAATCAAGGCGGAAAATAACGGTGCGGTAACCGTAACCGGCAAAGTGGACATAACGGCGGAGAATAAAGCGGCAGAAGCACTCGCCGGAAGCAAGATAAACCTCAATGGCGGCGGTTTCATGCAAGGCAAAGTAAGGGCTGACAAGGGAGCTGTCAGCGGTGAAGGCATAGCGGTCCGTGGTGATATCATGGCAGAAAACGGAGGAACCGTCACCTTGAAAGGAGGAAAAGCCGGAAGCGATCTTGTATCAGCTGACGGTATAGGAAGCAATGTAACGCTTGATGGCGGCGGCTATAGCATTAAAATGCTCAAAGCCGATAAAGGCGGCATCATTACCCTGAAAACAAATCCGGGCAGCCCGAACGAAATCAAAGGAATCCATTCCGGAGAAGACTCTGCTGTCAACGTAACCGTAGAAGGCGGAAACAGCAAACTGATCGGCGATGTAACAGGAACCGGGGCTGTGAAACTGGACATTGAAAATAGCGGTACTTGGACAGGAAAGAGCAGCAACGGAAACACAGATGCGATAGTGAACAGCACTTGGAAAAACACAGGGAAGTCGAAACTAAGAAAACTGGGCGGAGACGGAACTGTAGACATGGCCCAATCAGGAGAAGGAAAAACAGAAATAGGAGAATACAACGGGAACTTGACCCTAATCTACGCTCATGACAATGCAAACCCTGTAAACATGAAAGGGAACAATTTCCACATCGGCAAAGCTGCGGTAGGATCCAAAGTTAGAATGCTGACAGACAATACTGGGCTGAATACCTCTTCGGGCAAAGCGGCCGACAAGAATCTGGTGAGCGAGACACTGAACGCACTGGCAGGAAAACTGTACTACGAAGCCTACAAAAGCGGAGAAAAGAATCTGGAAGGGACGGTAGAAATTGCAGAAGGCCTTACAGCTCAATCAGCAACAAAGAGATTGGAAACCATGACCTATAAAGCAGAAACAGGCCAAGGCCAATACCTCTACACACCGGCAACGGTAGATGATCCGACACCGCCAAATCCAAAGCCGCCAATCATCTACGGAGAGAAAGAAACCCAGATGATGAGAGGGAGCAAGACAGCGATGGTATCCTCTATCCTTCTGTGGAGAGCGAATAACAATGACCTTGAGAGACGGATGGGAGATATAAGGCTTGGAAAAGAAGAAAACGGAATCTGGGCAAGATACCTGGGCGGGAAGAACGAACTGGATAAACAGAAGACCAGCTTCAAACAGACCTACAACATAGCCCAGGTAGGCTACGACAAGAAAAAAGGAAACTGGACAATCGGCGCAGCCCTGGACTACGGAACAGGAAAAGACACCTATGCCAATGGAACAGGGAAAGAAAAACTGGCAAGTTTGGCATTGTACGGAGCCATGCGGAAAGAAGACGGACAGTACCTTGATATCATCCTTAGAGGAAGCCGTGTGAAGAACGACTACACCGTATACAACGAAATGAACCACCGCCTGGAAGGGAAGTACAGGACAAACGGCCTGTCGCTGAGCATGGAATACGGGAAGCGGATGAAGAAAGAAAATGGCTTCTACATAGACCCGAGCATTGAACTCACCGCAGGGCACTTAGGAGGAAAAGACTATGACGCCGTAAGCGACTATGCAGGGGGGAAGAAAATGCACATCCACCAGGACGGAATAAACAGCGTGATAGGGAGAATCGGACTGGGGATAGGAAAAGAGACAGAAAGAAGCAACCTGTTTGCGAAGATAGCGCTGGCCCATGAATTCGGAGGAAAAGTGAAGAGCATCTTCAGTGCGGAAAACGAACCGACGAGCGGGACAGAAGTAGACCTGAAAGACAGCTGGGTAGACGTAGAAGTAGGAGGAAGCTGGCTGGTGAACAGGAACACCTATCTGTACGGAACCTACACGAGAAACTTCGGGGCTGACGTTTCCAGCAAGTGGAGAATAGACGCAGGCATCCGCTTCAGCTTCTAAGGATGATGACCGCATCGAAAAGGAGAATGGAACAAGTCCTGTCATGAGATGAGAACTGAATAAGAAGAAATGAAAGGACTGCTTTCCTGGGTATGGGAAGGCAGTTCTTTTACCTGGGTATAGATCCTTCGCTGCCGCTCTTAGCTTCTAGCTACTAGCTGCTAATTGCTAGCTGATAATAGCGATTGACTATCTGAATTCGATAAATCGACTGACTGCCTATACGGAACAGTTATTCCTGCTTTGCTTTTGCAAGGATGACAGGCAAGGAGAGGGTCATAAATACAGATACTGTTCTCTGCATAGCCCTGATGACACTAAGCGGTATACCCGTCGGGAACGATATTCAAGGCGGGCGGTGATTAACCGATATTTTGCCGGGGATTCCGTTTTTGATTATTAAATCGATTTTTATTCATATAAAAATATCATATAAGTGTCATGAAGGCGTATAGATAAAATATTGCAATTTGAAGAAAGATAAAATATTATATAGATAAAAGTGAATATGATATAGATTCTCATATTTATTTTTATCTATTAATGAAAGGATGTGCTTTATGCAGGAAGGAATCAATAATTTATTTGCAGGTGCTGTTTTTCTGGCCGGTGTGCTGTCCTTCTTTTCGCCCTGTGTATTTCCGCTTCTGCCGGTTTACTTGGGAAAGCTGGCGGAGGATCCCGGGACGAGGTCGTTTTCTTTTTTCGGACTGAAGGTATATGTATCTCCGCTGGTAAAAACTGTTTTCTTTATCACGGGACTGTCGACGGTATTTTTCAGTCTCGGGTTTGGGACCGGTTTTTTCAGCCACATTTTTTATCATCCCTATACGCCGTATGTCATGGGTGGTATCGTCATACTTCTCGGGCTGCATCAGATGGAGCTGATTAATATTAATTTTCTCCAGCGGCAGAAGAAGATCGAGCTGGACGGGAAGCGTCAAGGCGGTGTTCTCGGCGCGTTTCTTCTGGGGCTGACTTTCAGCTTCGGCTGGACGCCCTGTGTGGGACCTGTGCTGGGGGCGGTGCTTGCGGTGGTGGCTTCTGAAAATGGAAGCGCTCTGTATGGCGGTCTTTTGATGGCGGTGTACGCTGCGGGGATGGCGGTTCCTTTCCTGATTCTGGCAGTGGCATCTTCCTGGCTTTTGAAGTACAGCAGTCACGTGAAGCGCCATATGGTCCTGCTGAAGAAGATTGGCGGCGTGCTGATCATTCTTATGGGGATCCTGCTTATGCTTGGCAAGCTGGATATGTTGGCAGCAGTTATTTCATGAAATATTTCACGGATTTGTAAACAGGAGGTTTATCATGATGAAAATTTCTTATAAAAGGTTTGGAGCGTTTGCGGCAACAGCCCTTTTGGCAGGGATTCTGGCGGGATGTGGATCCGGTATGAATGCGGATGCAAATGACATGGCCCGCCCTGCGGCGATGCAGCAGGAAAAGGCAGCCGGCCGTACACAGAATTTTATGGATGCAAAGGATGCGGATTTCATGCTGACTGATGTAAATGGAAAAGAACACAGACTTTCCGATTACAAGGGGAAAAAGGTGTATATCAAGTTTTGGGCTTCCTGGTGTTCTGTATGTATGGCTACGCTGGCTGATACGGATATGCTGGCGGGAAGTGACGATAAGGATTTTGTCGTTCTTTCCGTTGTGGCGCCCGGATTTGGCGGTGAAATGAAAAAAGAGGATTTCGTAAAATGGTATAAAGGTCTCGGCTATAATAATCTCCCCGTGCTTCTTGACGAAGGCGGCGCGGTGACAAAGAAATACGGTATTCGTTTCTATCCGTCGGCGGCTCTGATTGATACGGAAGGAAATGTGAAGATGCTCCGTCCGGGACATATGAACAAAGAATCGCTTGCCATGGAGATGAAGGGGATTTCGTAAAGGAGGATTATGATGAGAACGGCAGGAATTTTAGGAAGTCTTGCGATCATTGCGGCAGCCGGTTTCGGCTGGTATTCGATGGCAATGACTCCATCTTTGGGCAGCGGGGAAAAAGCGCCTGTGGGGGTAAGCCTTGAAGAAAGTATGAAGAAAGAAATGGCGGTGGAAACGGTGAATAAGGAAAATTTACGGGATATGTACCTGGCGGGAGGCTGTTTCTGGGGACTGGAGGAATATTTTTCCCGTGTGGACGGCGTAGTGGACGTGGTTTCCGGTTATGCCAACGGGAAAACGGATAAGACGGATTACGAACATATAGGGCAGACAGATCACGCGGAAACGGTTCATATTTCTTATGATGCTTCCAAAGTTTCCTACAGGGATCTGCTGCTTTACTACCTCCGGGTGGTGGATCCTGCAAGTGTGAACCGTCAGGGAAATGACCGCGGGCGCCAGTATCGGACGGGCATTTATTACACCACTGATGAAGAAGGGGCGGCGGCCCGGGAAGTACTTGATGAAAAGCAGAAATCCCTTTCCGGTAAAATCGCTATCGAGGTGGAACCGCTCCGTCATTTTGTGCCGGCGGAAGAGTACCATCAGGATTATTTAAAGAAGAATCCCGGCGGGTACTGCCATATCGATGTAAGCAGGGCGGCGGATCCGGTGATTGACGGCTCCCTGTATCCGAAGCCTGACGAGGAAACCCTCCGCAGCCTTTTAACGGAAGATCAATATGCTGTCACGCAGGAAGGCATGACGGAAAGAGCTTTTTCCAATGAATATTTCGATAAATTTGACCGCGGCATTTATGTAGATGTGGCGACGGGAGAGCCGCTCTTTTCCTCCCGTGACAAGTTCGAGTCGGGCTGCGGCTGGCCGAGTTTCACGAAACCGATTTCTGCCGATGTGGTGAATTACAAAGAAGACCTGAGCTATAATATGCGGCGTACAGAAGTGCGGAGCCGTATGGGAGAATCCCATTTGGGGCATGTGTTTGATGACGGTCCCCGGGACAGAGGCGGTCTCCGGTACTGCATCAACAGCTTGGCGATCCGGTTCATTCCCGAAGCGGATATGGAAAAAGAAGGCTACGGTTATTTGTCCGGCGTTTTATAATTTTAAGAAATATTTTTGACTAAACCGTGCCTTGCGGTATAATATATAAATTGGTAAAGCAGTTATACTTAAAAGGCAGGGTAAAAATATGCAGATGATTGATTTGTCCGGCGTCAAGGACTTCAATGCCGCTCGTTTCCTCATTTATTGGCTGGTAGCGACAGTCATTGCCATTCTCGTGGCATACAATATCGACCCTCAGAAAAAGCTGGTCTGGTTCAGACAGCGCAGTGACAACGGGTTCATGGTCCGCCGCGGCTGGTTTGGGAATTTCAGCCTGCTCGGCGTCCCCCGTTCCAAGATGGGCTTTGCCATTACGGCAGGTATTTTCATCGGGGCGGGTATTGTGTGGGCGCTGCTTATCTTTATGATTCTTCCGGTACTCGGCTATCATGTGTAAGCCTTGTTTTTCCTTATTAAGTAAATATGTTTTCTGCGTATGGCACAGGGGCAGGAAATAGTATCGGACCTGGTATTTTCCGGGTCCGTTTTTTGTAAGGCTGTTTATTTGCGGGGAGAGATTTATGACAAGCACGGAAACAATTTTTAAGGAACTTTTTGCAGGGGTTATGGAGATGTCGGATCCCGCTGTCTGGATCATGTTCGCCATCGGCGGGATTCTGATCTGGCTCGGAGTGAAAAAGGATTATGAGCCGGTGCTTCTCTTTCCTATGGGAGTGGGCTGTATATTGGCAAATATACCGGGGCATTTTGCCGTTATCCCAGTGGGAGGCGGGGAACCGGGCTTCTTGCAGGTTCTTTATGAAGCGGGAATTGCCAATGAGCTGTTTCCTGTCATGATTTTTGTGGCGGTAGGCGCGATGTGTGATTTTACGCCGCTTATCCGCCAGCCTTATGTCATGCTTTTTGCGGCAGCGGCCCATTTGGGGATTTTTGCGGCGGCGCTCCTGGCATCGGCTTTCGGATTCCCTTTCAACCAGGCGGCGGCAATCGGTATCATCGGCGCAGCAGACGGTCCGACGACGATTTTTGTGGCGCAGAAATTTGCTACAGAACTTCTGGCGCCCCTCACGGTGACGGCATTCTGCTATATGTCCCTTGTCCCGATTATCCAGCCGCCTATTATCAGACTGCTGACGACAAAGCAGGAAAGACGTATCCGCATGGCATATAAAGAAGAGAAACCCGTGTCATGGACAGCACGTTTCCTTTTCCCTTTTATGGTGGTGCTTTTTGCAGGTATTCTGGCTCCTATTTCCGTACCACTCATCGGCGCGCTCATGTTCGGCAATATGCTGAAAGTATCGGGCGTTGTGGATTCTCTGGCAAGTACGGCACAGAATGAACTCGCCAATCTGGTGACGCTCTTTCTCGGTATTACGGTAGGCGCTACGATGACGGCGGAAAATATCCTTACCCTTGATGTCCTGAAGATCCTTATCCTCGGTGCGGCGGCGTTTATTTTCGATACGGTGGGCGGCGTGCTTTTTGCAAAGCTGGCAAATCTCTTCCTCAAGCAAAAACTGAATCCCATGATCGGCGCCTGTGGTATTTCCGCGTTCCCTATGTCGGGGCGCGTTGTTGCCAAGATGGCTTTGAAAGAAGATCCTTCCAATTTTATTATCCAGCATGCCATGGGCGTCAATGTGGCGGGACAGGTCGCTTCCGTCGTCGCCGGCGGCCTTGTGCTTGCTCTTATTCCCGTTTTGTCATAAAGGAGGAACTATGTCAAGTTTGGATGCTTCCGTTTATCTTCTGGTCATCGCATACCCCTTGCTTTTCGTAGTGATGGCTGTTTTTATGGGACTGACGTACTTCCTGCGCAGGGTATTTCCTGGAGACTGAAGAAGCAGGATTTCCTTCCGGCCGCGGTTTGCGGGGAGGGAGAAAAAGTTTTATACTGTACCTATGTGAAAATAATTCTCTTTTAGGAGGCAGAAATGAAAGAAACATACAGCAGAAGCAAATCCGTTTGGCAGCGGATGAATGCCCGTGAGCGCAAGGCCGCCATGGCATACGGTGAAAAATACAAGGCGTTCCTTGATACGGCACGCACGGAAAGACTGGCGGCAGCGGAAATTATCCGCCGTGCGGAAGAAAAGGGATTTAAACCTGTCTATACCATGAAGTCGCTCAAAGCGGGAGACAAGGTATATTGGAACCAGAAAGATAAATCCGTTATTTTAGCGGTGATTGGGAAAGAACCCGTCCATGAAGGCATCAAAATCGTAGGATCCCATATTGATTCGCCCCGTCTGGATCTGAAAGCTAATCCGGTTCATGAACAGGACGGCATTGTGTACTTCCGTACCCACTACTACGGCGGGATTAAGAAATACCAGTGGACCTGCATTCCGCTGGCGCTCATCGGCGTGGTATTCACGAAAGACGGTAAAAAAGTGGATATCAATATCGGACTGAAAGACAGCGATCCCGTTTTCTATGTATCCGACCTGCTTATCCATATGGCACAGGACCAGATGAAAAAGACTCTGGCGGAAGGGATTACCGGAGAACAGCTCCAGGCTGTCGCGGGTACTCATTCTGAAGAAGGGCAGACACCGAAAGACGCCATCATGACGCTTTTGAAAAAGGAATACGGAATTGAAGAGGAAGACTTCGCCGCCGCTGAATTGGAACTTGTTCCCGCCACAAAGAGCCGCGACGTCGGATTTGACCGTTCCCTCATTGCTTCTTACGGACAGGACGACCGCGTATGTTCTTACGCGAATCTGGAAGCCATCCTGGACGCAAAACCCGGTGTGAAGACCCAGGCCGCTCTTCTTACGGATAAGGAAGAAATCGGATCTTATGGAAATACGGGAATGGAATCTTCCTATTTCGTGAAATTTGTGATGAAACTCCTTGCGCTGCAGGGACAGGAAAGCCTTCTTGATTTCTATGAAACCATGGAAAACAGCGAGATGCTTTCTGCTGATGTGAATTCCTGTCTTGATCCTATGTTCCCGGAAGTTTCTGAAAAAGACAACGCTTCTTTCCTGGGATACGGGGTTAACCTGACCAAGTACGGCGGTTCCCGCGGCAAGGCAGGCAGCAATGATGCCAATGCGGAATTTTTGCAGAAGGTCAGAAAAATCTTTAATGATGCCGGTGTATGCTGGCAAATCGGTGAACTGGGAAAAGTCGACCAGGGCGGCGGCGGAACGATTGCTTTCATGATGGCGAACTGGGGCGCGGAAGTGGTGGACTGCGGCACGTCCATGCTGTCCATGCACGCTCCCTGCGACCTGCTGTCCAAGGCGGACGCTTACGAAACGTACCTGGCGTACAAGGCATTCTTTGAAAGCAGGTAAGGAAAAGAGGAAATCATCGTCTCGAAAGGGGCGGTGATTTTTTCGTGGGAAAAAATATAATAGAGTCGTGATGAAAAATGGATGTCATTGAAAAGTGAGGATTTAATGAACATCATCGGAAATACTTATACATGATGGTTAATTATTAATCTACAATGGAAAATGTAAATGTGTGGAAGATGTGGTTGTAAGGCATTGTATGATTTGATAATGGATATAGGGGGGAGATAAATGCATTAAAGTTTAGCATTTACTGCAAGGGTCAAAATGAAAAAACATTTTTATCTCCATATCTTTTAATATAGAAACATATGCGTATATATGGAAGAAGACGGTTATATCTTATCGGAAGTGCTATAATGAGGAAGCACTATGAGTTATATGTCAGGCAGGTGGCTTATGAAGAAAAAGATTTTGATAGCGGTGTTGGTGTTGGGAATAGCTTTTTCAAATGTAACAATAGGGACGGCGGGTAAAGATATGCCTGTGGGGGGAGATACTTTTTCTGTACAGGAAAAGTTGCCTGTAAAATTTACGCAATATTTTTCAGATAGGGCAGGAAAAGATGCAGAGGCAGCATCAGAAAAAAATGTTATTCCTACAGGGGCGGCAGATGAATTAGTGCATAGGCGTCCGGGGAATGAAGGAATTTATATGCTTCGGGGATTGGTAGCAATAAATCAGCATAAATATAAGCAGGCAATTAAGGATTATACTAAAGCTATAGAATTGAATCCTGATTCCGCACTGGCTTATTATGCAAGGGCGACCGCATATAGTTTGGAAGAGGATTTTTATGCAGCAGAACAGGATTACAATAAAGCGTTGAAAAAGAATCCTGAACCGGAAATGAGGGGGCATATCTTATTGGGGCGAGGGGTTGCTTATGTGCAACTCGGGGAGACAGAATCTTGTCTTAATGATTTTGATGAAGCGTTGAAGTATCTAAAAGGAGAAGAAAAGGGAAAGGTCTATAGCAAAAGAGGACTTGCGTATCTGCTTCTTGGCGAGATGGATAAGAGTTATGTTGATTTTGAGAAGGCATTATCTATTAACACCAAGGATGTAATAGCGCTTATATCGATTGCTGATCTGCAGTGGTTGCATTACCATGCACCGGAAAAAGCATTACCTTTTCTTGACAGGGCGGTGGCAGCGGACTCATCTAATCTTCTTGCTTGGATGAAAAGAGGCAAAGTACTTCTGGATTTGCATGAGGATGAAAAAGCATTGACGTCTTTTAACAAGGGGCACGTGGTTGGAGAAACAGATGGGATTCCTTATTTATTACGAAATATGTATTATATGCAGCATAGAAGATTTACCGATGCGAGAAATGATTTAACGCATTTGATTTCCATTTATCCGAATAATGCGTATTTCTATTCGAAGCGTTGTGATGCGAGTATGAAGTTGCATGATTTTGGCGAGGCATTGGAAGATATAAGAAAAGCGATAGCATTGGAGCCGGATAAAGGATACTATTACATGATGCTTGGGCTTGTATACAGCCAGACAGAACGGTATGATGAAGCGATTACTGCGTTTGAAACGGCAATTGCAAAGGGGCATAAAAAAGCAGATGTGTACAATAACTTGGGATATGTTTATAAATTGAAAGGGAATTATCAAAAGGCGTTGGGCATACTGAATAAAGCTATAGAAATGGATCCCGGTTATGGAGAAAGTTATCGCTCTCGGGGAGAAGTGTATGCGGAAATGGGGGAATACGAAAAGGCGGTGGCAGATATTACGGAATTTTTAAAAATTAATCCCAATATTGCATCAGCACTTCTCATGCGTGCAGGTTTTTACGATAAGTTGGGAAAGAAGGAATGGGCAGAAAAAGATCGAAAAGCGGCTGCATTGGGTAAAAAGGATGGAATATATGTGTTCTCTCCGAAGAATGACTAGTTTTTGATTCAAGCGGTATCTGTAGATTGGGGATGCAGCAGAAAGGTAAGAAATAGGTTCTAAATAGAGGGCAATAAGTTCTCAATTGCTTTATATGGAATGACTAATATGCCTTAATGAGGATAATTTTATACGAAGGATAGCAGCGCAGGAGGAATCAGAATGGATGAACATCAGTCCGGCGTAAAGCTGGAAGAAGCGTTGGAAGCAAAAAAAGAACTTGATGCAAAAGCACAGAAAATACTTGAGGAGAAGGAAGCGGACTCCCGTATGAGGACATATACGGGACCGTTAGGCAGGGCGGTAGCCGTACTGCTGTGCGTGTGGACGGCATTCCAGCTGTATTTTACGACCATCGGGGCAATCAGCGCCGTCAATCTGCGGGCGATCCACTGTATCTTTCTTCTTGTTTTTACATTTTTATTATTTCCGACGTTTAAAAAGGAAACACGGAAAAGAAAGTTTCCGCCTCTTTGGGACGTGGCGTTTATCCTTTGTTCCGCAGGCAGTCTCCTTTATCTCATTTTGAATTATACCCGTATTGCCCGGACGGGAGGTCGTATTTCCGATATGGAGGCAGCCATTGCCTTAGTTGCAGTGGTTTGCGTTTTTGAAGCGGCCCGGCGGGCATCGGGAAATCTGGCGGTACTTGCAGGAATTTTTCTTGCGTATAACTGGTTCGGTGCGTACCTGCCCGGCTATCTCGGTCATAACGGCTTCACTTTGAAACGCGTGCTGATTACCCAATTCTGGGGAACGCAGGGTATTCTCGGCACGGGTATCGGCGTTTCGGCGACTTACATATTTCTTTTTGTCGTTTTTGGTGCGTTTCTGAAATATTCGGGCTTTTCCAAATTCATTAATGATTTTTCGCTGACCCTTGTGGGAACGACTTCCGGCGGTCCCGCGAAGGTGGCGGTCATCGCGTCGGGCCTTATGGGGATGATTAACGGTTCTGCCATTGCCAATGTGGCGACGACGGGGACGATTACGATTCCGCTCATGAAACGGACCGGATATAAAAGCGAATTTGCAGGCGCAGTAGAAGCGGTGGCCTCTACCGGCGGACAGTTCACACCGCCGATTATGGGGGCAGTCGGTTTTGTCATGGCGGAGTTTTTAAACCTGTCCTACACCTATGTGGCACTGGCAGCTGTCACACCGGCGCTGCTCTACTATATCGGCCTACTTCTGGCGGTTCATTTTGAAGCGAAACGGCTCGGACTTTCAGGGATCGCCAGGGAAAATATTCCCGATGCATTGTCGGTGATAAAAGAACAGGGACATCTTGTCCTTCCCCTGGTGAGCCTTATCGGGCTGATGTTTACAGGATTCACGCCGCTTTATGCGGCGGTTATTTCCATTTTCATCACTGTGGCGGCAAGCTGGCTCCGCAAAGAAACAAGAATGACAGGAGATAAGATTATTGCCGCTGTTATTGAGGGCGCGCGGAGCGCCGTTTCCGTAGGGGTATGCTGCGTCATCATCGGCGTCATTATCGGTACGGTCACACTGACATCCATGGGACTGAACATGGGCTATCTCATTCTGTCTCTTCTGCAGGATAATCATGTGTACCTTGCCGGTTTCCTTGTCATGATCATGTCCGCTATTTTGGGGATGGGCGTTCCCGGCGTCGCGGCGTATGTCATTGTCCAGGCGGTTGCTGTTCCTGTCCTGATCAAGGCGGGGGTATTGCCTCTTATCGCCCACATGTTCTGCCTGATTTATGCTTGCCTTTCCAATATCACGCCGCCTGTGGCCATGTCAGCCTATGTGGCGTCTGGGATTGCCGGTTCCGATCAGACAAAGACGGGACTTATGGCGGTGCGTCTCGGGCTTATCGGTTTTATTATTCCTTTCTTCTTTCTGGATAATCCTGTTCTTCTCATCGGTGTCGATCCGGCGGCGACTGCAGTGGAAACCCTTTGGGCCGTTTTCAGCGCGGCGGTGGGGACGTTTGCCCTCGTTGGCGCATTGGAAGGCTGGATTCTATGCAAGTGCGGATGGGCGGAACGGATTGTACTTTTCATCGCTTCACCGCTTCTCCTTTTTCCCGGAACAATGACGGACTTTGCCGGATTTGCAGGGATTGCCGCGGTTATAGGATTCCAGTTCCTGCAGCGGAGAAAAGAAACTTGATTTCCCCTGACACAGGGGTATACTTATGATAATCATTTATTTTCTGCAGCATGGGAGGATGGAAAAATGAACATGAAGCATTTGAAAAAAGCGGCGGCAGTTTCACTGGCGGCTTTAGCTGCAGCAGGGATGATAGCAGGCTGTGGCGGAGAAAAGAAAGCATCGGCGCCGTCATCACAGCCGGCAGCGCAGACGGTGAAAATTAATTTTCCGACGGCCGGCGCGTCAGGCGCCCTGTATGCGGTGGGGGCGGCAATTACCAATATGTGGAACAATAACGTTCCCGGTGTGCAGGCAGCGAGTCAGGCTTCCGCAGGCGGAATTGCCAACCTGAATATGGTTTCCGACGGCGAAGCGCAGGTGTCCATCGCTATTTCCAGCAATGTGTACCAATGTCTCAACGGGACGGACAGTTTCAAAGATCATCCTTATAAAGATTTGAAAGTGATTGCCGGTCTTTACATGAATCCGAACCAGGTGGTGGTCACTGCCAAGTCGGGCATTCAGACTTTGGCTGATGTAAAAGGAAAGCGTTTTGCCGTAGCGTCGGCAGGATCTTCTGTATATAACGAAAGCAATGCCCACTTCACCGCGGCGGGACTGAAATTTCCTGATGACATCCAGGCGGAGTACATTACCTTTACCGATGCTGCCGATATGCTTCAAAACGGTTCCATTGACGGCGCATGGATCATGAGCGGCGCTCCTGCTTCCGCCGTTACCCAGGCTTTAACCGGCGGCGCACGCCTGGTGGATATCGATGATCAGCTCGTGAAAGACCTGAAAGCGAAATACCCCTGGTATGCAAGTTATACCATCAAGGCGGGTACCTATCCGAACCAGGACAGGGACGTCCGTACCACAGCGGTTAAAATGGTTATGTTCACCCGCGGGGATATGCCGGAAGATGTGGTGTACAATCTGACGAAAGCTTTCTGGGAACATATAGATGAACTGGGGCAGGCACAGAAGAACCTGAAAGGCCTCAAGCCGGAAGATGCGGTGAAAGATATCGCAGGCGTGCCGCTCCATCCGGGCGCCGAAAGATACTATAAGGAAATCGGTGTACTGAAATAAGACCACGGGATAATAAATAAGAGGAACATCGTCTTTACAGGGACGGTGTTTTTCTTTTGAGAGTATCCGGTGAGCATGTACCGGCAGCGAGCATTCTCATTATGACACTTTCCGTTCCCCATTGTTAGTGACACTCTTTCCTCTAATCGTCATTCTGAACGGAAGTAAGAATTCTTTGTGAGAAAGATGGGGAAATAGAACAGCGACACAGAGTGAAGAATCTATTACTTCTGCTGACGTATTACCGTTTTCCTCACTGCGGCTATAGATCCTTCGCTCATGCTCAGGATGACGATTAGCGTTTCCTATCATTATGATGCTTAACGTTTTCCATCATAGTGATGCTTAATGTTTACCCTCATTATGACGACTTCCATACCCCGTCATTCAGAGCGGACACAGGAATGCTTTATGGGAATAAGGGAAAAGAGTTATGTGACGAGGAGCGATGAATCTATTACGCTGGTGACATCTTACTGGCTTTCCTTGTCACGGGTACAAATCCTTTACATTCATTCAGGATGACGATTAGCGTTTCCTATCATTATGACGCTTAACGTTTTCCATCATAGTGATGCTTAATGTTTACCGCCATTATGACGACTTCCGTACTCCGTCATTCAGAGCGGACACAGGAATGCTTTGTGGGAATAAGGGAAGGCAGCAATATGACATAAAGCGAAGAATCTGTTACCTTGATGACATTTTACCGTTTTCCTTGCTACGGCAGCCGATTCTTGGCTAATATACATAATGGTGCCTTCTGCCCTGTCAGTCCTGTGACTGCTGCCCTTTGCCGAAGAAAGAGGGTCGCTCAAATTTAAAATATTTTTCCCAAAACTATTGACAAGGAAATTTTCATTCGCTAAAATAATCACAGTATTTAAAAGTGCTGACGGAAAAAAGTAAATTTCCTTTCCCGGCGCAGAGAACCGATGGATGGTGAAAATCGGTGCGGGCAGGAGGTCGAAGTTCTTTCCTGAACTGCTTTGCTGAAATAACAGTAGGCATTGCCGGAGTGGCTCACGTTAAGCGGCTGAGAGTTGATCTGATGAAGTAGGGTGGTACCACGGAATATCCGTCCCTTGGTAGCCGCCTTTTTTATTTCTTTTTCATCAGGTAAACAGGGTGGTACCGCGATGAGTCCCGTCGTCCCTTGCAATTGGCAGGGGACATTTTTTATAGGATAGAAGTGCAGTAGAAAGAGAGGGCTCTCAAATGAAAAAATGGATGAAAATTACGGCAGCGGCAGTGGCGGCAACAGCTTTGCTCTATGGCTGCGGAGGAAACAGTGGCGGAGAGAAGAAGACGACTGACGGGAAGAAACAGATTGCTGTGGTGCAGGTGATGCAGCATGGTTCTCTTGATGCGGCCAATCAAGGATTCCTTGACGGCTTGAAGGAAAGGGGCTACGGAACGGACAAAATTTCAGTAGACCAGCAGAATGCCCAGGGAGACCAGTCAAATTTAAAGACCATTGCGTCCCGTTTCAAGTCCAATCGTCCTGATCTTATCTGCGCGATTTCCACACCTGCCGCACAGGCGGTAGCCAATGAAATTCATGACCTGCCCATTATCGGGTGCGCCATTACTGATTTTGAAACGGCGAAACTGGTAAAATCGAACAGCCGGCCGGAAACGAACGTGACCGGCGTCAATGACCGCGGCCCTGTGGAGAAGCAGGTAGATATGGGACTTAAGTTCCTTCCCACGGCGAAACGCCTTGGACTGATTTATTCATCCAGCGAAGTGAACAGCCAGATCCAGGCGGACCAGGCGAAAGCCCATGCGGCATCCATTGGCCTTGCCGTGGTGGAACGGACCGTTTCCTCTGTCAATGACATTCAGCAGGCAGCGGAATCCATGGTAGGTCAGGTGGATTTCATCTATGTTCCTACGGATAACGTGATCGCTTCTTCCATTCCCACTTTGGTAAAGGTGACAGATCCCGCGAAGATTCCTGTATTCGTAGGTGCGGACAGCATGGCGAAAGACGGTGCGCTCGGTTCGCTCTCTGTAGATTTTTACAAGTCCGGCGTACAGGCAGGACACATGGCGGCGGATGTGCTTGACGGGAAAATCAAAACACAGGACACTGCCGTAGAGGATCCTGAAGTGCTGGAAGTCATTATCAATAAAAAATCGGCGGAAACATTGGGACTTTCGATTCCTGAAGAATATAAGAATGCGAAGATGGTGGGATAAAGCAAAAGCGGAACAGGAAAATAAAAAACGGATGAAATATGCAGCGTGATCAGTTCGGTATAAAATGTTTTTTGTACTGCGGTTCAAAACACGTCATATTTCAAAACTTGCAGATGAATTATTAAAAAAGAGTTGTGAATGATTTCTCATTCCTACAGCTCTTTTTTGATGAATGTATGACAGTGGGAATAAGGAATTGAAACCGAAGAATACAGCTTGGTTTTCAAAATCGGGAATTTTATGTTCTGTTATAAACAGCACATTCAAGTACAATGGCGGTGTTGTATAAAACTTGATTTTGATTACAGATCCCTAATATTAAGGAACAAATAAATTATTTATTGTGATCAAGTGACAGAAGTATTAGTCATATATTGTAAAAAATATGGCATAGTGATATCATAAAAGTGGGTATTCTTAAAGCAAATGGGTTTAAGCATTAAGAATTTAACCTTTATATCCTGCATGCAGGAATCACACAAAATTATATAAGGAAAGCAGTCGTGGGGAATCCGGTTAGAATCCGGAACTGTCCCGCAACTGTAGAGGGAGTTTTGCGGCTGTAAGCCTTTCACAGAGGAGCCGCAGGATAAGGAACTGAGTCAGAGTGCCACCTGCTTTCTATGAGATTGGCGTAACTTGCGAGGTATAAGTTAATGCATAGGAAGCTGGTGCTGTATTTTTAATATGGCAGAAGTCTTCTATGTATCTTTCTTATGCCTCGTTTTATAAATTTGTGGTATGAGCGTACCATAAGTTAAAAATTAAAAATAAATTTTTTGTGTGCGGGGAAATGCCGCGGAAGCGGTGCATATCTTTTTTATATTCTTTTGGTCATGAGGAGAATCAGGATGAAGAAGACATTGGTAATGACGATGGCAGCAGTTTTAACCGGGAGCATGACATACCCTGTGTTGGCAGAGGAGTATGTTTTTGAGATGGCGCCCGTTGTTGTCACAGCGAATCGCATGAATGAAAATTTGGTGGATGCCAGAGCCGATATCAGTGTAGTTACGAGCCGGCAGATTGAAAAACTCCATCTGAATACCGTGGAAGATGCGCTGCGTACAGTTCCGGGGACACAGTATCTGAATTATGGCGGAAATGGATTGAATGCCAATTTAAGCGGGATCCGGATTAATGGAAGCAAGGATATTATACTGCTTGTGGACGGCGTACGTGTAACCGATTTCAACGGCGCGAATAATTCAGGGTATATGTATTCTTCTCTGCTGAATAATATGGACAATGTCGAACGTATCGAAGTGCTGCGCGGCAGTGCCGGCGCGTTGTATGGAAGTGGCGCCAAAGGCGGTGTGATCAATATCATCACCAAGAATCCCGGGGAAAAGAAAACGACCGTGGATATAGCCAGAGGAACCGGCGGACGGGAAATATATAAGCTGACCACTATGGGGAGAGTAGGGAAGTTTTCCTACATGGCCTATTATGACAAACTGCTGATAGGTGATACCAAATCCGGTGACGGAAGGCTATGGCCCGGGCACACCCATACCTTATCGGACGGAGTGAAATTTGCTTATGATTTTACTGATAAACATTCTCTTTCCTTAAGTTATGACAAAATGAAGTCAAGATATAGAGGATATGATTTTGTGTATTCAAACCGGTATCATGGCGATTATAAGTCCGATATGCTGACTCTGCAGGATAAGATATCCATCGGGAAGCATTGGGATAACCAGTTTACTTACCGCCGGAATAAAGTAAAGACAAATTATTTTCAGGATTATGACATGAATGCGCAGTCCAATTGGGGGATAAGCAGCGACTATACTTATGACATCATCGGCGAGCAGGTGAGTTTCCATGATGAATGGAACCGACTGACTTTTGGTGTGGATTATTCAAAGGGAAGGGACAATGTTCTTCGGGCGGCAGGATTTGACGTAAATGGGAATCCGGTCAAAACGAACCACTGGTATGAAAATTATTCTTTTTATATACAGGAAGATTGGAATTTCTTGCCCCGGTGGTCTCTTTCCGGAGGCCTGCGGCATGACCGCCCTGAGACAGATCAATACACTGCCGATTTTTCCAGTCATACATCCAAAAGCTATCGTTTGAGCTATGAAATTACACCTAAGGATACAGTGTATGCGGGACGCAATGATTTCTACATTCTGCCGGGGCTTGATGTTCTTTATATTCCCCAGTATGGAAATGCCAAGGTCAGACCTGCTTATGGATATACGGATACCGTCGGCTACAGCCATGTATTCAGCGATAAGACCATGTTTACCTTTAACTGGTTCAGAACAAAAGATGAACAATCTATCGGATATGATACTTCATCAAAAAAATATAAAAACTTTAATCAGGGTGTTTCAAGAGGATGGAATGCCCAGCTGATTTCGCAGATCGGGAGTAAATGGAGCGCCAATGTAGGATGGGCGCATTTGTACTCCAATGTTCCCGGGGATAATTTTTCTCTCGGATATTCGCCGAAAGATAAACTTACTTTTGACATGATCTATCACAATAAGAAGTTCACCGGAGGTCTGGACGGATTCTATTTTATCCGGAGAAAGAACCCGGTAAACAGTGATTTGAAAGGGTGGCCGAACGATAAATACGGAATTTATAATCTGAGCTTTAATTATGAACCGAGAAAAGATTTTAATTTTTATCTGAAAATCAATAATATTTTCGATAAACTTTGGGCGGAGCATACAGATGTCATATGGAGCGACCATACGCCGGGAACATGGTATTCCATGCCGGGGCGCACATGGCTGTTCGGCGTGAAGATGGAAGTGTAAGGCATAGATCGTTGTAGTGGAGAAAAGGCGGGATAATGATGAAATATGTGTATGGCAGAAAAAAGTGGCTGGCAGCCGGTATAGCAGCATTGCTTATCAGCGGCACCGGAGCAGTTTCGGATGTGCTGGCGGCGCCGGTTTATACTTCCGGTATCACGACCAAGGCAAAAAAAGATAAGGCAACTTTCGGAAGTGCCTATAAAGTGGAAAACGGTGTTAATAAGTATAACTTGGAAGACGGATCAAAAATCAGTATCCACGGCACTTATCACGCTGAGGGTATTACGCCGGGGAAAGGAACGACATCCGTTGTCACCGTGGGTGACGGGACAGGAACGCTGTCCATTGATACTTCCAGCAGCGAAGCAGGAAATTCGCAGGGGGCGGGGATTCTCGCATCTGACGGGAGCCGGCTGACCATAAACGGGAACCTGCAGATTAAGACTTACGGAGGCAGCTGTTTTGCCGACGGTATTTACATGATGCGTGCCGGCACCGGTACGGGGGCCAAAGCGAACATTACTGTCAATGGCAACGTATATATAGGGGATCCGGCAGCCGTTGGAGAACCTCCGGATTCCTCTTCCCGGGACGCGAAATGGGGAGTCAATGCGGCGGAAATACATGGCGGTTACGGGCCGGACGGCCATGTTCCGGGATGGGCGGATGAATATACCGGTGCCCGCTGGCAGCCGACCGGGGTCGATGTGGATATGTCGGACGGCAGCTCCATTGATCTCAACGGCGATGTGTACTTGGCTGTCCGCGGAGCTGCCATGAAGACAGACCCTTATTATAAATCTGCCGGCATGGATGACTATGATATCGCTGTTATTAACGCCAATAAAGGGAATGTGACCATAGTGACGCCGACAAGCGATAAAGAGAGTTTTTATGCCCTTGCCAGTTACGGTGGCACTATCAATGTGAATATGGCAGGAGCGGATGCGGCTTCCCATAAAGTGAATATCAAGGGGAATATCATTGCCATGCGGGATGATAAAGACCACAACGGACAGCCTTACTTTTTCCAGAATGGCCGTATCAATCTGGCTTTGGCAAACAGTGATTCCCAATGGATCGGTGTGGTGGATAACAGCGGATCTGATCAGGCAGGAGAAGTAAATCTCTGGCTGCAGAACGGAGCCGTATGGAAACACAGCTCTCCATCGCGGACCAATGGGCTTCAGGTAGAAAAAATGCCCCAACCGAGCGTATTCCACTATGGGAAATATGACGGAGTATCCCATGTGAACCAGTTGGTGGGCGGAAACTCCGCCGACAGGGCAGGCATCATTTATCCCGAGGAAGCATCGAAAATCCATGTGATGAACTATAGCGGACATGTCAAAGTTATTTATACTCACGAGGGAGATGGCAGTACGACCGCATCTTACCGCGGAGGTGATTTCCGGATAAAGAAAGCAGCTGCCGGTTCGGGAATTGTGGTATCCACTAATAACGCAGGTATTGATATGAATAATGATGATGCTGTATGGAAAGCATTGAACGCGGTGGCGGGGAAGATATATTATGAGGGATCCGTGGATGGCGAGAGTAATCTGGCGGGTAAGGCAGAAATCGCGGAAGGGCTGACCGCGTCATCAGCATCTGCCAAATTAGCGGATATGAAGTATAAGAAAGACAACCACGGGCAGGGATATGTAGAAAAAGGATCAGCACCGAACCCGAACCCGAATCCGAACCCGAACCCGAACCCGAATCCGAATCCAAACCCGAATCCGAACCCGAACCCGAACCCGAATCCGAATCCAAATCCGAATCCGAACCCGAATCCGAATCCAAACCCGAATCCGCCTATTATCCATGGAGACAATGAAACGGCGCTGATGAAAGGCGGACGCAGCGTATTGACCGGTTCCTCTTTGGAGTGGAGAGATAACGCTATGCAGGGAATGCTCCGTTTGGACATGCTCCGCTATCGAAACGGCATGGAAGGCGCATGGGGACGGGTTTATGGCGGAAGATGGAAGTATGATGGAAACGATATCGGGATAAAAGAAAACTATTGGGCAGGCGAAGCCGGGTATGACCGCCGTTACCCCAATAACTGGCGTGCCGGCATATCTCTGGATTACAGGGATGGAAAGGGCAAATATGATTTTGGCGGAAGAGGCGACAGCAAACTGTATGCCCTGTCGCTCTACGGCTCGAAAGATCTTGCCCGGGGCGCCTTTGTGGATATGATCGTCAAAGGGGGTTATATAAAGAATAAGTTTACCCTGTATGACAGAGGAAGAAATCAGTTTACGGGATCATCTACCGCCAGAGGTTACAGTGTGGCAGGGAGATATGGAAAGCGCTTCGGAATGGGAGATTTCTACTGGCAGCCGCAGATCCAGTTCACCTGGGCGCATTTGGAACCTGATGAATACGATGTTTCCAATAAAAGCGCCGTGATGACTGTGAAGGGGCAGTCTTTTGACAGTTATGTGGCGAGGGCAGGTATTGAAGCAGGACGTATCGGTTCTTTCGGTGATCTGTATGTAAGAGCGGGCATTGCCCATGAATTCGGCGGCAGAATTAAAGCGTCCTATTCCGCTGCTGACGGCGGTACTAAGGAAACCAGCTATGATTTTAAGGATACCTGGGGGGAATTAACGGTAGGCGGCACGTATAATCTGTCACCTGTAAGCCGTATTTATATAGATGTGACAAGAGGATTTGGCGGGGACTGGAAACGGGAGTGGCAGCTGAATGCCGGTTTCCGGTGCGAGTTCTGAGAAAGGCGGTGCGGAAATAGTGTGGCAGACAGCAGGTATCGTGACGGTTCCGGCTGCGGTATAATACCCTGCTGCAGGGAAGCGGGGTATATATTTCATATTTCTGAAAAGAGAAAGATGGAGGAACAGATTATGAAAGAATATTCGAAATGGAAATCGGGGAAACGGTTTCTGACAGCGGCAATTACATTGTCATTACTCGGCAGTCTTGGTTTGTATAGTCCGGCGGCATATGCCGAAGAAGATTTTGAGGAGTACACTGGCAGCATAACAGGAAAGGAAGATAACGCGTCTGAATATGTTATGGCCCACATAACAAAGGATGGCGGGAAAAATTATAAATTTACCGATGATTCTCTTATAAAAACGAATCAAGGCGTCAAAGTGGGAGATTTGGATTATCCTGTAAATATTGACGCATCAGGGCATGTTTTAAAGTTTTATGGACATGTAAATGACAAACATACCCTTGTTCATGCGGTGGAAGCAAACTCTAAAAAAGGGGTTACTATTACTGCTAAAAAGTTGATTATTGACGCAGGGAATACAAAGAGTCGCGCTGAAGGAATCAGTGTAGGCGGGCAGGGCGGAACGAATAAGGATGCACCGTACAGGTTGACGATTAATGGAGATACGGATATCAGGGCTCATGGCGCCAATTACGGACTGGGCATGTATCTGTGCGGCAATGCGGAAGTCACCATCAATGGGAACGTGACGATGAATACCCATGATGAAAAGAATCCCTGGGCGGTTTATGTGGAAAATGACGGTGGTTTCAGCTATTATGGCGGTTCCGCCATCTATGCCGGAAATAATTATGAACTTCAGTTGGGACCGAAGCTGACCGTTAACGGACTGGTGGATCTGAAAGTGAATGCCAATGGTGTATTTGCCAATGGCGGGCATTCGGATATTTACTTCCGCGGCGGAAATATAGAAATCAATAAAGATAATACCAAAGGATATTATGCGCTTCTGGCAGAGTGCGCCACTACCACGATGAATATGGAACGGGATGAAAATAAAGTGCCTGTCAGAGCCGGGAGTGCCAAAGTTACGATAAAAGGGAATGTAGGCGCATCCGCCGGCGCGATCAATGTGGCTGAGCCGGAGCCTTATACCCGTGTCAATCTGGGGCTGGCTACGCCTGATTCCAGCTGGACGGGGGTCGCTTATAATGCGTTTAAAGATGAAGGCAATGACGCCGGCGGCAAGAAATTTTTTGGAGAAATTAATCTGTGGCTGCAGAATGGTGCCTCCTGGACGAATGAAGCCTGGGGCGAACCGCCTGATGCTTATTTCGGAGAGGATTTTTCGGAAAGTCATCTGAAACGGCTGGTCGGCGGGGAAAGCGCCGATAAGGCGGGTCATATTTTCCAGAAACCCGGAGAGGATGAAGACAGCGAAGGCATTAATATCCGCGTAGACGATTATAAGGGATTTACAAACGTATACTATGGGCATAAGGATGAGAAACCCACGGATATCCTCGGCGGGACTTTTACCGTGACTAAAGCGCAGCCTGGATCGGGAATTACTCTGATTACCGACAGCAAGGGTCTTAATGTGGATTCGTCCAAAGCAACAGATAAGAATCTGGCCAGCGCAACGCTGAATGCTCTGGCGAATAAGCTGTTTTATACTGCGTATAAAAATGGGGAAACCAATCTTGCTGGTAAAGTAGAAATTGCCGAGGGCCTGACGTCTTCCAGCCTGTCCAAACGTATGGAAGATATAACGTTCAAGGAATCCAACGGTCAGGGGCAGTACCTCTATACACCGGCTTCGGATATTCCTGAAGAACAGACAGAAACAGCAT
>ERZ833963.964-NODE-964-length-38204-cov-39.879394_pt1 | contig 38204 bp, 30 predicted proteins | sample MGYA00519693_ERZ833963 | MGnify/ENA primary metagenome ERZ833963 (study PRJEB31850, sample SAMEA3708748) | human gut metagenome | biome: human gut; feature: human-associated habitat; material: faeces | place: China | collected 2014 ...
TGGGTGCCATCATCTACTACATCGTCATCCAGCTGGTGCTGACCCTCGGCTTTGATGCAAACCTGCTCAAGCTGCTGAGCGCCTCCGTGGTGGCCGTGTTCCTGGCCGTGCCCTATTGGAAGAGCAAGTATTTCGCAAAGCCTGCGGCAAAGAAGGCACAGAAGGAGGATGCAAAAAATGCTTGAGATCCAGAATGTTTCCAAGACCTTCAACGCCGGTACCGTCAACGAGAAAACGGCCCTGAATGGTCTGAACCTGAAATTGAACGAAGGTGATTTTGTCACCGTCATCGGCGGCAACGGTGCGGGCAAATCCACCATGCTGAACGCTGTGGCCGGTGTGTGGCCTGTGGACAGCGGCAAGATCATCATTGACGGCACCGATGTGACCAAACTGGGGGAGCACCAGCGCGCCGCCTACATCGGCCGCGTGTTCCAGGACCCCATGACCGGCACCGCCGCCACCATGCAGATCGAGGAGAACCTTGCCCTGGCCGCCCGGCGCGGCAAGCGCCGCGGCCTGAGGATCGGCATCACCAAGGCCGAACGGGAGCGCTACCGTGAACTGCTCAAGAGCCTGGACCTGGGCTTGGAGGATCGCCTGACCGCCCGCGTGGGCCTGCTGTCCGGCGGTCAGCGCCAGGCACTGACCCTGCTCATGGCTACCATGAACAAGCCCAAGCTCCTGCTGCTGGATGAGCACACCGCCGCGCTGGACCCCAAGACGGCGCTCAAGGTGCTGACCCTCTCGGCCAAGATCGTGGAGGAGAACCACCTGACCACCATGATGATCACCCACAACATGAAGGATGCCATCAAGTACGGCAACCGCCTGATCATGATGCACGAGGGCCACATCATCTATGATGTCTCCGGGGAAGAGAAAAAGAACCTGCACGTCTCCGACCTGCTGGCCAAGTTCCAGATCGCGTCCGGCGGCGAGTTCGCCAACGACCGTATGATCCTTTCCTGATGCATTTCTGATATGGAAAATCCCCTCCGGTGTGTGAGTATCGGAGGGGATCTTTGCATCTTGTGCACCTTTGCAGGGTGTGCTACACTGAGAGAAAGAGGAGGTGTCTCTCGTGCAAAAAATCATCCGGCGGGCAGCTGCTGTGCTGTTGTCTGCGGCTCTGCTGCTGACGGGAACGGCTTCGGCGGCAACCCAGATTGACCCGGTTGAGGAACGGCTTGCTGCCATGTCTCTGCGGGAAAAGGTGGGGCAGCTGTTCGTGGTGCGGGTCGAGGCACTGGACCCCAGTGGACAGTCTGATAGCACAAGGCTGACCTGGACAGAACGGCAGGGGCTGAAAGAGTATCCGGTGGGCGGCATTGTGGTGTTTCGGCAGAATGTGAAAAGCCCGGAGCAGTTGAAAAAGCTTCTGGCAGATTTTCAGGCAGCATCCGGGACCGGTCTGTTGACCGCCGTGGACGAGGAGGGCGGCAGCGTGGCCCGGTTGGCCAATGCTTCCGGCTTTGATCTGCCCCAATACCAGAGTGCCCAGGCAGTAGGTACAACAGGGGACCCGGCCAATGCCCGTGCCATGGGGCAGATCGTCGGAGGCTACTTCAAAACCTACGGCCTGAATCTTGACTTTGCTCCAGTGGCAGATGTGAACACCAATCCGGCCAATACCGTGATCGGGAACCGAGCATTTTCGTCGGATCCGGCAGTGGCGGCACAGATGGTGGCCTCCGCTGTACAAGGGTTTCACGATGCGGGCATACTCTGCACACTCAAGCATTTCCCGGGCCACGGAGATACCGCAGAGGACAGCCACTACGGCACGGCCAGCAGCACCAAGACTTGGACAGAGATGCGGGAGACGGAGCTGAAGCCTTTTGCGGCTGGAATCGCAGCTGGGGCCGACGTAGTAATGACCGCCCACATCACCACCCCCAATGCAACGCAGGACGGCCTGCCTGCGTCGCTCTCCTACACGATGCTGACCGAGCGTCTGCGGGGGGAGCTGGGCTTTACTGGGGTCATCTGCACCGATTCGCTGTCCATGCAAGCCATTCGTGACCACTATTCTGCAGCAGAAGCGGCTGTAGCGGCGCTGAACGCCGGGGCAGATCTTCTGCTGATGCCGCCCGACCTGCCGGAAGCCTTTGACGGTGTACTGGAGGCTGTGCAGAATGGCACCATCAGCGAGGAACGCCTCAACGAGAGCGTCCGCCGCATCCTGATGCTGAAACAGAAGGCCGGGTTGGAGCTTGACACCCGCACCTCGCTGGAAAAGATGCTGGATGTGTTTCTGTAAGATTGAAACATAATAAGAAGATCCCCTCCGGTGTGCGCGTACCGGAGGGGATCTTTGCGTATAAAGGAATGTTACCGCTTGATATCGTAGTTCATGTTCATCAGGTTGCGGATGGAGCTGACATCGTCGGTGATGTTGGCATCGCCGTGGATGGTGTGTTTGATGGCGCTGCTTGCCACGGCAAAGTTGATCATGTCCATAGCCTTATAGTTGTGCAGCATGGCGTAGATCAAGCCGCTGGCAAAGGCATCGCCGCCGCCCACACGGTCCAGAATATTAAAGGTGTAGAGCTTGCTCTCAAAGGTGTGGCCGTCGTACCACATAAAGGCCTTGAGGCTGTTCTCGCTGCCGCTGTGGGCATAGCGCACATGGCGGGCAATGCACTTGAGGTTGGGGTAGCGGGCAATGAAATGCTGGAAGATCTCGTCCTGCTGCTCATAGCTGGGCTGCAGGGGCACGCCGTCCTTCCAGTCGCCCTTGCTGTGATCGTTGTCGTCCTTCCACAGGTGGTAGGGCTCAATGCCCAGCAGAACGTCAACGTAAGGCAGGCACTCGGTGCAGAAATCGCGGGCTTCCTCCCAGCTCCACAGGGTAGAGCGGAAGTTGCCGTCAAAGCTGACGGTCAGGCCCTTCTTTTTGGCCACCTTGAGCATATCGATGATGAGACCGCGGCAGTTGGGGCCCAGTGCCGGGGTAATGCCGCTCAGGTGCAGCCAGTCGTAGCCGTCCAGCAGAGCGTCCAGATCGACCTGGGAGAAATCGTACTCGGTAATGGCACTGTGCTTGCGGTCGTAGATGACCTTGGAAGCGCGGATGCCGTAGCCGGTCTCCAGATAATAAGTACCCAGCCGGTTGGAGGGGGTCTCGTTGGGCTCGGTCAGGATCATGGGGGTGCAATGCACATCGTTGGAGCGCAGCCAGCGCACCGCGCTCTTGCCCAGGCTGTTGTTGGGCACTACACTGAAGAAGGTGCTGTCCACACCCAGGTTGGCCAGGGCCAGTGCAATGTTGGCCTCGCTGCCGCCGTAGCTGGCTTCAAAGCTGGATGCCATACGGATCTTTTCGTAGTTCGGCGGGGTCAGACGGAGCATGATCTCGCCGCAGGTGATAAATTTCTGGCCGTTGGGCTCGCTGCCGAGGATGGGATTGTAGTGTTCCATAACGCTCCTCCTAAAAAGTCGTTTCCGTGATCCATTTCATGTGAGAACACATTGTTGTATCCATTATACCGCACAGCGCACCGGATAGCAAGCAAATGCTGTTTCGGCCGAGAGAAAAAGAAAAAGAAATTTTGGTTGTTTTGACGAAAGAACCCCTCAGTCACCTGCGGTGACAGCCCCCCTAATAGTGGGGCCTTTGGCATTGCGTAAAGCCTTATGGTTTTGCCAAGGCCGCCCCTACTAGGGGCGGTGGCATCCCGCAGGGATGACGGTGGGGTTCACACCCCCGTCAGGTCAAAGCTGGGCGTATACTCTTCCTTTGCACTGCTCTTCTGCTGCATATAGCCAGAACTGAGGCCCAGATCCATGGCGTAGTTGACCACCCGGCGGTATTCGTAGGTGGTGATGCGCCGCCCGATGCCGTGGTCTGCCGCCTGATAGAAGGGGGTGTACTGGCTCATCACGCTGGGCAGGAAGCACCCGGGGTCGGCCTTGTTCCAAGCAGCCATCTGATCGAGCACGGCAAAGCTGTCGTCCACATGGCCGGGCAGGGCAAGGTGGCGCAGGATCACGCCCCGCTGCAAGATGCCCTCGCTGTCAAAAACAGGATGCCCGGCCTGAGCCATCATGGCTTCAATGGCGGGCCTGGCCTGCGCAAAGTAGTCCGGCGCAGCGGAAAGTTCTGCCGAAAGGGCAGGGGAAACATATTTCAGGTCGGCCAGCCAGATGTCGATGAAGCCGCGCCAGGCGTGCACGCTCTCTACGGTCTCGTATCCGCCGGTGTTGCAGACGATGGGCAGATGCAGCCCCTGCGCCCGGGCCAGGTCGAGGGCGGCGATGATCCAGGGCCGCCACTGCCCAGGCGTGACAAGATTGATGTTGTGGGCTCCCTGCGCCTGCAGGTCCAGAAAGATCTCGGCCAGGCGCTCTACGGTGATCTCCTTGCCCAGTCCCTCGGCGCTGATGGGGTAGTTCTGGCAGAAGCAGCACTTGAGGGTGCAGCCGGAGAAAAACACCGTGCCGCTGCCCCGGGTGCCGCTGATGCAGGGCTCCTCCCAGAAGTGCAGGGCAGCGCGGGCCGCTTTCAGGGTGCGGCCCGCCCCGCAGAAGCCCGTCTGCCCGGCGGCCCGGTCGGCTTTGCACTGCCGGGGGCAGAGAGTACAGGCTTCCGGCACGGCAACAGAAATGGTTTTGGGCATAATATCCAAGTCCTTTGCAAAAGATTTGACAGAATTACTCTTGTTTATTATACCATTTATGACATGGAATGTGGTATACTATGATAGAATATTATATATCATGCAAAAATACTACATATCAGACGGAGGATGTCATGCGCACCGAAAACGAGGAGATCCGGGATCATTTGAAATATCTCTCCCTGCTGGCACGGGATTACCCCTCGCAGGCGGCCGCCGCCAGTGAGATCATCAGCACCCAGGCTCTGCTCAAGCTGCCCAAGGGCACCGAACATTTTATGAGCGACCTGCACGGTGAAAACGAGGCCTTTGTCCACATCCTGAACTCGGCTTCGGGTGTCATCCGGGAAAAGGTGGATATCGTGCTGGGGGAGAGTGTGCCGGAGCAGACCCGTGCCGAGCTGGCAACGCTCATCTATTACCCCAACGAGAAGCTGCCCCAGCTCAAAGCTGAGTGCGCGGATGAGGAAGCGCTTGACCACTGGTACACAGAGACCCTGCTTCAGCTCATTGATATCTGCCGGTTGGTGTCCTCCAAGCATACCCGGCAGCATGTGCGCTCCTGCCTGCCGTCCAGCTGCGGGTATATTCTGGATGAGCTGCTCCATGCCCACTTTGAGGACCACGACAAGGACCTTTATTACGGGCAGATCGTGGGCAGTATCATCGAAAATGGCCGCGCCGACCGGTTCATTGTCCGGCTGTGTGAGCTCATCAAGCGGCTGGCTGTGGACAAGCTGCACATCGTGGGGGACCTGTTTGACCGCGGCCCCCGGCCTGATATCATACTGGACCGGCTCATGCGCCACCACCATGTGGATATCCAGTGGGGCAACCATGACGTGGTCTGGATGGGTGCCGCCGCCGGAAGTCCCATCTGCGTCTGCACTGTGCTCAAAACGACACTGGCCTACCACAACCATGCTATGCTCGAGGACTGCTACGGCATCAACCTGCGGCACCTGCAGCGGATGGCCGAGCAGTTCTACGGAAATGACGACCTGACCCTCTGGATGCCCCACACCGACGCGGCGCGCGGCCCTTACACCGAGGGCATGCTCCACCGCTGTGCCGTGATGCACAAGGCCGTGACCATTCTGATGCTCAAGATGGAGTGCAAGGTCATCGACCGCAACCCGGATTTCAAGATGCAGGGAAGAGATTTCCTGCGGCACATCGATTGGAAAAAGGGAACCGTGACCCTGAACGGGCAGGCATACCCCCTGCGGGACACCAGCTTCCCCACTGTGGACCCGGCAGACCCCGCCGCCCTGAATGATGATGAGCGGCTGGTGCTCCGCAAGCTGGTGGAATCCTTCCGGCAGAGCGAGCGTTTGCAGCAGCATGTGGAATTTTTGTATGCCAAGGGCAGCGTTTACCACATCGAGAACGGCAACCTGCTCTACCACGGCGTGGTGCCCATGACCAAAAACGGCAGCTTTGCCGTGGAGCGGTTCGAGGGACACAACTACTCGGGCCGCGGCTTGATGGACTACTGTGACGAGCGGGCACGCTGCGGCTACTTTGCTCCCGAGGGAAGCGCTGCCCGGCGGAGCGGTCAGGACTTTTTGTGGTATCTGTGGTGCGGCAAGCTGTCGCCGTTGTTCGGCCGCAGCGCCATGACCACCTTTGAGCGGCTGTATATTGCCGACCCCGCCACCCACGAGGAAGTCAAGGACCCCTATTATACATGGTACAATGAAGAGGCCGCCTGCCGCCGCATCCTGGCGGAATTCGGCCTGCCCGGCACCAGCCACATCGTCAACGGCCATGTGCCGGTGCGGGAGAAGAGCGGCGAGAGCCCCATCAAGGGCGGGGGCCGTCTGGTCGTTATTGACGGCGGGTTCTGCCGCGCCTACCATGAAAAGACCGGCATTGCAGGGTATACGCTGGTGTACTCCAGCCGCACCATGTCCCTGCGGACCCATCAGCCCTTTGTCAGTGCCGAAAAGGCCGTGAACGAAAACATCGACATCGTGTCGCAGAAGAACATTCTGGAAACGGAGAACCACCGCATTCTGGTGGAAGAGACGGACGAGGGCGAGATCCTGCGGGAGCGGGTGCATGACCTGAAACAGCTGGTCAAGGCCTATCAGCTGGGCTGGATCAAGGAGACCTGCAGCGAGGATTGCGTCTGGTAAGGGGCGCTGATTGTAAAATTTTTGAAATAAGAAACAAAAATATCGAATATTTCCGCAGATTCTGGGCAAAACAGAAAATAATCCGGCAGGGGAAAAGGGGGCTTTGCTTTTTGCCCGAAGTTGTGTATAATAAGATAGTTGTATCGTGAGGGTGTGTACCCAGCGGTGCGCGGAGAGATCAAGTAAGAACCCTGAGTGGCCCTGCCGCTGGCGGGCCTGCGACAAGGAGATTATAAAATTGGAAAAGTTTGTTATTACGGGCGGCAAGCCCCTGCATGGCGAAGTCACCATTTCCGGTGCAAAAAATGCGGCTGTGGGCATTCTGCCTGCCACCATTCTGGCGGCAGATGTCTGTGTGATCGAAAACCTGCCGGACATCAGTGATGTGGCAGTCAGCCTGAAGATTCTGAGCACCCTGGGTGCCGGCATCAAGATGCTGAACCGCAATACCTACGAAATCGACACCACCCACCTAAACAGCACCAACGTCCCGGACGATCTGTCCCGCCAGATGCGTGCCAGCTACTACTTCCTGGGTGCACTGCTCTCCCGCTTTGGCAAGGCACAGGTGGCCATGCCCGGCGGCTGCAATCTGGGCCCCCGCCCCATTGACCAGCACCTCAAGGTGTTCAGTGCGCTGGGTGCAGAGGACAGCGTGGACTACGGCATGATCACCGTGCGTGCCAAGGAACTGAACGGTGCCCATATCTTCTTTGATAAGGTCAGCGTGGGCGCTACCATGAACGGTATGCTCTCCGCTGTGATGGCACAGGGCCAGACCATTCTGGAAAACTGCGCCAAGGAGCCCCATGTCGTTGATCTGGCAAACTTCCTGAATATGTGCGGCGCGGATGTGCGCGGTGCCGGCACCGATGTGATCAAGGTGCGCGGCGTGGAAAAGATGCACGGCTGCACTTACAGCATCATCCCTGACCAGATCGAGGCGGGCAGCTACATGGTTGCCGCTGCTGCCACCGGCGGCGACGTTCTGATCAAAAATGTCACCCCCAAGCATCTGGAACCCATTACGGCAAAGCTCCGCCGTGCCGGTGTGGATGTGGAGGAATTCGATGATTCCGTCCGCGTCTCCCGCAAAGGCGATATCCTGCCGCTGAAGATCAACACCATGCCTCACCCGGGCTTCCCCACCGATATGCAGCCCCTGATGGGTGTGCTGCTCAGCGTGGCAAAGGGTACCTCCACCATCACCGAGAGCGTGTGGGACAACCGCTTCCGCTATGTGGACGAGCTGCGCAAGATGGGCGCAATGGTGCAAGTGGATGGTCAGGTGGCCGTGTTTGAGGGTGTGGACAAGCTGAACCCCGCCCCCCTGCGTGCTTCTGACCTGCGTGCCGGTGCGGCCATGGTCGTTGCTGCCCTGATGGCAGACGGCACCAGCGAGATCGAGGAGATCGGCCACATTGAGCGCGGCTACGAGAACATCGTGGAAAAGCTGCGCGGCCTGGGCGCTGAGATCAGCAAGGTGGATCGGATGCCTGCCGCACTGGAATCGGCAATGTGATCATTCAGAACCTCTCAGTCTGTTTTGCAGAAGTTTCCCTGACAGGGAGCTTTTGTGAAGCCATGACGGAGAGGTTCGTTTCTTGAGGTTTGAAATGTCTGAATTCATCTCGTTATACTCTGGTTCCTCCGGCAACTGCAGCGTGGTGCGCACGGGGGAAAAGTACATCATCATCGATATGGGAAAGGGCGTGCGCACCACCTCGGCGGCACTCAAGGAGCTGGGCCTGAACATCAGCGATTGTGCGGGCATTCTGGTCACCCACGAGCACTCTGACCACGTCAAGGGGCTGGCCACCTTCCTCAAAAAGAATCCGCTGCCGGTATACGGCGCAGACGATACGCTGGATTTCCTGGATGCAAACGGTATCGTGCCCGCCAGCTGTGAGTTGCGCACCCTGTCCGGCGGGGAAGAGGATGTGGGAGATTTCGGCGTGACGATGTTCCCCACCAGCCACGACGTGCCCTGCGTGGGCTACCGCATCCACACCCCGGACAACAAGACCATGACCATTGCCACCGACCTGGGAGTCCTGACCCCGCCGGTGCATCAGGCCCTGAGCGGCTGTGACCTGGTGGCGCTGGAAAGCAACTACGACCTCCACATGCTCCGCAGCGGGCGGTATCCATACTACCTGCGCTCCCGCATCGAGTCCAACCGGGGCCACCTTTCCAACGATGAGTGCTCGGCAAAGCTGCTGGAGCTGATCCAGGAGGGATGCAAGAAGTTTGCCCTCTGCCATCTCTCGCAGGAGAATAACACCCCGGCACTTGCCTTGCAGACCATGTTCAACACCCTGGGCGCGGCAGGTGTCGTGCCGGAAAAGGACTGCATCGTGCAGGCCCAGCGCCGCAATGAGATCAGCCCTGCGCTTACATTTTAAGAAAAAAGGCCCTCTCCGTCAATGCTTCGCAAAGCGTGACAGAGAGGGTCGTTTTTTGTTATTATGCCAGATCCGGCAGGATATCGGGCCAGAGGGCCTGCTCCTGCCGCAGGTCGGTGAAAACGCAGTCCAGATAGATCTTGTTCACAGCCGAGATGATGGTGCTGCGCAGGAGCTTGCGTGCATCATCAACATCCGGCTCCAGCTCGGAAAAGCTTTTGGTCAGGCCGAACACATAGGGCAGGTAATTCTCCAGCTCATCGCAAAAGGTATCATACGCCTGCGCGGAGGTGTAATGCGCCCGCTGCATCTTGAACAGACTGTCGATGTTTTCCATGGACAGGACATTTTTAGAAACTACGATGTAGATCAGGCAGGCCAGCTGATCCCGGGTATACTTCTTTTTGATGGGGTGGCTGATGATCCCTTTCTTAACGTAGTTGCTCACCATGGAAGCGGTGAGCTCCACCCCCTGAAATGTGCGGAAACACCCGTTGACAAACTGTACACTCTGATCCAGATAAAGCCCTACGGTGGGGAGTTCTGCATACCGGGGCAGGGCAAACCCTGCGGCGCAGGCCGCAACGCGGCGGTTTGATTCTAATTTCATGCGGACAGTATACCATGTTTTGGAAATGCGGTCAACAGGAAATTGAAAACTTTTGAAATAATTCAAGAAAACAGTTGACAGGGTTTTGAAAAGCTGATATAGTGATTCAGACAACAGGAAAAACTGCGGCATCCGCTGCCGCCGGAATGGAGATAAATGCTTATGAACACCAAGATTGTTGTGGATTCCTCCGCCAGCCTGTACACCTTGCAGGGCGTGGATTTTGAATGCGTTCCCCTGAAGATCATCACCGACGATGCCGAATATCTGGACAACGGCACGATGGATGCCGTGGGCATGGCCCAGACCCTGCGTACCTATAAGGGCAAGACCTCGACCTCCTGCCCCAACGTCAGCGACTGGCTGGCCGCCTACGAGGGAGCCGACGAGGTGTATGCCATCACCATCACGGGCACTCTGTCCGGCAGCTACAATGCCGCCCAGCTGGCCGCCGAGGAATACCAGCAGGAGAATCCCGGCAAGCGGGTGTTCGTGCTGGACAGCCTTTCCACCGGCCCGGAGCAGCGCCTGCTGGCCGAGCATCTGCGGGATCTGCTGGCTGAGGGCAGGGAGTTTGACGAGGTCTGTGAAGAGATGCTCCGCTACCACAAGCACACCCATCTGCTCTTCTCGCTGGAATCGCTGGCCAATCTGGCCCGCAATGGCCGTGTGAAGCCTGCCGTTGCTGCTGTGGCGCGGATGCTGGGCATCCGGGTCATCGGACAGGCAAGTGAGGCCGGAGAGCTGGATGTTCTCTGCAAGACCCGTGGTGAGCATGGCGCGCTGGAGCGCATCGTGCTGGAACTCAAGGAGCACGGCTACACCAACGGCAGGCTCCATATCTCTCACTGCGGCAATCCCGCCGCCGCCGAGCGCCTGAAGCACATGGTAAAGGCTGTGTTTGATGGAGCAAAGGTGGACATCAGCGAATGCGGCGGTCTGTGCAGCTATTATGCAGAGCTGGGCGGTCTGCTGGTTGGTTATGAGGACGCGGAGGCATAAGCGGACAACCCTCGGAAAAAATTCTGCCCACGATCGAATAGGCGCTCATAGCGGGGAAAGCCGTTGTGGGCGCTTTTTTGTTTGCAAAATCTTCCGCTCTGCGCTATACTAACAGCATCAAAAATCGCCGTGGGCGGCAGGGGAGGGATACCACATGTTCAGATTGCCCATCGTCAAGTTTTTCAACCGCATCTTCAACCGTGTCACGATCACAGTGGTGCTGGTGGCTCTACAGGTGCTCTGGCTGCTCTGGGCGTTCTGGTCGTTCACGGCGGGGCGGGTCTGGCTGAACGGTGCCCTGAAGGCGCTGAGCATCATGATCGTGCTGTATCTGGTGCGCAAGGATGAAAACAGTGCTTATAAGATCGGCTGGATCGTTCTGATCGGTCTTCTGCCCCTGCTGGGCGGTGCGCTTTATCTGGCCTTTGGCAATAAAGCCCCCGCCAAGTATCTGCGGGAGCGGATGCAGAAGGTGGAACAGGCCCATCAGACCGAGCTTGCCCAGCCCGAGGGACAGACCGATGCGCTGGATATCTCCAGCCGGAACCTGAGCCGCTATGTGGCAAAGTTCGGGCCGTATCCGGCCTGGAAGGATACCGCTGCTCACTACTTTTCCTGCGGGGAGGAGATGTATCCCCAGCTGCTGGCGGATCTGGACAAGGCAGAGAAGTTCATCTTTCTGGAATTCTTTATTCTCCGTTCCGGCATAATGTGGGACGGCGTGGAGCAGATCCTCCGCCGCAAGGCCGCTCAGGGTGTGGATGTGCGGCTGATCTACGATGATTTTGGCAGCCTGCTGGGCCTGCCCAGTGATTTTGTCATCCGCATGGAGAAGGCGCATATCCGCTGTATCCCTTTCAACCCGGTGGTGCCGCTGGTCTCGCTGGTGATGAACCACCGCGACCACCGCAAGATCGTGGTGGTTGACGGCAATGTGGCCTACACCGGCGGCGTGAATCTGGCGGATGAGTATATCAATGCTGAGCAGCGCTTTGGCTACTGGAAGGATGCGGCCATCCGGTTGGAAGGAGCCGCTGTCTGGAACTTTACCGTGATGTTCCTCAATGCATGGAACGCCTTCCGCCCGCAGGAGACCGATTACACCGCCTTTGCGCCTACCCGCCTGCCCGCAGTGCAGGATGGCGTGGTGCAGCCCTACGCGGACAGCCCGCTGGATGAGGAACCGCTGGCCGAGACAGTCTATCTGGACATCCTCTCTCAGGCCCAGAGATATGTTTATATCTATACGCCCTACCTGGCCGTGGGCGAGGAGATGCTGGATGCTCTGAAAAATGCGGCCAAGCGCGGGGTGGACGTGCGGCTCATCCTGCCCGGGATCCCGGACAAGAAGCTGGTGTTCCGGCTCAGCCGCTCCTACTATCTGCCCCTGCTCAGGGCGGGCGTGCGCATTTATGAATTCACGCCCGGTTTCCTCCACGCCAAGTGCTATGTCAGTGATGACCGTGTCGCCGTGGTGGGCAGCATCAATATGGATTACCGGAGCCTGTTTCTCCATTTTGAGTGCGGAACACTGCTCTTCCATAACAGCCAGATCGCCGCACTGCGGAAGGATGTGGAGCGCACCCTGCCGCAGTGCCGGGAGATCATGCGCTCCGACTGCCGCACCAATCTGCCGGGCACAGCACTGGACAGCGTGCTGCGGCTGCTGAGCCCGTTGATGTAAGCGGCTGCGCGCAGCACTCGGGGAGCTTTTCCACGCAAGTGAAACGGGCCATTCCATCGCCCGCCCTATTGCCTGCGGCAACAGGGTCCCACCCCAGCGGACACTTGCTTTGGAAAACTCCCGTCGGCTGCGTAATCTTACGCTCTTCTGGACATACTATGGGGCAAAGGCCCAACGGGCCGTGTGGAAAGGGAGCGTATCTATGAATCAGAACCATCGGGCTCTTTGGAGCTGTGCCATGGCGGCGGCGCTGCTGCTGACCGCCTGCGGCAAAACGAACGCCGGGTCGGGCAGCTCCGGCAGCATGAGCGGAAGCAGCGGCACATCCTCCGCACAGACCCAGACAGCGGCATGGAAAACCGGTCTGGGTGTGGTGACAGAGGCCACCGATCAGGACAGGGCAGGGAAAATTGAGCTGGCAGCGGCCGCTGTTCTGCTGGATGGCGAGGGCAAACTGGAGAGTGTTCTGCTGGACGAGCTGGAAGTTTCTGTTTCGGCGGACAGCACCGGCCATGTGACTCTGCCCACCGACTGGCGCACCAAGCGGCAGAAGGGGGACGATTACCCGCTGGCGGCAGTGTCCTCTCTGAAAAAGGGCTGGGCGGAACAGGTGGATGCCTTTGCCAGTTACCTGATCGGCATGACCCCGGAACAGGTCTCCATGCTCAAAGTGGATGAGGATGGCAAAGCCACGGATGCCGACCTGCTGAGCGGGTGTACCATTGCTGTGGACCGTTACCGGGATGCCGTGACCCGGGCCTGCGCCAATGCCAGGGCACTGGGTGCCGCCAAGGGCGACAGGGCCGCGCTGGGCATCGAAGCGGTGAACGGGACTTCGGACATCACCGCCACCGATGACAAGGATGTGAATGCGCAGGTGGATGTAAGCATCGTGGCACTGACCACCGATGCGGACCGCCGTGTAACAAGTGCCGTTGCGGATATGGCTGAGCCGGCCCTGACGGTGGTGTCGGACGGCGGTGTGACAGCCCCGGACCTCGTCAAGACCAAGCTGGAGCTGGGCGAGGACTATGGGATGCGCGGCGCATCGGCGCTGGGTAAGGAGTGGTACGAGCACAGCGAAGGCTTCTGCGATGCCCTCAAGGGCAAGACCCGCACCGAGATCGCTGGGCTTTCCGGCGACGATGCCGACCTGAAGGCTCTGTGTACCATTGACATCACCGATCTGCAAAAGGCGGCGCTGGATGCCCTGAGCTGAGGAGAAAACCCTTTTCGGTCTCGCGATCGCGCACCGGCTCTCCCGGATAGGGGGGCGGTGGCATTCCGCTGCGTTTTCAGAGAAAAACATCTCGCCGCGTCTGGCAGCTGCCGACGCGGCGATTTTGTTTTGTCAAAATGACCGCTTTGCCGTGGTAAAGCAGTAAAGATTTGAGCAAACTGCGAAAAATCAGTTTTCCCCCTTGCCAAATGGCAGAAAACGCGCTATTCTATAACCACAGTTTAGCGATTTAGCATGGTAAAGCAATAAAACAAGGCTGCTTGCCACTGAGGGAGGAACCGTATATGAAACGTCTTGTATCTGCATTCCTGGCCGGTGCCATGGCACTGAGCCTTGCCGCCTGCGGTGGTGCCGCTTCCACTTCCACTGCCGCATCTGCTTCTGCTTCCGGCAGTGCTGCCGTTTCCCAGACCGCAGGCAGCGACCTGGATTACATCAAGGGCAAGGGCAAGCTGGTCATCGGCTACACTGTTTACGAGCCCATGAACTACACCGATGCCGATGGCAACTTCACCGGTTTTGATACCGAGCTGGCCACTGCTGTCTGCGAAAAGCTGGGCGTGGAGCCGGAGTTTGTGGAGATCAACTGGGATACCAAGGTCGTGGAGCTGGATGCCAAGAGCATCGACTGCATCTGGAACGGCATGACCCTGACCGATGACATCATGCAGAACACCGCTACCACCAAGGCTTATGCAAAGAATGCACAGGTGGTCGTTGTGAAAGATAGCACCGATTATACCTCTACCGCTGATCTGGTGGACAAGACCGTGGTCGCCGAGGCTGGTTCCGCCGGTGAGGCCGCCATTGAGGGGGACGAGAACCTGGCACAGGCTGATTACGTTTCCAAGAGCGTTCAGACCGACTGCCTGATGGAAGTTGCCGCAGGCACTGCCGATGCCGCTGTACTTGACCTGACCCTGGCCAACGCCATGATCGGTGAGGGCACGGATTATGCCGACCTGAAGATCGTGGACGAGCTGAACGCCGAGGAGTACGGCGTGGCATTCCGCAAGGGCAGTGATGCTGCCGCCGCTGTGGACGAGGCCTTTGATGCACTGAAGGCCGATGGTACCATGCAGGCACTGGCCGACAAGTACGATCTGGCGCTGGCCGACTGAGTATGTTGTAAAACTCCTTTCGTCATCGCTATGCGATGCAACCTCCCTCGGTGAGGGAGGCTTTTTGTTGCCGATGCGTGAAAGGCTCCCCAGCAGAGGGAACTTTCACCGGCTGTGATGGAAGGGGAATATGGATTCTGAATAAAAAAGGTGTGTTTTTGTGTCTGTGATTCTTATGCGCCTGTCCGGCGCGTTCCTGCTCAACTGTGAGCTCTTTGCCCTGACACTGCTGTTTGCACTGCCGCTGGGGCTGGTGGTCTCGTTTGGCTCCATGAGCCGCTGCAAGCCGCTGGCCGGGCTGGTCAAGACCTTTGTCTGGATCATCCGCGGCACCCCGCTGATGCTGCAGATCATCGTGATCTATCTGGGCCCCGGCCTGCTGGGCATGAACAACCCCTGGCCCTCCGGCTCCGGCGGACGGATGGTGGCGGCGGTGGTGGCCTTTGCCATCAACTATGCCTGCTATTTTTCTGAGATCTACCGCGGCGGCATTGAAGCGGTGCCCAAGGGGCAGACCGAAGCCGGGCAGGTGCTTGGCATGACCAAAACGCAGATCTTTTTCAAGGTGACCTTGCTTCAGGTCGTCAAGCGCATCCTGCCCCCCATGGGCAATGAGATCATCACGCTGGTCAAGGATACCTCGCTGGCAAACACCATTGCCAATAAGGAGATCATTATGATGGCCAAGGAGTACAGCGCAAAGGGCCTGATCTGGCCGCTGTTCTCCACCGCGCTCTTCTTCCTGGTGTTTGTGGGCGCACTGACCATCCTGTTCAACTGGGCTGAAAAAAAGCTCGATTATTTCCGCTGCTAAGGAGGCAGATAGATTATGGCGTTGCTCGAAGCTTCCGGTATCGGGAAAAATTTTGGCGAGACCCATGTGTTGAAGGACATCTCCCTGGATCTGGAGCAGGGGGAAGCGCTGGCGATCATCGGCTCGTCCGGTTCCGGCAAAACAACTCTGCTGCGCTGCCTGAACTTTCTGGAACGGCCTGATACGGGTGTGATCAAGGTGAACGGCGAGACGATGTGGGATGCCGCCGACCCTGCCACCCAGAAGGAAAGCGAGATCCGCAAAAAGCGGCTCCACTTTGGTCTGGTGTTCCAGAACTTCAACCTGTTCCCGCAGTACACGGCCTTACAGAACGTGATGCTGGCAGGGGAACTGCTGGCAAAGGAACGCCCGGAGTATCAGGCGAATAAAAAGGTCATCCACGCGGAGCTGGAACAGCAGGCAAGAGAGCTGCTGGCGCAGATGGGCCTTTCGGAGCGGGCCGGCCACTACCCGCATCAGCTCTCCGGCGGCCAGCAGCAGCGTGTAGCCATTGCCCGCGCGCTGGCGCTTCACCCGGATATCCTCTGCTTTGATGAGCCCACCAGCGCCCTTGACCCGGAGCTGACCGGTGAGGTGCTGAAGGTCCTGCGCGATCTTGCTGACCGCAAGACCACGATGATCATTGTCACCCATGAGATGCACTTTGCCCGCGATGTGGCCGATCGCATCCTGTTCATGGATGGCGGCGTGGTCGTGGAAGAAGGCCCGGCCAAACAGCTCATCGACCACCCCCGGGAGGAGCGTACCAGACAGTTCCTCGCACATTATTCAGAATGACCCGCCGCTGAGCATTCCGGGTGAGGAGACCCCGCCTTCGGGCAATGCCGGAACGGGGTTCTGGAGCATTCTGTTCCAGCTGCTGAAGCATCTGGCCGGGAAGCACTGAAAAATTTGAAAAAGCCTCTTGAAAATTCATCACAACCTGATATAATACCCACATGAACAAAAACGTCCTGCCCATTGCGCGGCAGGGCGTTTTTGTCGGAAAAAATTCGTGTTATAAGGTCTGTGATGCTTTCCCAAGGAGGAACGTGTGTATGACGAAAGATATGACGCAGGGCAGCCCGCTCAAGCTGATCCTTGCCTTTGCGGTGCCGCTGATGCTGGGCAGCCTGTTCCAGCAGTTCTATAATCTGGCAGATACCATCATCGTGGGTCGCTTTGTGGGTGTGGAAGCCCTGGCGGCGGTCGGCAGTGTGGGCGGTCTGAACTATCTGGTGCTGGGCTTTGTCAACGGCATTGCCTGCGGCTTCTCCATCCCCATCTCGTGGACATTCGGTGCAAAAGACTATGCGGAGATGCGCCGCTACACCGCCAATGCCGTCTGGCTGAGCGTCTTTTTTGCCACAGTGCTTACCGTGGTCACAGTGGCCATGACCCGTTCCATTCTGGTCTGGACCAATACCCCGGACAACATCATTGATCTGGCAGACATCTACATCCGCACCATCTTTATCGGCATCCCGTTCACTCTGCTGTATAACATGACCAGCGCCCTGATGCGCGCTCTGGGTGACAGCAAGCGGCCTCTGTATTTCCTGCTGATGGCAAGCTTTCTGAACATCGGGCTGGACCTGCTCTGCATCATCACCTTCAAGATGGGCGTGTTCGGTGCGGCGTTCGCCACCGTGTTCAGCCAGGCAGTGGCCGGTCTGGGCAGCCTGTGGTATATCCTCAAGCATTATAATGAGCTGCGCTGGAACAAAGAAGAAAGCCGCCTGAGCAGACAGCACTGTGTCAAGCTGTGCGGCATGGGCATCCCCATGGGCCTGCAGTGCAGCATCACGGCCATCGGTTCCGTTGTGCTGCAGGGTGCGGTCAATGGCCTGGGCAGCGACATCGTGGCAGCGCAGACTGCAGGCGGCAAGGCGGCACAGTTCCTGTCCGTCCCGCTGGAGAGCATTGGCACGGCCATGACCACCTACGCCAGCCAGAACATGGGTGCCAACGACCTGAACCGTGTGAACAAGGGCGTGAACACTGCCCTGGGCATCGGCTGTGTGTACAGTGTGGCATCCTTCCTGATCCTGCGCGTGCTGGATAAGGCTTTGATCGGCCTGTTCCTTGAGAACAGCCAGACCGAGATCATGGCCAACGCCCAGAGCTTCATCTTCTGGAACAGCGTGTTCTACATCCCGCTGGCGGTCCTTATCATTTACCGCTACACCATTCAGGGTCTGGGTTATTCCAGCCTGGCCATGTTTGCTGGTGTGGCGGAGATGATCGCCCGTGCTCTGGTGGGTTTCCTGTTCGTGCCGCTGTGGGGCTATTTTGCCGCCTGTATTGCAAACCCGGTGGCATGGTTCTTTGCCTGCTTCTTCCTGATCCCGGCGTATATCGTTGTGTTCCGGAAGCTGAAACAGGAAAAAGCAAGACCGCACGCAAATTTATAAAGATCGAGCCGTTCTTTTGCGAAACCGCAGAAGAGCGGCTCTTTTGTTGCCTAGTAGGGGAGGCCTTGGCAAAGAGGGAAAGCCTCACGCAACGCCAAAGCTGAGAGGTTGTATAGAGCAGGGCCTGCCCGATTCCTTTACAAATCACACCAAAACGATTATACTATAAATAATTATGTCACAAGGGGGTGAGGAGCATGGAGCTGGAACAGATCGAGGGCACGGTGGAGGATATCATCTACGAAAACCCGGACAACGGCTACACGGTGTTTGAAATTTCCGGCGGCGGCGCGGTGACCGTGGTGTGCGGGATCGTGGGCGAGCTCCATGCGGGCGAGAGTGTGGTCTGCCGCGGTAAATATGAGAACCACGCCACCTATGGCCGCCAGTTCCACGCCCAGGAATGCGAGACCGATATGCCGAAGGATCTGGAAGCGGTATACGCCTTTCTTGCCAGCGGTTCTCTGCCTTACATCGGGGCGCGCACGGCCAATAAGATCATCGACAAATTCGGCGCGGCGGCGCTGGAAGTGATCGCCAACGATCCCGCCCAGCTCACCCTGATCCCCGGCATCTCGGCAGACAAAGCTGACCGCATCCAGCAGGAGTTCAAGCGGATGTTCGGAATGCGGGAACTGATCGCCTATCTGGCGCAGTTCGAGATCAGCCCCCGCCGCGCCATGGAGGTGTTCCGCGTCTTTGGCCCCAGTGCCATGCAGGCCATCTCCCAGAACCCTTATCTGCTCTGTGGGGAACCCCTGCAGCTGGATTTCCGCCATGCCGACAGCATTGCACAGTATTACCACATGGAAGGGGACTGCACCCAGCGGCTGGAAGCAGCGCTTCTCCGTACCCTGCGCCACAACGCGGGCAACGGCCACACCTGCCTGCCCCGTGCGCAGCTGCTGGACACAGCATCCCACTTCATCCAGCAGCCGCCTGAAAAGCTGGCCCGTGCGCTGGACCACTGCATTGAGACCGGGCAGCTTGGCGTAAAGATGCTGGAGGCGGTGCCGTATATCTATCTGCCTGACCTGCTGGAAGCAGAACAGGCCATTGCCGACCGGCTGGCCCTGCTGGCGAAGCGAGAGAAGCAGACGGTGCGGGACCTTGATAAAAACATCCAGGTGCTGGAGCTGACTCAGGGCTTTGCCTATGCGCCCCTGCAGCGGGAAGCCATCCGCAAGGCCATGACCGAAAACTGCCTTGTGCTGACCGGCGGCCCCGGCACCGGTAAGACCACCACGGTCAATGCCATCCTGCAGCTGCTGGAGCATCAGGCGGATCGGGTGGCGCTTTGTGCCCCCACGGGCCGTGCGGCCAAACGGCTGAGTGAACTGACCGGCCGCAAGGCCTCTACCATCCACCGCCTGCTGGAGGTGGACTACTCCGGCGGCGTGGTCAGCTTCATCCACAATGACAAGAACCTGCTCAAATGCGATGTGGTCATTCTGGATGAGATGAGTATGGTGGATGTGAAGCTGTTTCAGGCGCTCATTGCAGCCCTGCGGTACAGCTGCCGCATTATTATGGTGGGCGATGCCGACCAGCTGCCCAGCGTGGGGCCCGGCAACATTCTGGGCGAGGTCATCCGCTCCGGGCTGGTGCCCACCGTCTGCCTGAACGAGATCTTCCGGCAGGCCAGACGCAGCCTTATTGTGGAGAACGCTCACCATATCATCAGCAGTGAGCCGCTGCAGAAGGGCGGTAAGACAGACGATTTCTTCTTTCTGGAATCGGACGGCGATGCGGCGCAGAAACTGGTGTGCGATCTTGTCACCACCCGTCTGCCCCGGAGCTATGGGTTTGACCCTGTCCGGGATATTCAGGTGCTCTGCCCCACCAAGCTGGGACCCACCGGCACCCAGGCGCTGAATGTGGAATTGCAGAACCTGCTTAACCCGGAGCAAAAGGGCAAACCCCAGCTCCAAAGCACCTCCCGGGTGTTCCGGGTGGGCGATAAGGTGATGCAGGTGCGGAACAACTACGAGATCGTCTGGAACCGCATTGGCGGGGAACAGGGCGTGGGAGCCTATAACGGCGATATCGGCATTGTGGAATCCATCAACATGCGCGACCGCTCCATGGTGGTGCGGATGGATGACCGCCGCCTGCTTTACCCGGCGGAAAACCTGAACGAGCTGGAGATCGCCTACGCCATCACGGTGCACAAGAGCCAGGGCAGTGAGTTCCCGGCGGTGGTGCTGCCGGTGGCGCAGGTGCCGCCAAGACTCTGCTACCGCAACCTCTTCTACACCGGCGTGACCCGCGCCCGCAAATTGTGCATCGTGGCCGGGCGGCGGGATGTGGTGAACCGGATGATGTCCAATGTCCGGCAGAACCTGCGGTACAGCGGCCTGTGCGAATTGCTGAAAGAGAATCTGCCGCCGGAACAGATGGCGGCAGAATAACCTCTCAGGCGCTTTGCGCCAGCTCCCCTAATAGGGGAGCCAGGCTGCGGACTTGCCTCTCCTATTAGGAGAGGTTTGGTCTATACTTTTTTACTGGCTTATGCTACAATATAAATTGATTTGATTTCCCGCCCGAACGGGCATTTACGATAGAAAACAGGGGAGCAGAGAAAGGAACGTTTCATTATGGCACAGAATGACATCGGCATCGATCTGGGCACAACGACCATTATCATTGCACAGGCAGGGCAGGGGGTCGTGCTCAACCAGCCCAGCGTGGTGGCAATGGATACCCGCAAGAACTCCGTGCTGGAGGTGGGCGACAAGGCCCTGGCCATGGTAGGCCGCACCCCCAACTATATTTCCGCCATTTTCCCGCTGAAGGACGGTGTCATCAGCGACCACACCATGACCCGGGAGCTGATCTGTCGGTTTGTGAATCAGGTGTACAGCTCCCACATGGTCAAGCCCCGGGTGGCTGTCTGCGTGCCCGCTGCCATCACCGGCATTGAGAGTGATGCCGTGGTGGAGGCCGTGATGGCCGCCGGTGCCCGTCAGGTCTACCTGATCGATGAGCCCATTGCCGCTGCACTGGGTTCCGGCATCGACATCACCCAGCCCGATGGCCGGATGATCATTGATATCGGCGGCGGCACCACCGATATCGCTGTCCTGTCTCTGGGCGGCAAGGTCAAGGCCACCAGTGTCCGTGTGGCGGGCAACCACTATGATGACGAGATCCTGAAGCATGTCCGCAACAAGTTCAGCATTGCCATCGGTCAGCGTACCGCAGAGCAGCTGAAAAAGAACGTCGCCTGCTGCCCCCAGAAGGCTGATTTTGACGAGACGATGGAGGTCAAGGGCCGCAGCCTGCTGACCGGCCTGCCCATCAAGGTGAATGTTTCCACCAGCGACCTCTACGAGCCTGTGATGATGCTGAGTGAGCAGATCGGCACTGCCGCCCATCAGGTGCTGGAAAAGACCCCGCCCGAGCTGGCAGGCGATATCTTCCGCAATGGTGTGGTGCTGACCGGCGGCGGCGCACAGCTGCACGGCCTGCCCGAATACCTGAGCCAGGAACTCAAGGTGGATGTGACCGTCTCGCCCGATCCCGTGAACTGCGTGGCGTTGGGCACCGCCATGAGCCTGGGCCTGAACGATAAGCTGGAGACCGGCTTCCTGGATGCGACCCCCCGCATGGGCCGCCGTTAACCAGGGCCCTGACCCGGCTTGTTAAGAAATTGGAAAAGTTGCAACAAAATTTTGTTCATACTTGTTGAATCAGGTCGGGAAATATTGTATAATATTTTCAAATCGCTTTTTGCGCGCCGGGGCTTGCTCCGGAGTGCGGAGTAAATTATTATTAGGAGGAAGACCATGAATCTGGGTTCTGATGTGGTTATCACCATTACCGGTATCGTGCTGGTGTTTGCCATCCTCGTCCTGCTGATGCTCATCATCATGCTGGAAGGCAAGATCTTCGACGGTATGGCCGCCAAGAAGAAGGCAGCCAAGGAGCCTGCTGCTCCCAAGGCTGCCGCAAAGCCCGTTGCCCCCGTACAGCAGGCTGCTCCTGCCCCTGTGGTGGAGGAAGGCATTCCCGGCGATGTGGTTGCCGCAATTATGGCTGCCATCCATGCCATGGGCAATGGCAAGTACACCCTGAAGGCCGTGCGCCGTGCTGCAAATGGCTGGAGCAAGGCTGGTGTCAACGACACCACCGCACCTTTTTAACACAGGAGGAAAAACATGACACAGTTTATCGATACTCTGGTCGGTATTTTCCAGAGTTCCGGCTTTGCACGGTTCGGTGAGCCGGGCGGCTACCTCTACGCGATCATGATCTGCGTGGGCTGCTTCCTGCTGTACCTGGCCATCGTGAAGGAATTTGAGCCCCTGATCCTGCTGCCCATGGCATTCGGCATGATCCTTGCCAACCTGCCCGGCAGCGGCATTATCCATATGCAGTACTTCGTTGGTGATGGTCTCGAGCACCCGATGTGGATCGAGATCCTGAACAACGGTGGTCTGGCCGATATGCTTTATATGGGTGTCAAGCTGGGCATTTACCCCCCGCTGATCTTCCTGGGCATTGGCACCATGACCGACTTTGCCCCCCTGATCTCCAACCCCAAGAGCCTGCTGCTGGGCGCTGCCGCTCAGTTCGGTATCTTTGGCACTTACATGGGCGCTCGTCTGCTGGCTGCTACCGGCATTGTGGATTTCACCCAGAAGCAGTCCGCTGCAATCTCCATCATCGGCGGTGCAGACGGCCCTACTGCCATCTTTGTTACCTCCCGTCTGGCACCTGAGCTGCTGGGCAGCATCGCTGTTGCGGCGTACAGCTACATGGCTCTGGTGCCCGTGATCCAGCCGCCCATTATGAAGGCGCTCACCACCAAGAAAGAGCGCACAGTCGTGATGAAGCAGCTGCGCACCGTGTCCAAGACCGAGAGGATCATCTTCCCCATCATGGTCACCATCATTGTTTCTCTGATCGTTCCCGATGCTGCCGTTCTGGTTGGTATGCTGATGCTGGGCAACCTGATGAAAGAGTCCGGTGTCGTGGATCGTATCCAGAAGACTGCCGGCAATGAGCTGATGAACATCATCACCATTTTCCTGGCTCTGTCTGTTGGCTGCACCACCTCTGCAAACACCTTCCTGAACAGCCGCACCCTGTTCATCATCGTGCTGGGTCTGATCGCCTTCTCCTTTGGTACCGCTGCAGGCGTTCTGTGCGGCAAGGTGATGTACGCCCTGACCGGCGGTCAGGTCAACCCCCTGATTGGCTCCGCTGGTGTTTCCGCTGTTCCCATGGCTGCCCGTGTTTCTCAGAAGGTCGGCCAGAGCGAAAACCCCTCCAACTTCCTGCTGATGCACGCCATGGGCCCCAACGTCGCTGGCGTTATCGGTTCTGCAGTTGCTGCCGGTATCCTGATCAACATCTTCGGCTAAGTTTTATCTGAACACTGCCGCCCCTCCTGTGCTGTACAGGAAGGGCGGTTTTTTATGTACAACCCTCTTGAATTGTGATATACTTATAAAGTAAGTGATTTTATAGAAGAACAGGTGAAACAATGGCAGCAAGTCTCCAACAGGAATTCTGCGCTTTGCGCGATACCTATATTGAAAAGCAGTTTGGCCGCCTGAACGATATGCAGCGGCAGGCGGTATTTACCACCGACGGCCCGCTGCTCATTCTGGCCGGTGCAGGCAGCGGCAAGACCACTGTTCTGGTCAACCGCATTGCAAACCTGATCCGGTTTGGCTCGGCCCACGGTTCCAGCTGGACCCCCCGTGAGGTGACCGAAGAGGACGTCAAGGCCCTGAAAACGGCAATTATGACCGGCACCGACGCGCCCGCCTGGCTGGACGGGATGCTGCGGCAGAACGCTGTCCGCAGCTGGAACGTGATGGCCATCACCTTTACCAACAAGGCGGCAGGGGAGCTGAAAGAGCGCCTGCGCAATATGCTGGGCGGCGAAGAGGGGGACGAGGTGTTTGCCTCCACCTTCCACTCGGCCTGTGTGCGCATCCTGCGCCGCTGGGCAGAATCCATCGGCTACCCCCGCAGCTTTACCATCTATGATACCGATGACTCCCAGCGGGTGATGAAGGCGGTTTATAAGGAACTGAGCATCGACGATAAGTTCTTCCCGATCAAGAGCGCCATCAACCAGATGAGCCACTGGAAGGATCAGCTGGTCAGCCCGGAGGAGGCGCTGCGCACCCCGGCCCGGGACACCAAGGGAGCCATTGCCGCCAAAGTCTACGCCGCCTACGAAAAAAAGCTCAGGGAGGCAGGAGCCTTCGACTTCGACAACCTGATCTACCAGACCGTGCAGCTGCTGGCGGAGCACGAGGATGTGCGGGAGTTCTACCAGAACAAGTACCGCTACCTGCTGGTGGACGAGTATCAGGATACCAGCGTGGCCCAGTTCCGGCTGGTCAGCCTGCTCACCGGCCCGGAAAAGAACATCTGCGTTGTCGGTGACGATGACCAGAGCATCTACCGTTTCCGCGGTGCCACCATTGAGAACATTCTGAACTTTGAGCGCATCTTCCCCGGCACCAAGACCATCCGTCTGGAGCAGAATTACCGCTCCACCTCCAATATCCTGAATGCTGCCAACTGCGTCATCCAGCACAACACCGAGCGCAAGGGCAAGACCCTGTGGACCCGGAATGACGAGGGCGACAAGGTGCAGGTCTACACTGCCGAGAATGAGCAGGACGAAGCCATGCACATTGCGGATGTCATCGGTGAGCACCTGAAAGAGGGCGGGCATCTGGCGGACCATGCGGTGCTCTACCGTATGAATGCCCAGTCGGCCCCCATCGAAAGCTACTTTACCCGCGCGGGCATTCCCCATAAGATCGTGGGCGGCCAGCGCTTCAATGACCGCAAAGAGGTCAAGGACATCCACTCCTATATGTCCATCGTGGCGAACGCCCGGGATGATGTGCGCCTGCGCCGCATCATCAACGAGCCTGCCCGGAAGATCGGCAACACCACCGTCGATGTGATCGCTGACCTTGCCGCCCAGCAGGGAATCAGTATGCTGGAAGTCATCTCCCACGCGGATGCATACGCCAAACTCAGCCGTGCCATCATGCCGCTGCTGAAATTCTGGCAGATCTACGAAAAACTGCAGGAATCGCTGGAAACCAGGACACTGGACGAATTTGCCCAGGATGTCATTGAGGTGACCGGCTACAAGGCCATGCTGGAAGCCGATGCGGCCAAGGGCCACGAGGATGCGGCAGACCGCCTGCAGAACCTGGGCCAGCTGGTCAACAACGTCAAAAACTACTGCGACCAGCACGGCGAGGATGCTTCACTGGAAGGCTACCTGGAGGATATCGCCCTCATCAGCGACATTGACAGCTACAACGAGAGCGCTGACCAGGTGGTCCTGATGACCATCCACTCTGCAAAGGGTCTGGAATTCCCCTATGTGTTCCTCATTGGCATGGAGGAGGGGGTGTTCCCCAGCGAGATGAGCAAATACTCCGAGGCAGATCTGGAGGAAGAGCGCCGTCTGGCCTATGTCGGCATCACCCGCGCCAAGAAGGAGCTGTATATCTCCAACAGCGTCTCCCGGATGCTCTACGGCCGCACCCAGCGCAACGAGCCCAGCCGCTTTCTGCGCGAAATCGAGCCGGAGTATATAGAAGAGACCCGCAGCCCGGCGTTGGAACGCCGTTCCTCCATGGGATGGGGCTCCGGTTACAGTGATACCGTCCCCGGCGGGGCTTCGGGCTACTCCGGCGCGTCCGGCTGGGGCCGCAATTCCAGCAGCTTCGGCGGCCGCACCGGCGGCAGCTACCTCAACCGTGAATACAATGCCTCTGAGCGCGGCGGCTTCGGCTCCGGTTATGCAGGCCGTGGCAGCAGTGCTTCCGGGTTTGGCAGCGGAAGCAGCGCCCCGCGCACGTCCGGCTCCTCCGGTTTTGGTGTGGGCTATGGCCGCCCCGCGGCCCCCAAGGCAGCGTCCAAACCCGTGAGCTTTCCGGGGAGCCCGGCAGCTTCCCGCCCGGCATCCACCGGCCCAAAGCATTACGAGGTTGGCGACATTGTGGAGCACAAGGTCTTTGGCCGGGGCAGGGTGCTGGCGGTCAAGGCCGCTGCCGGAGACCAGATCGTGGAGATCAACTTTGAAAAGGTCGGCGTGAAGAAAACCATGGCAAATTTTGCGCCGCTGACGAAAATTACGGAGGAATGAGAAAACTATGATGACCGTTCGATTGATCGCACATACCCCGGAACCGGAAAAGGTGGTGGCGGCAGCGGCCAAGCTCTGCTACTCCGATGCCCATATCACCGACCTGCTGGACGGCCTGACCGAGGAGAAAACGGCCAAGTTCCTGACCATGCTCAGCGACCTGGGCCATGCCAGCCCCATTGAACATGCCAGCTTCACCTTTGGCATTGAGGGTGTGAGCCGCACCCTGCTGGCCCAGATCACCCGGCACCGTATCGCATCCTTCAGTGTCCAGAGCCAGCGGTATGTCCGGCTGGACGACTTCCACTATGTCATCCCGCCGGAGATCGAGGCCATCCCTGAGGCAAAGGCAGCCTTTCTTGAGAGCATGGATGAGGATGCGAAGCGCTACCTGGACCTTGCAAAAAAGCTGGAGGACGGCCACACTGCCCGCCTGATGGCGGAGGGGATGCCGGAAAAGCAGGCCCGCGCCAAGGCCTCCAAACAGGCCAACGAGGATGCCCGCTTTGTGCTGCCCAACGCCTGCGAGACGAAGATGGTCGTGACCATGAACGCCCGCAGCCTGCAGAATTTCTTCCATCTGCGCTGCTGCTCCCGTGCTCAGTGGGAGATCCGTCAGCTGGCTGAGGAGATGTTCCGGCTGGTCTACCCGGTGGCACCCCATATCTTTGCCAAGGCCGGCCCGGCCTGTGTCAGCGGCCCCTGCCCCGAGGGCAAGATGTGCTGCGGCAGAACTGCCGAAGTCCGCGCAAAGTATGAGGCCATCAAGCAGGAGGCTGGTGTATGAGCAAAGGCAAGCTGATCGTTCTGGAAGGGCTGGACGGCAGCGGCAAGGGCACGCAGGCCAAGCTGCTGGCAAAGCATCTGACGGTGACGGATCATCTGGTAAGAGAAATCACCTTCCCGGATTATGACAGTGATTCCAGTGCGCTGGTCAAGATGTATCTGGCCGGGCAGTTTGGCGACAAGCCTGACGATGTCAACGCCTACGCGGCATCCAGCTTTTACGCGGTGGACCGCTATGCGGGGTATAAGTCGGATTGGGGCAAGTTCTACGAGGAAGGCGGCATCCTGATCGCTGACCGCTACACCACCTCCAACGCCGTACATCAGTGCTCGAAGCTCCCGCCGGAGCAGTGGGACACATTCCTGCAGTGGCTCTTTGACTATGAATACCACCTGCTGGGCCTGCCTGCACCGGATAAGGTGATCTATCTGCAGGTTGACCCGGCGGTGAGTCAGCGGCTGATGACTGCCCGCTACCATGGCGACGAGACCAGGAAGGATGTCCATGAAAAGGACACCGAATATCTGGCCCGCAGCCGCCGGGCGGCAGAATACTGTGCCGCACACCTTGGCTGGGATACCGTCCACTGCACAGCAGGGGAGAAGATGCGGAGCATTGAGGATATTCAGGAAGAGGTCAGAACTCTTGCTCTCGCTGTTATTTGAAACAAAAGGAGGCATCCTATATCATGTACCGTTTGATGCAGCCGTCCGATTGGGCGGAGGTGCTGGCCCTGTGGCAGGCCCAGCGCGGCGACACGGAGGAGTTTGTCCGTGGCGCTGTGGAGCGCTTTGCCGGGGTGCAGAATGTCTACGTCGCGGAGGAAAACGACCACATTGAGGCTGTGGCACTGGCTGTGCCGGTGACCCTGCAGGGTCGCCCGGGCAGCTATCTGTTCGGTCTGTGCGGGCAGGGCAGCCTGCTCCTTGCGGGCCTGGTGGATACCCTGTGCGCCCAGCAGAAACTGCGGGGCGCAGGCTTTGTGGTGGCAGTGCCCACCAGCCCGGAACAATCAACGCTGCTGCAGGATAAAGGATTCCAGAAAGCCTTTGCCCTGCGCTGCCTGCCCCGGGAGGTGGAGCGCAACCTGTGGAGCCAGGCGGAATTCGATTCCGTGACGGCGAAAAAACTCTGCGAGCTGCGGGCAAAATACTGGCCCGACACCGTTCAGCTGCCGCCGGAGCAGATGGGGGAAGTTCTGCGGGACCTGTATTCCCGTGGCGCGACCATCGTATCCAGTGAGCAGGGCTACGGCATCTATTTCCGCAGGGAGGATACCCTTTACTTTGTGGAGATGATGGCGGAAAATGACCGTGCTGCCGAGGTGCTGATGGAAGCCGCCCGGGAGAAAGAGGTCATTGTGGAAAAGGCTGTCATCACGGTGGGGGCTGCCCAGAATCTGTTCCTGGGCGAGGGAACCCGGCAGGAGTATGGCCTCATCCGTTTTGAAGGAGAACCTTTTGATGTTTCGGAGAGCTACATGCGCCTGATGATGGATTGAAAGGAACGTGGATATGGCAGAGAAACACCAGAAAAAGAAAAAAGGCAGTGCGCTGAAGATCCTGTTGGTCGTGCTGTTGCTGCTGGTACTGACAGTCGGTGCAGCAGGTGTGTTTGCGTATAACGAGATCAACGGCAATGGAGGAAAGCCCGGTGCAGAGGTGACCGTCAGCATCCCCCAGGGCAGCGGCGTTGCTGCCATCGCAAAGGAGCTGAAGGAGGCTGGAGTGATCCGTTCGGCCTATCTGTTCCGCTGGTATGTGGGGCACAAGGGTGCCGCCGGAAAACTGCAGTACGGTGATTTTACGCTGCAAACCGGCGGATATTCCTACGATGGCCTGATCGCAGAGCTGTCTGCGTATGCCAAGGCGGATTCGGTGCGGCTGACTTTCCCGGAGGGAACCACTGCCATTGCCATTGCCCGGAAAATGGAGGAAGCCGGTCTGTGTACTGCCGAGGAGTTTCTGGAAGAAGCCAACACCGGAGATTTCAGTGAGTACACCTTCTGGCAGTATGTCCCGGACGATGCCGATGCCCCCAATCGCTTTATGAAGTGTGAGGGCTACCTCTTTCCGGATACCTATGAGTTTTTGACGGACGATACCGTGCATCATTACGTTGCAACGTTCTATGCACACTTCGATAAGCAGTTTACGGACGAGATGTACAGGGAACTGGAAAAGCAGGAGCTGACCCTGCCCGAGGTCATCACACTGGCCTCTTTTGTGCAGGAGGAAGCGGGCAACGATCAGGATTCCAATGTGGCGCAGGTGTTCCGCAACCGGCTGGATGAGGGATCGCCCTACCCCAAGCTCCAGAGCAACACCTCCAGCTATGTCCAGAGCGACGAGGACAACAACTACCTCTGGAACTGGGTGGCTCCGTATTATGGCGGCTGGGAGGAGATCCCCGAGAACATCCGGAATGCCTACGATACCTACACCTGCACCGGCCTGCCCGCCGGGCCCATCTCGAACCCGGGCCTTGCCGCGATCCAGGCTGCTCTGGCACCTCAGTGTGATGAGGAAGTCAGGGACTGCTATTTCTTTGTTACGGACCTTTCCGGTCACTACTATTACGCCAAGACCTATGCTGAACATCAGGCCAACTGCCGGAAAGCGGCTGAAGTCAATCAGAGTTTGAAGAAGTAAGTCTCTCTCAGTCGGCTTCGCTGACAGCTCTCCCAAGGGGCGAGCCAACTGCGGCTCCGGGGTCAGGTTTGCAGAAACCGATCCGGTGAGGCAGCATCGCATCAGCGATGACAGAGAGGGTGCTAAAAAGAGAGGACGATTTTATGTTACAGATCCCGGAACTGCTGGCCCCGGCAGGCGACTTGGAGCGCCTGCGTTATGCCATCAACTATGGAGCAGACGCTGTTTATTGCAGCCTGCCGGAGTTCGGTATGCGGTCGGCTCCTGCCAATTTTACGCCGGAGCAGCTGACCGAGGGTGTGATCTACGCCCATGCCCGCGGCCGCAAGGTCTATCTGACCATGAACACGCTGCCCACCAATGAGGAAGCTGACCGCCTGCCCGAAGCCATCAAGACTGCTGCTGCCGCCGGTGTGGATGCCTTTATCGTGGCCGATCTGGGCGTGCTGGAAGCCTGTAAGCAGTTCGCCCCGGAGATCGATGTCCACATGTCCACCCAGACCGGCATCACCAACTGGGCCGCTGCGCGTGCCGCTTACAACATGGGTGCAAAGCGTGTGGTGCTGGCCCGTGAGATGAGCCTGCAGGATATCGCTGCCCTGCGCGATAAGACCCCGCCGGAGCTGGAGATCGAGGCGTTTGTCCACGGAGCCATGTGCATGAGCGTTTCGGGCCGGTGCCTGCTCTCCAATTACATGGCAGGCCGGGATGCCAACCGGGGCCAGTGCGCCCAGCCCTGCCGCTGGAAGTATTACCTGAGCGAGGAGACCCGCCCGGGCCAGCTGTATGAGATCGGCGAAAATGAGAACGGCAGCTATATCCTCAATGCAAACGATCTGTGCACCGCTCCCTTCATCGACCTCATCTGCAAGGCAGGTGTGGACAGCCTGAAGATCGAGGGCCGCGCCAAGACGTTCTACTATGTCGCCAGCGTCACCGCCGCCTACCGCAAGGCTCTGGATCAGTATCTGGCCGACCCGCTCAACGATAACTTCGAGTTGAGCGATGACGTTCTGGCCGAGCTGACCCGTACCAGCCACCGGCACTACTCCCCGGGCTTCTACTTTGGCCGCGAGCAGGCCCGTCAGGCAACCGACAGCGCTACTTATATCCGTGAGTGGGAGTTTGTGGGCACTGTGGAAAGCTGGGAGAATGGTGTTGCCTCCTGCCAGCAGCGTGGCAAATGGAGCCTTGGGGACACGCTGGAGGTGCTCTGCCCGGATGGCCGCAGCATCCCGCTGCACCCGGAGTGGATCAAAAACGAGGCAGGGGAGAGCGTGGAATCCACCCCCCACGCCATGGAAAAGTACACCATCCCCACCCCGGAGCTGCCCCCCATGAGTCTGCTTCGCCGGAAGGTAGAAACTCTTGACAAATGATTCCAGAAGCAGTAAAATAATAAAGTCAAAATGAACGATGTCCTCTGGCTCTAGTGGTCAGAGGACAGTTGAGGGCTCGTAGCTCAGTTGGGATGAGCGTTCGGTTCGCATCCGAAAGGTCGAGGGTTCGACTCCCTTCGAGTCCATACAGCAGAAAACCGCTCTGTCGCAGCAATACGGCAGGGCGGTTTTCTTGTTCGCAGTTCTATGAGACGGTGAAGATTATTCTGGCTGATCTGGAGCCGGTTCAAAGGTGGAAAATTACTGCTCCTCAAACCTTGAAAGTGCTAGAAATCAAGGATTTATGCGGGTTAATGCCGTGATACATTCGCAATGGCTTGAGGGTTGCGTTTGTTACATCGTTTTGGTATAACAACTCACAACCTCAACGGTTGATTGCGATTCCAAGGGAAATTCTCGAATCTCTTTTCCATTGTAGGGAACAGGGAAGGCGAATACAATGTTCCGAATCCAGTTGCCATCCGGCTGTTTTTTCGGGAAAATATCAATGCGCTCGATGAAGGCACGCATGAATTCCTTTTGCTCCACCTCAGTGGCGGCATTGTAGACTTCATCGAAGGCCAGAAGCAGGTGATAGATGTTGTCCGCTGTGATCTTCTCCTGATGAATGTCATCAATCTGACCTTGGATTTCAGCGAGCTGGGATTCCATGTCCTCAATCAGTTCATATTGCTCATCGTAACGCCGCTGTAAATCCAAAGACTTACGGTCATAATAGGGATCATTAAAGTCCAGTGTGTCCATCTGGTGCTCCAGACGGGACTTTGTATTGAGTCGCTGGCGGAGCTGCGCCTTGATTGTATCAGCCTGATGCTCTAACTCGCTGGTATCGACTGCAGAACTGATTTTTTCTTTGATGGCATCTACGAAGCGTGGGTTGTGAACCATAGCGGATACGATGGATGCGACCATCTGATTGATTTCGTTCTGTTCAATGTTCAACCGGAAAGAACATTCGTGTCCAGTCTGCCCTTTGATGCTTTTGCAGAAGTAGTAGTAACGAGTTTTGTTATCCTTGCTGTGAGCCTTAGAGACATTTCCGTACAGGTTCCGTCCACAGCAGGGGCATTTCAGAATGCCGGAAAGAATATGTGCGTGGTCTGGGTCACGGACCTTTTCACGCCGCCCTGTGGTACGCTGACGCTTGGTCTGTGCAAGATTCCAGTCGTCCTCAGAAACGATGGCTTCATGTTGACCGATATAGACGGGAAACTCAGATTGCTTCACAACGTGCATTTCATTTCGAGTGCCGAGTTTCTTTTCAACCTTGCGGCGACCAAATGCAATCTTACCGCAGTAAATGGGATTGTCCAGAATACCTCTAACAAATACAGCAGAAAACTTTGGGATAGTTCCATTCTGACGGAGCTTTTTCACATAGCCATGGGTGTTCAGATACCGGGCAATGCCTGCTACACCATCGTTGGTATGGATAAAGCGGTCAAAAATAACACGGACAACTTCCACTTCATCGTCTGCAATCGAAAGCTCGCCATTTTCCAGCCTATAGCCATAGGGTGCAAAGCCGCCGTTCCATTTGCCCTCACGGGCTTTCTGTTCACGGCCGGCCATCGTTTGAGCACGGATATTCTCACGTTCGATTTCAGCAACAGCAGAAAGAACAGAAATCATTAACTTACCGGAATCTTTGGAACTGTCAATGCCATCCTCTACGCAAATCAAGTTGACACCAAAATCCTGCATGAGCTGCAAGGAGTTCAAAACATCGGCGGCATTGCGTCCAAAACGGGAGAGCTTGAATACCAGAACATAAGAAACGCCGTCTTTACAGTCTTGCACATCTCGCAGCATCTGTTGAAATTCGTGCCGTCCTTGAATGTTTTTACCGGAAAATCCTTCGTCAGAATATTCTCCGGCAATGACCATATCCTCGTAGTCGGCATATTTGCGCAGCTTTTCACGCTGGGCATCCAGACTGTAACCGTCCACCTGCATGGCCGTGGATACGCGCGTATAAATGTAACACTTGGTGCGTGCTTTTTTCATAAGGCCCCCTCACTTTCGGCGGTTGGTTGTTGTGCGAGACTTTCATGCTGGATGTAATACTCCAGCAACCGGAGTACATACTCCGGCGCATGGCGGTGGCCGAGTTCCCATTCTGTTACAGTGCGGTAGGGGATTTGGAAGAAGGTGCAAAACTCCCGGCGGTTCATCCCGGTCGATTCGCGCAGTTCGAGGATTTTGTCTTTGCAGTCCATAAAGTTGTCCTCATATATGTAAAACACGCTACGCAATTATTTTAACATAAAAATAAAAATTACGCAACGTGTAAATCTGCTTATGCAGCTTTACTGTTGGTCGCGCAAAGCAGAGACTCCTTTTGCTCCAGTACAGTTGAGCCATATTTTTGAATCAGCTTTGCCATAACATCGATACAGCGTACAAAGGATGCGTTGTCAGTTTCGGCGTCATAGTATTTTTTCAATAGGCAACTCCATTTCCTTGTAGCAGAACTTTGACTGTCCTGCGAATTTTAGAAACATCCCTTGATTCATCCGATTAAAAGTTTCAGTCGCTCCAGCTTTTCCAGCGCTGTTTCTTTGCGGAAACTCACGCCGATGCAGGAGATGGGAACGCACATCTCTAGCAGGCGGTCATAGATACGGGCATGGGCGGTATCCTGCGGATGCCGGATTTCGTCCAGCGTCAGATTCGTGGTAACGATTAAAGGCTTCCGGCTGCGGTAACGGCTGTCTACAATGCTGTAAATTTGTTCCAGAGCATACTCCGTACCACGCTCCATGCCAAAATCATCAATGATGAGAAGAGGATAGCGGCATAGCCTGCCCACCACCTCATTCCGTCCGGAGAAGCTGTTGTTCAGTTCGTTCAGGATGCGGGCAAAGTTCGTCATGCGCACAGGCACTTCCTGAACCATCAGAGCATTCGCAATACACCCGGCAAGGAAACTTTTTCCTGTGCCGACACCGCCCCAGAGGAGCAGCCCGATGTTCTCTGAGCGCATGGTCCGCCACTGCTCCACATAGCGGTGTGCATGGTGCATCTGTGGGCTGCGCCCATTGTCGTTTGCAAATGTCCAGTCCAGCATAGCTGAATCAGAAAAGCCGTCTGCTTTCAGCCGCCGCACAAGGTCGAGATGCTTCCGTTCATTAATCGCTGCTTCCTGCTGTTCCCGCTCGGCTTTATGGCAGGCACATTCTACCGGATGAATGTTCTTTCCCATCAAGACAAGACCATTGGCAAAGAAGGTTTCTTTTGGAGTGCGGCACTTGCCGCAGTAGAGCAGGCCATCTGCATCATAATAATCGGTGGCATTTTGGGGAATGCTGGAAACAGACTGTTCTAAAATCTTCTCAAGCGTCTTTATAGGCTTTCTCCTTCCGCAAAGGTGTAGTCCGGGATACCCGGTGCTGTCTTTTTCTCCGCATTCTGCCGCTTCGCCCAGATACTCAGCGTTGCGGCATGGTCGGCATACTTCTTTCCAGTAGATTGGATATAAGCGGATAACTGCTCGATCAGGCCATCCAACCCTGCAAAGTCAGCCTTGAGCCGTTTGTACTCCTTTTCCGTCAGAAAAACATTCTGGTATTCTCCCAATGAAAGACGAGAGCTGTTTGTTCTTATCAGGTGGTTATCATTCAGGTTGTTCTTATTACGTTGGTTAGATGTGCATTTTTGCATGATCAAGCTGGTCATTTCTGCACAGTCGGACTGCGCACTGGTGCATACTGTGACTGCGCAATTCTGCGCAGTATGGGGAATCCTGAGCAGAATGTGGCTGGGCTTGGAAAAGCCACTGCGTACTCGCTCGGCAAGTTCCGCTTTTTCCAGTTCAGCAAAAGAGCGTGTCACACTGGAGATGCAGCAGTCTAAATCTTTCGCCAGATGGGAAAGCGGATAGATCACATAAATGCGTCCATGCTCGTCCACCCAGTTGTTTTTCTGCGAGAGAGTGGCACGGTCGAGCAGGAGCGTGTAGAGCAATTTTGCAGTGTTGCTTAAATCGGTATTCAGAAGGAACCGGGCGTAGGGCAGATACTGCGGCAATGGCATATTGGGTTTCAAATAGTCTGAAATAATCTTCACCTCCAATTTTTACGTCCTATCATGGTGCTTTAGGGGTTCGAGAATTACAAGCGCAAGATTCGCCCGTGTCGCCTCAAAACTCACTTTCGTGATTTTGGCCGACGGCGACCTTGCTGGAGATTTCGCTCCCCAGTCCCTCGATGAAATCTGAAAATCTGCAATTTTCAGATTTGGCTCCCCATAAAAATGGTGAGCAGCCGAGATGCAGGGCATCATCGGGAATGTGTGGGACTGCATCCCACACCCTGCACCGAACAACCATTCAACAGAGATTGGCGAATCTCTGCTGTTTGCTTGTCCGGCTTTTTGCTGTCGGTCTCTCCGCAAGCTGTTCCTGCCCGATTCAATCCGGCGTTCTGGCTTTCCTTGGTGCGCTCCTGTCATGGCGGCACTTCCCCGGAAAGTCATAGTGGCTTGCAGCTGACTATTCGGTTGTCAAGGAACACGGGTTTTCAATCATAGAATTGGAGAAAGCCCGTTTCGCAAGGTACTTTCAAAATTTTTACAGATTTTTTGCTTTCTCACAAATAGGAATCCGCAAGGGCGGTTTCATATACAATTTTTTGAAATTTTCAAAAATTCACATAGACCCACGAGGCAGAGCATCGTGGCTGGGAGATGAATTTCATCGAGCCAATCAGCAGAAACAGACGGTTCTGCATGAGGGTATGGGGAGCAGAATCCCCATCAAGATGCCCGGCACGAAAAGCCCAAATGGAATTTCGAGTTACTCCGGGCGAATCTTGCCCTGATAAATGTGCAGGCAGTGATCTTCGGAGAATCCAGCGTTAGCATTGAGATTGCTGGTTTCCATCACTGTACAAGCGTTTTTTTACGTTCTGAAGATACCGGCTGGCACGGTCAATAAAAATCAGCAGCTTCTCATTGTTTTTCGGTTCGGTAAGAATATCGGGATATTCACGAAAACACATTTCCCACCGCCGGATAAAATCCTCCTGCGCGCCCTGAATCTCACACATCATGGCTTCGCCATCTGCCAAACGGCGAGGTGAATAAATGCTCTTGACGGCATCCTTGAGATTCTGTTTTTCTTCCTTGTTGAGTCCTTTCTTATGCCCCTGAATGTCTTGCTTGAAGGTTGTTATAAACTCATTGTCCTTTGAATAAGAATCCGTGATACTGGAATCCCGTTCGGCTTTAGACTTACGCAGCTCTGCCACAACTTCTGGACGCTTTTCCTTTGGAACCTTTGCAATCGAGGAAATTTCACGGTCGGTTGCCCGAATCTTTCCGCTCAGAATTTCTTCCTGCGCTCCGGGTACTGCTTCTTCCGCTGCTTCCACACCTTTTGCAAATTGCTCTGCACGGTAAACATAACTTTCGGATGTACCATGTTCCGCAGCGACCTTCGACCGTGAACCGTGCTTTGTGCGGTCTGGCTCATTTTGAACCAGACCACTTTCAGATGCCAAAGTATACTGATTGCCGTGAAACGCTTTGATTTGCTTTTCCGCTTCTGCCTGCTTTCCGATCAGGAACTTTTTCTGTTCTGGGGTCAGGTTTCGCCGCCCAAGCTGATTTTTACAGATCCAGGCGAGTGCTTCATAACGGCTGGAAAATTCTTTTTCGATGACTTCAAATGGAATAAATGGATATTTCCGAAGAATTTGATAGCGTGTATGTCCATCCACAATATAGCCGTTCCACGTGATGATCGGATTCAGTACACGTTCTTCTTTTAGGATGTTCATTTCCAGTTGGTGGGTTTCCTCAAACGACGGAGGGTTGATTTGATTCTGGAACTCCGGATCGATTTTAAGCTGGCTCAGTTTTGTCATAGGCAAACCATCCTTTCTGAAATGAAATAGAATATCATTGTTCTTACGCCGTTCTCTCTGCATGGTGTTCCTGCCCCTTTCCAGTGGCGTTTTCCGGCTCGCTCTTGCGAGATCATCGCCGGGTATCCCATGCAGACGGTCATTCGGTTTTCAAGGTTCGATGAAGGCTCTGAAATTAGACTAACACATTCATAGAAGATTTTTTAGGAGGTCGTACCTCCGGTTTTTGGTTGTAAAAAAGCGGAAGTGATGCTTCCGGTTCTTTGCTGCAAACCATTGAAAAAATTATATCACATCGTAAATTTTATTTTTAGGAACTGGTAGTTCCGGTTTTTAAAAAATATGAAGTGAATTTCAAGGCAAAATCGGAACTATTAGTTCTGGTTTTGCGTATCAACGTAATTTCAAATTTTGGGTGCCGTTCTCTCTGCATGGTGTTCCTGCCCCCCTTTCGGCGGCGTTTTCCGGCTCTCCCTTGCGAGGTCTTCGCCGGGTATCCCATGCAGACGGTCATTCGGTTTTCAAGGTTCAATTGGTGTCTTGCTGGTAGCTTATCACACTTTCAAAAGAATTTTTAGGATCTATTAGTTCCGCTTTTTACCTTCAAAACCGGAAGTGATAGTTCCGGTTTGATGCAATATTAGATGAATCAACGCTGATTTTTCTGAAACGAATTTTTCTCAAAAAATTTGCTTATTCAGCGACCGTTAAGGTGCGGAACTAGCGTATTCTTGTGCTGAATACCTGCTTGCTGCAGATGAAAACGCAAAAACCTCCTGAGCAAAAAATAACCGCCAGCTTCAAGGTGAACTTGAAAGCTGACGGTCCTGATTAGAAAATAATTTTCAAATTTGGAAAGCACCTTGAGAGGCTTCATAGCACCCGCAAGCAATGCAGACGTATATACATCTGCGAACTTGTCGGGGCGAGGCCCCTCCATCTGCTGTCGCAGACCGTTCTGTCGCTTAAAAGCCCCACTGGGGCTTTCATTGCTGCGCTGCGCTCCGCAAACGCAAATTTTGCTCTGCAAAATACTTGTTGGGGACACCCAAACCCTTGAACTGCATCTGCAGGATTAGCGTCTCCAAATGAGAAAGTCTATGGCTCTAACACATTGTCAGCCATTGGTAAACAACTTTTTCCAGTTAAAAAAGAAAATAGCAATGATTAAAGATGAACATTGCAGAAAAATGTGATACAATAGAAAATGAAAATCCAAACAACAGGAGGAATCCCCTCGTGGCCAACAACGTGAACGTCAAAAAACTGGAAGCTGACCTGTGGGAGTCGGCAGATCTGCTGCGTG
>ERZ833963.965-NODE-965-length-38194-cov-118.361808_pt1 | contig 38194 bp, 38 predicted proteins | sample MGYA00519693_ERZ833963 | MGnify/ENA primary metagenome ERZ833963 (study PRJEB31850, sample SAMEA3708748) | human gut metagenome | biome: human gut; feature: human-associated habitat; material: faeces | place: China | collected 2014 ...
GACTTCCTACACTTGAAAAGTGCGAACATAAAAATAGTTTCATCAATATTCTCCTTTACAACTTCCGATTTTAATGTCTCTATTATACCATAATAATACTATTATGAAAAATTAAAAATCCCGGAAATCCGCTTACCTGCAGATTCCGGGATTTTATAATTACATATGATGTGCCACATCTATTCTGATAAGTGCCTTCCTGAGTGCAAACTCTGCTCTCTTCACATCAATCTCTGCCGTGTGATTTGAAAGGCGCTGCTCTGCCCGCTCCTTTGCGGCCTGTGCGCGGTCCACGTCTATCTCATCAGGCCACTCCGCAAGCTCTGCGAGAAATGTGACTTTGTCTCCAAGTATTTCCGCAAAGCCTGAATGGATTGCGGCTACTTTCTCCTCGTCGCCGTTATGGATAGTCACGATTCCCGGTGCAAGCACTGTCGTGAGCGGTATATGGTTTTTGTATACACCAATCTCTCCGTTTTGGGTATTAAACTCGAGGAAATCTGTCTCTCCCTTGTAGAACACCCTGTCCGGTGTGATTATTTCTATGTCAAAAATGTTATCTGCCATGAAATCACCTCACATTACTGCATCTTGGCACGGACTTCATCTATGCTTCCAACGTTTAAGAAATAGCTCTCCGGTACATCATCATGCTTTCCTTCGAGTATCTCCTTAAAGCCTCTGATAGTTTCGGCGATAGGCACATATTTGCCCTCGAGTCCTGTAAACTGTCCTGCTACGAAGAACGGCTGTGACAGGAAACGCTGCACCTTACGTGCACGGCTTACTACAAGCTTATCCTCCTCTGAGAGCTCATCCATACCGAGGATTGCGATGATATCCTGCAGCTCCTTGTACTTCTGGAGTATCTCCTGGACAGCGTGTGCCACCTCAAAATGCTCCTGTCCCACGATACGCGGATCAAGGATACGCGATGTGGATGCCAGCGGGTCTACAGCCGGATAAATACCAAGCTCTGCGATAGAACGCTCAAGTACTGTCGTGGCATCAAGATGTGCGAAAGTAGTCGCCGGTGCCGGGTCTGTAAGGTCATCTGCAGGCACATATACGGCCTGAACAGATGTGATTGAACCGTTCTTTGTTGATGTGATACGCTCCTGAAGAGCTCCCATCTCTGTCTGCAGTGTCGGCTGGTAGCCAACGGCTGAAGGCATACGTCCTAAAAGCGCTGATACCTCTGAACCTGCCTGTGTGAAACGGAAGATATTGTCCACAAAGAGAAGCACATCCTTGCCGCCTCTGTCACGGAAATACTCTGCCATTGTAAGTCCTGCCAGGGCAACTCTCATACGTGCTCCGGGTGGCTCGTTCATCTGTCCGAACACCATGGTGGTCTTGTCGATAACACCTGACTCCTTCATCTCGTAGTACAGGTCATTTCCCTCTCGTGTACGCTCTCCTACACCGGTAAATACTGAGTATCCACCATGCTGTGTAGCGATGTTGTGGATAAGCTCCTGGATGAGCACCGTCTTTCCTACTCCGGCACCTCCGAAGAGTCCGATTTTTCCACCCTTCTGGTATGGGCAGAGCAAATCTACAACCTTTATTCCTGTCTCAAGCATCTCCTGCGATGTAGCCTGCTCCTCAAAGCTAGGCGCAGGTCTGTGGATTGCCCATTTCTCCTCTGTCTGTGGAGGCTCAACCTCGTCGATAGGCTCTCCGAGCACATTGAACATTCTTCCAAGTGTATTCTCCCCCACCGGCACAGAAATAGGTGCTCCTGTTGCGATAGCGTCCATGCCGCGGACGAGACCATCAGTAGGTCCCATGGCGATACATCTGACTGTATCGTCGCCCAGATGCTGTGCAACCTCAACGACCAGCTTTCCGCCGTTTTTCAGCGGTACCTCGACTGCATCGTTTATCTCAGGCAGATTACCCTCTGAAAACTTGATATCCAGAACGGCACTGATAACCTGTATGATTTTACCTACATTTTTATCTGCCATTTATAGTTTCTCCTTCTTTTTTAATTCATATGATACACTTGCCTTTTTGGCCATTCACAGACACACATGCCTGCCTTCCCATGACCGGATATGCATGTATCACTCTATCGCATTAGCTCCTGCAATTATCTCAGTAAGCTCCTGCGTGATTGAGCCCTGACGCGCTCTGTTATATTTCAATGTCAGATCACTGATCATATCCTCTGCATTGCTCGTAGCAGAATCCATCGCCTGCATTCTGGCTCCGTTTTCACTGGCAAATGACTCCACCAGTGCTCCGTAAAACAGGCTTGTCACATATTTTGGAATAATAAGCTCCAAAGCCTCCTCCGGATTCGGTTCAAAATTCATGAGAATATTGGAGTCCTCTTTCTCATCTGCCCCGCTCTCATCCAGCTCCACCGGCAATAGCTTTATGAGCTTCGCCTCCTGTGTAACTGTGTTTTTGAAATGGGTATATGCGAGATAAATCTCCCCCACCTGACCGTCTGTAAATGCCTTTAACACTCTTTTGCAAAGTGCCGCAGCATCCTCGTAGGTCGGGTCCTCCATCATCTCCGATGCACTCTCAACTATATAATAGCCCTTTGACGTAAGCAGCTCCTCGCCCTTTGCTCCCACAGCGTATATGTCGAGTTCTTCTTTTTTGAAGTCTCCGTGTGTGATGAGCTTTACTATATTGCTGTTGTATCCGCCTGCCAGTCCGCGGTTTGATGTCAAAACAACTACCGCCTTCCTTGGCGAATCACCGGCCTTTAAGTATGGGTGCTCTATGCTGCCGCTCTTTGCAAGCATCGAGCTGACTGTCCTGTACATATAGTTGAAATACGGATCTGTTGCCTCCGCATGTGCTCTCGCCTTTTGCAGCTTGACGGTAGAAACGAGCTTCATGGCCTTTGTGATCTGCTGAGTACTTGTAATACTGCTTTTTCTGCGCTTTATGTCTCGCATCGAAGCCATTTTACCACCTGCCTTCTACTAATATCCAACCGTCTAACGGAACTGCTTTTTGCATTCCTCGATTGCCTTTATAAGTGCCTGCTCCGTGTCATCGTCCATCACCTTTTTCTCCCTAATTGCTTCAGGAATCTCAGGATATTTGGTATCAATGAAGTCAAACAGCTCTGCCTCAAATCTTAAAATATCCTCGATTTTGATATCGATAAGATACTTCTTTGTCGCAGCATAGATTATGATAACCTGTTTCTCTACAGGCATCGGCTTGTACTGCGGCTGCTTTAAAATCTCCTTGATTCGTGCTCCCTGTGCGAGCTGCTCTGCTGTGCTTGCATCAAGCTCTGAGCCAAACTGTGAGAACGCTGCAAGCTCTCTGTACTGAGCCAGCTCTACTCGGATAGGTGCTGCAATCTTTTTCATTGCCTTTATCTGTGCCGAGCCTCCAACTCGCGAAACTGAAAGTCCTGCATTTATGGCAGGTCTGAAGCCCGCGTTGAACATCTCTGTCTCAAGATATATCTGACCGTCTGTGATTGAGATAACATTGGTCGGGATATATGCCGATACATCACCCGCCTGTGTCTCAATGATAGGAAGGGCTGTGAGTGAGCCTCCACCCAGCTTGTCTGACAGTCTCGCTGCTCTCTCCAGAAGCCTTGAATGGAGATAGAAAACATCTCCCGGATAAGCCTCTCGTCCCGGTGCTCTCTTTAAGAGGAGTGAAAGTGTACGGTATGCTGCTGCATGCTTACTCAGATCATCGTAAACTATGAGCACATCCTGTCCGTTTTCCATCCATTCCTCACCTATAGCGCAGCCTGAGTATGGCGCTATATACTGTAACGGTGCAAGCTCTGATGCTGTCGCAGCCACTACTGTCGTGTAGCTCATGGCTCCGAACTCCTCGAGCTCATTTACTATGGATGCAACCGTGGAAGCCTTCTGACCGATAGCTACATAGATACATTTCACACCCTGTCCCTTCTGGTTGATGATTGTATCTATCGCGATAGCCGTCTTTCCGGTCTGTCTGTCTCCGATAATAAGCTCTCTTTGTCCTCGTCCGATAGGAACCATTGAGTCAATAGCCTTTATACCGGTCTGAAGCGGTGTATCTACTGACTTTCTCGAGATAACTCCCGATGCTACTCTCTCTATCTGACGATATTTATCCGACTGGATAGGTCCCTTTCCGTCGATTGGCTGTCCGAGTGCATTTACTACTCGGCCGAGCATCGCATCGCCTACCGGCACCTCTACCACTCTTCCTGTGGTCTTAACTGTATCTCCCTCGTTGATATTGCGCTGCTGTCCAAGTAAAACAGCACCGACATTGTCCTCCTCGAGGTTTAATACCATTCCATATACTTCCCCTGGAAATTCCAAAAGCTCTCCCTGCATCGCATTCTCAAGACCATGAATACGTGCGATTCCGTCTGCCACCTGAATGACTGTTCCTACATCAGCGACTTCGAGCTGGGAAGCGTATCTTTTAATCTGCTCCTTTATTACTGAGCTGATTTCTTCCGGCTTTAGATTCATGGAGCGCATTCACCTACTTTCAATTGTATTTTTGTCAAATCGCGGGTGAGTCTTTCTAATCTGCTGCTGACAGATGAATCCACCACTCTGTCCCCGATTCTGATTTTCATACCGCCTATGAGCGCGGTATCCACCTCAAAATGCATCTCAAATTTCACGTATTTTGTCGTGTCAAGAAGTCGTTTCTCCACAGCAAGCTTCTGCTCCTTTGACAGCTCAAATGCAGATGTGACGTATGCTGTTCCGATATTTTGGTACTCCTTGACTCTGTCAAGAAAGTAGTCGAAGACTAAGGTAAGCTCTTTGTAGTGATTCTTTTCTATAATCATCCTCATAAGCCCTACCAGCTCCGCTGAAACTCTTCCCCCAAATATTTCTTCGATGATTCTGACCTTTTCTTCTTTATCAATCTGCGGATGATCCATCAGCTTTGAGAGGTCATCATTTGCAGCAATGATTTCCTTTACTGCTGTTACCTCGTCAGACAGGCTTGATAGCCTGTTATCCTCAAGGGCAGCCTCAAACAATGCATCACCGTATACCTTAGATACTAGCTTAGCCATGTTGATTCTCCCATTTCCTTAAGTGTCTCTTCAACGAGTGTATCCTGAATGTCTGTGGTGATCGAAGCTGCGACAGCCTTTTGTGCCATAAGCGATGCTATCTGTATCATCTCCTGCTTCATATCATCCATGGCATGCTTCTTCTCAAGCTCTGCCTCTTCTCTGGCTCTCTTTATGATGCGTGAAGCCTCTTCCTTTGCATCATCCACAATCTTGTTCTGGTTTTTAAGCGCCTTCTGTCTCGCCTCTGTGAGAATAGCTTCGGCCTCTTTATCGATGTCCTTAAGCTTTCCCTCGTACTCTGCCTTTAGTGCTGCGGCACTTTCCTTGTCAGCAATAGCTGTGTTTATATCGCTTTCTATCCTGTCCTGCCTGTCCTTTAACAGCTTCCTTGCAGGGTTGAAAAGCAGATACGACATCAGCATGAAAAGGAAAAATACTGCAACTGCCAAAAGTACTGTATCAAAGAGCAACTGCGCATCCAGATTAAACAAAAATGTATATCTCTGTGCTAACAACTTTTACTCTCCTTTCCGTTGGCTGTATCGCCGCACGGTAATCCTCTGCGGCAAACCGTAATATACTATCCGAGCGGATGAACGAAAAGTAAAAGTAATGCAACAACGAGACCATAAAGACCTGTTGTCTCTGCAACCGCCTGTCCTAAAAGCATGGTTGACATAATCTGTCCTCTTGCTCCCGGGTTACGTCCTACGGCTGCTGCACCGTGTCCTGCTGCGATACCCTGTCCAACACCAGGTCCGATTCCGGCGATAACTGCCAAACCTGCACCGATTGCTGAGCATGCTCTGATTAAATCCTGTCCATTGATATCCATAATTGAATCCTCCTAAAAATACATCTTATAGTTTTACTCATCCGTCTCACATGCCTGTGTAACGTATGTCATTGTCAGCATACAGAATACATATGTCTGAATTGCTCCTGAGAACAAATCAAAGTATACATGCAGTACTGACGGCCACGCTATGGCTATAAACCTTAGCAGACCATATACCAGCGCCATGATAACAGTTCCTGACAACACATTGGCGAACAAACGCAATGATAATGAGATAGGAATTGCAATCTCACTGATAATGTTGATTGGCGCCCATATAGGCAGCCACGGCGGCAGTGGTGAACACATACCGGTCCAGATATCCTTTGCGCTTTGATGCTTAGCCTTATTGAATCTGATCATGAAAAATGTAATAAGTGCAAGCGCCAGTGTGGTTCCGTAGTCGGCTGTCGGTGGTCTTAAACCAAACAAGCCTGAGATATTACTCATCAGTATAAATATAAAAATCGTACTGATGTAGTTTACAAACCTCGGAGCCCACTTACCCATGGTTCCCTCAACCATCTTGTCGAGCATCTCTACGATGAGCTCGATGATATTCTGAAAGCCGTCCGGTACTTCCTTTGCTTTTTTAAGCTTCCTGTTTGCCACTATAGCGAATATGACCATAAGAGCCATCACTATGAGGATACAGGCATGCGATGTGGTAATCCAGACCTCCTGACCGAATACCTTTATCGAAAAAATACCATGGATCATAAAGTCGATATTGTCTGCGTTACTTTCCAGTAAAATCGCCTGATTCACATTATCACCTCCTCCTTATTAAGTTTACCTGCGGTTTTGCTACTCTGTCTCCATTTCGCCGGCGGAAGATGCATCACTTCTCCCGGAAAATCTGTCTGTCACCTTCATAAATAAAGGCTGTAAATACGCTGAAATCTTGAGTCCCAGCATACCGACAAAGGCCATTATCAGATTTCCAAAATCAAATAGTCCCAATATAAATAACAGGACCGCAACAACAATATACCTTAAAAGTGATTTTGCTACGATCCTGCGATTGGCATCCTTTTGTCCATATATGGCGGTCGCGTCATATATGACTGTGGCGATATTGACAGCTATACCAACAGCTATCGCTATCCCATACCATAAGCCGATAGAATATGAAATTTTGTCTGTGACAAACCATACCCCAATAAGCTGCACAACAATCCCGTAAAAAACTATCCCAAATACAAGTCCCGGCAATGCGTCATTTATTCTTTTTAACATCCTTCTCTACCCTGCTAATACTGTCTGATATCTCTGTTTCCGTAGTACTCTGCCTGCCCGGTGTGTGTCTGACGGCTCTGCCATCATCCTCCGGCTTCAGAAATTTTTGAACCATGCGGTATATATTGTTTGCCCCCGCAAATGCTCCAAGGAAAAACAATGGAACAGTTACCCAGTCCGCTCCGGTCTTTTTCCCAATCCATACACCGGCCAGTGTGCAGAGAAATATCGGCACAATCATGTTGATTCCAAACTGGAAAACCATGATAAGTGCATTCATTACCTCTTTCTTATTATCTCTTTTCATATACAAATTATTATATCATTTTTATTGCTTTTGTCTACATTTTTATGTGTAAAATGCATAAAAAGTACATGCGTTTCATGTCAAATCACGTCAATTTGACACAATAATTGCTGTATTATCACTATTTACGGCGATTACAGCATAAGCGTCACCTCGCGGTCTGTGTGCTCATACCTGCGAATCGTAACACCCGCTGCCTTAAGCATCCTCTTTGAAGCTGTCACGCTGGCAGTGCCCTCGTACTTGTCACTGTCGTATACTACCTCCCTGATGCCTGACTGTATGATAGCCTTTGCACACTCATTGCATGGGAAAAGGGTCACATATATGGTCGCTCCCTCAAGGCTTCCGCCCCTGTAGTTTAGGATAGCATTGAGCTCGCTGTGTGTAGAATAGAAATACTTGTTGTCCTCTCCCTCTCTGGCCCAGGTGAAATCATCATCTGAGCAGCCAAGAGGAAAGCCGTTATAGCCCATGGAGAGTATCTTGTGCTCCGGGTCCACTATGCACGCACCCACCTGGGTATTCGGATCCTTCGAGCGCATGCCTGAAAGCATCGCTATTCCCATAAAATACTCATCCCATGAGATATAATCCTTTCTCTTTTCCGAAGCTCCCATATATACACCTCCATTCAATATGGTCTGTTACACATTTATTACTTGGTTCCGAAAATTCTGTCTCCTGCATCTCCAAGTCCAGGCACGATATATTTGTGCTCATTGAGATGATCATCGAGCGCTCCTATATATACATCCACGTCAGGATGTGCCTCTGTGAGTCTCTTTACTCCCTCAGGAGCTGCAATTATGCACATAAAGTGGATATTTTTCACGCCGCGCTTTTTGAGCATATCGAGCGCTGCCACTGCTGAACCACCTGTTGCGAGCATAGGGTCTACCACAAATACCTCTCTGTTTGCACAGTCTGCCGGAAGCTTGCAATAGTACTCGATAGGCTCCGCTGTCTCCGGGTCACGATACATGCCGATGTGTCCGACCTTTGCGGCAGGGATGAGCTCAAGCATACCCTCCACCATGCCAAGTCCGGCTCTGAGAATAGGAACAACAGCAAGCTTTTTACCCTTTAATTCCTTTACAGTGGCCTTACAGATAGGAGTCTCAATCTCCACATCTGTAAGCTCCAGATCTCTTGTTGCCTCGTAGCACTCAAGCATCGCAACCTCGCTGACGAGTGTTCTGAAATCCTTTGAGCCTGTGTCGGTTCTTCTCATAATTCCAATCTTGTGCTGAATCAGCGGGTGATCCATAACTACTACCTTACCCATAATATTTGTTCTCCTTTGTCTTGTATTGTGTTATATTTGTTTGTCTTTTATGTATTTTGTATTACGGTTACTGATTATTTTCACCATTTGCATTTAATAGCCTTACCAGCTTCTTAATCGTAGCCCTGAGGCTTTCATAGCACAGTCCGTAGCTTTGAAGTGTGCCGCCATAAGGATCCAGTATCTCAAGCTCATCGCCCACATACTGTGAAAGCACAAAGACCTGCTCCGGGTCGATATCTGCAAAGCTTTCTATAATGCGCTCACGCTGTGATGACTCCATGGTAAATACCATAGTACTCTCCGTGATATCCGATTCCTTAAGCTGCGTTGACACCATGCCCTCCGTGGAAATGCCATTACTTATGAGCACTGCCTCTGCCTTCTGATTGACCGGCTCAGGAAACTGGACCACAAGTCCTCTGGCCTCAATCTCCATCGGCACCTTGAGTACAAAGTCGTTCATGATGCCCTTTGCCATCTGCTCCCTGCATGTGCCGGACTGTGCGACAAAAATAATTTTGTCATACTTCACATGTGTGTCTATCACCTGATGGCCTGCCGCCTTTAGCATACGGTTCATTATGGCCTGTCCTATACGTGGTGTGGAGAAGCTCTCCGAGAAAATCACATCCACATCGAGCTCATCACAATCCCTTAATATACGATAAAGCTCATGGGCTATCGAATCCTCATCTGCCCTGCTTCCCATCGACAGGACAACATCTGCATCGTAAAACTGCTTTGTCTCCTCTGTCGCAATGACTGCTATCTTTTTGCCATCATCCCTGTGCGAAGCCACAAGCTCATTTATCTTCGCAATCACATGCTTTCTGGTACCGTCCACGATGACCATATCTGCCTTTGGTGCATAGTGCTTGTACTTCATGCCGGGTGCCTTTGGCTTTCTAGTATCATCTGCCGCTATGATTCCCGGGTCGATGATGACCTCTTTGCCTAATACCTTTGAAAGCATCTGCGGTGTGATATAGCCCGGACGCAGCACCATAGGTGTATCCTCTGTCAGGTCAATGATGGTGGACTCTATTCCTATGCCAACCGGTCCTCCGTCTATTATCATGGCTATTTTGCCGCTTAGATCCTCAGCCACATGTGCAGCCTCTGTAGGGCTCGGTCTGCCGGATGTGTTGGCGCTTGGCGCCGCGATAAGGCAGCCGCTTCTTCTTATGAGATCAAGCGCTATAGGATGATTCGGCATGCGCACAGCCACCGTGTCCATGCCGCCTGTTGTGGCATAAGGCACTGCATCGCCCTTCTCCACTATCATGGTAAGAGGTCCCGGCCAGAAAGCATCCGAAAGCTTCCTTGCATCCTCCGGCACTGTCTTTGCGATGCGCTCCAAATCCGAAAAATCTGATATGTGTACGATAAGCGGATTGTCCGACGGACGCCCCTTTGCACTGTATATCTTCTTTGATGCCTCCGGATCTAAAGCATCACCGCCAAGCCCATACACTGTCTCTGTCGGAAACGCTACAAGCTCACCGGCTGCAATCAAATCACCTGCCTCCTGCATGAGCTTATGGTCTAAATTGTCCTGATCTATTTTTATAATTTTTGTTTCCATTTTATATCCTCACCGCACATACTACAGTAATATACCATGTGCAAACACCAGTTTTTCTAAATAATCATGTGTTTTTATTGTAACACTTCAGAGCAACCTCGAAAGCAGGAAAATCTGCTGCTTACATGTAAACATGACGTATCAGCTTTTGTTCCCGGAGGTTCTGAATTGTTTTCTATTTATTATACAATAGTAACAATAGCATTTCAAGTTTTACTCAATATTTGGTAATTTTTATATAAGATTGTGTAAAAGTAAGTACAATTTTATTTGGCATTGCATTATTCTGTGTTTTGTACTACAATGCAGATAAGCCAATAACGGCGAATAATGATCATTATTTTATAAGGAGGATTTCATTATGGCATACGTAATTTCTGATTCATGCGTTAGCTGTGGTACATGTGCTGGTGAGTGCCCAGTAGGAGCTATCTCTGCTGGTGATTCACAGTACGTAATCGATGCAGATTCTTGTCTCGATTGTGGTACATGTGCTGGTGTTTGCCCAACTGGAGCAATCAGCCAGGGCTAATTTTTAGCATACTGTAAGAAATAAAGACGACCTGTTATGGGTCGTCTTTTTTTGTGTTGTAATCGTCTTTGTATTGTAATCATTTTTATGCTGTAAGCGTTTTTGCAGTAATTATTTTTATAGTGTAAGCGTTGTCATGCATGCTCTACAGTCTCACCGGATTAAGCTCATGCGTATGCGTCTTGTCGCGCCCCTTCTTTCCCTTGGTGTCTGCAGCGCTTATTTTTGTATCTGCAGGCATGTCCGCGTTCCTTTTCCTTGAAAAAAGTCCCTTTCTGCGCAGATTTCCGCGTATGGCAGCGTCCAGCTTTTTATATCTCTCCTCCTGCGCAATATCCTGTTCGCGCATCAGATAGTTCATTTCCTTTAATATCCGCTCCTGCACCTCAGTGGATATCTGCTGACTCAGCTCCTCATTATTCAGTGCTATGGCTCTCCCCACGATATTGCTCATCAGCTCGCGAAACTCATCCATACGCTCATCTGCCGTGCGGCTTCGATATGTATGATTGTATCCCGGCAGTTCATCGTGATATGCCGGATTATACCCTGACATCTCCTGTTTCACCGTCTGATTTGTGATATTCGTGTAATTTACAGGCTGCACGGATTTTTCCATAGCCGCAGGATTCGGTGGATTTAACGGCTCACCCGGTGCATCCGAATGAAGCATATCACGGATTGCGCGAAGCTGATACCCCTTCTCCTTAAGCTCCTTTATCCTCAAAAACTGTTTTATATTGTCTCTTGTATAGTATCTGTGACCAAGTTCATTTCTAGGCACATCAAGTCCCAGCTCATCCTCCCAGTAACGCAACACATGAGTCTCCACATCCACGGCAGCTGCCGCATCGGAAATCATGTAACGTACTTTCTCCAAATTGAAGTCCTCCTGTCTGAAATTATATTTTATTCGCTATACGCTTTTGGCACATCGAAAAGAACCAGCACTGCGAAAAAAGTTATATCGCTGTACTGGTTCAATTATAGCCTTGATAGAACTCTCATTCAATTGGTTTCGGTCGCAACTTTCGACATATAACTCTCTGTCTTAAGCTATCCAAACAGCTCCTTGAGAGCCTGTGCATTCTGTGCATCCGCAGATTTCCTGTTCTCCTGCTGTATCTGCGTATAAACCTCCTTGCGGTAAATCGGCACCTCCTTCGGTGCACTTACACCGAGCTTAATCTGGTCGCCTCTGATTTCCAGAATAGTAATCTCGATGTCATTATTAATCACCAGAGATTCACCCTTTTTTCTTGTAAGAGCCAGCATACTATTCACCCGCCCTTTCTTTTTTCCCTTTTATGATGTCATAAATCGGGAAGTGCACCTTGTAGTCATCCTCAACTATAAGCTGTGCTGCTTTGTTGCTGTCGGTATTGACCACAATAGGAGCCTTTAAATTGCAGGCAATCTTTGTGATGTCGCTAGGCACATTTACAGTGACGATCACATACATATTCTCCTCATTCAGATCTCCAAGAGGTGCAAGAAGCTCCTCGTTGACCGTTGGCTTGTAGTCCGGCATGATGATATCCGGTGTCATGACAGGAAATGCAATGTCTCCATCATCCATCGATTGAAGCCACATGATAGACTTCTTATCATTCTCCTTCTCCGAATTGTATATCAGAGTGTAGTTTTTCAGCTCCGAAAAGCCTATCATCCCTTTCTCCATTGTGATGATTTTGTCCTGTGGGATGTCAATCTCCCCAAATATTCTCGTTTTTGCCTTCATAGCTTCCTCCTTACAGATAATCAAGCAATGTCTGTGAATTAGCCTTTGATGCTGCTGTCAGGCTGGACTGATATGCATTGTACATAGCGTAAAAATCAATGATTATATCAGAAATATCCCTATCCTCATTGGTCGACTTGAGCTCCTCTATGGTCGTCTGCTGCTCATCAACTCTGTTCTTGATAAGGGCGAGGCGGCTCTTTGTGCTTCCCGAATTGGTGAGCGCCAGATTTACCTTATTCAAATGATCATCAAAGCGTGTGATATACTGGCTATAGGTCTTTTGCAAATTGTTGTCAGCATAGTCAGCCTCCTGCTCTGCCGCCTCTAAGTAAGTCTTAAGCTTTGCCTGTGAATCCTTGTCAGAGTACTGCTGTTGCTGCATCATCTTCTTTATCTGTGAGACCTTGTCGTGAGCATTGACAGCATTCTGCACTACATCAATCAACTCATCCACATCGCGCTTGATGCCTGTATCCATGACGTCCTTCGCCTGTGTATTGACAGTGATATCGGTGCTGTTTGCCACTGTGTATTTGATTTCCTGACTTGAAAACTTAAAATCAACTACCTTTGATGGATCGGAGTATATGATATCTCCTGCTGCATCATGAGGTACATTTCCACCTGCATCGAGTGTCACAGCGTTTGTAATATCCTTGCAGTTGTAATAATACTCAGGTCTCGCATCACTGCTGTCAAAGCCTGTCTTTACATATGTGACAGACAGCTTCTTGTCATTATCCTTAATCGAAGCAGCCACATTTTTACCAAAAACAAATTCACCGGTTTCCTGTATATATGCCGTATCATCAGCAGAGAGCTTTGATGGGTCAAAATCAGACACACTCTTGTATACAGTATAATCTGTGCCCTGTGTCAGCTCTTTTCCATCGATAGAAAGCTTCACATCGTCTGTCGTATTACCGTAGCCCAGACGGATTCTCTGGAAGCTGTGCTCTGTGACATCTGTGGTACAGTCAGGTGTTGCCGCATTTATACTATTTGGAACAGTCACGCCATTTGTATAATACCGCTTCTCTGACAAATCAGCGGCAGAAAACTCCTGTGTTATCTGATATGTGCTCTTTGTGTCCTTCTGGAATGTGAGCTTTGATGATGTGCGGTAGCCCGTAAATACCGTTCTTCCTGCGTAGTCTGCATTGCCCTCTGTATACACCTGCTCTGACAGCGCTGTAAGCTGCTGTAATATAGTGTTTCTGTCATCAGCTGTGAGCGTATCTGTAGAGCCGTTTACACACTGTGTACGGATATCTGTGAGGAGTGATTTCATGTTGCTAAGGGCTGTCTCTGTGACATCCATCCACGAAGAAGCATCCGGGATATTGTTGTCCTTGTACTGGTCAAGATGCGACAGGCTGGTCGACAAGCGAAGCGATCTGATTGCGATAACCGGATCCTCTGATGCCTTGGATATCTTCTTTTGAGTAGTCATCTGGGTATTGTATTTGTCCACCAAAACCTTTGTTGAATTGATATTTGTCTTGGTATTTCCCATTATCATATTGTTTGTGATTCTCATATTATGCCTCCCGCTTCTATGCCACGCCCGTATCGTTTATGAGCTTATCAAGCATCTGGTTCATAACCGATATGATTTTAGATGCCATATTGTATGAATACTGGAACTTCACGAGGTTTAATGCCTCCTCATCCTCATCCACACCTGATACCGATGTTCTTTGGTTTGCAATAGTCTGCTCCAGATTGCTATAGAGCTTGTTGTAGGTCTCTGCCTTTTCCGTATCCACTGACACATTGGAGATGATTGTCTCAAGGAATGATTCCGCTTTATCGCCTCTGTATACTGTTTTCTCCGACTGCAGCTTCTTTAACTCATCAACTATATCACATGAATCTGTCTTGACATAGTCTGTGGAAGTCGCAAAAAGCGATACATCGTTCATCACATCCTTGTTTACGGAGAAATTGGCCGCTGTCATCCTGTAATACGTGTTGGAGCTGCTGTTTATTGTGGCAGTCTGTCCATCAGGCAGCTTACTGTAAGCCTCTGATTCCGAGAAATCATATACCTTGGCTGTGTTTGTGATTGCTTCAAAAAATGTAGGTGGTGTATCCCCATTCAGATTCTGTCCTTTGCTCTCTATCTGATTGAACATCTCTGAAAAATTTCTGACAAACTCGTTGAGCTGTGTCATATAGTAAGGGATTCCCCTCGCATTTATTGCAGAGCCCGCATTTAAAAGATATCCCTCTGCCACAGTCTTTTCAGGGTCTGCTATGGCCTTGTCCTTGCTCAGATTAAATGTTACAGACTTGATATTGCCCTGCGCATCCACCTGTGCCTCCCAGCTGTCATAGCTGTAGCTGATATTATTTACAGTGATTTTGCCGTCCTTGTCCGGCAGATTGAGTGATTTTATATTGTCTATTGATATATTCTCCACTGTGAGCGAATACGAATCAGCCTTTGTGACCTTACCCTTGAAATTCTCCAGATTATCACCGTCTCTCACCTCAAAGAGAGCTTTCAGGCTTCCCCCTGCGGTTCCAGCTGTCGCGGAAAACTCCATCTTAGTATCTTCCCAGTATATCTTGTACATATCATCGTTGTCTGTCTGATTGTTTTTCGTCTTTGACGACTCACAGATGAGCTTTCGGTAATCCTTGCCCTCCACAACCTTCTCTCCATTTATATAGAGCGAGAAATTTGTGCCGCCCAGGTTGTCTCCATTGGTGTTTTGCACCTCTGTCTCGTTGTAAGATACATTAACAATCTTGGACAGGCTGTCGATGAGATTCGCCCTCTCATCCCTAAGTGAGCTGGCCTCGACACCGGTTCCTGTCTCTATCTGGTTAATCTCCTTATTTAACAGTGAAATTTTCTCACTGATTGAATTGATTTTGTCTACGTTGTTTCTGATTTCTTCGTTGCAGTCATCCTGCAGCTTTGAGAGATTGTCACTCATCTGGTTGAAATATGTACAAAGACTCTGCGCGCTGCTGATAAACTGATTTCTCACTGTCTTGTCGGACGGCTTGCTGCGCAGTGTATCAAGGTCTGAAAACATCTGTGAAAAAACACTTGAAAATCCCTTTACCGATGAACCGTTATCCTTAAAGTAGTTCTGAATCTGTTCCATGTAATACAGCTTCTGCTCATAGCGTCCATAGCAGGAATTGTTTTCCCAGTATTTATTGTCGTAGTACAGGTCACGCTGCTGTTTGATTGAGGTGACTGTAACACCTGTGCCGACGCTTCCGTAGCGGGCTGTGACATTTATCGCATCCTTTGCCTGCAGGGTAGCCTCCTGCCTGGTGTATCCGGTCGTCTTGACATTGGCTATGTTGTTGGCTGTTGTATTGGTCGCTACCTGAAATGAGCTCAGAGCGCTTGACCCTATATGTAATCCAAAAAATGTTGAAGCCATATCGACTCCTCCTGTTCATACTCTCTTGTCGTATCCTAAAACTATATGAGCTGTACTATGAGCTCAGTCATCTGACTGATTACTGTGATAAAACGGCTTGATGCATTGTAGGCCGACTGATACTTGATCATGTTTGTCAGCTCCTCGTCACTCGACACACCCATTATCTGGTTTCTCTGGTTATCTATGGCAGCTGCTGTCGATGTCATAGTGTCTGATGACGCCTTATATATGCTGCCGTTTGTTCCGAGATGCGAGATTATCTTGTCATAATATCCCTCAAAATTGCACTTCGACGTATCCTTTGGGTTGATGTATAGATTCTCTGCTGACCATGCCTTTGTAATCTGGTCTGCAAGACCATAATTTGCGGTTCCGTCCTGCTTGTATGACGGCATCAGTGTCACCTGTGCCGCAAGCTTTGGATTTACTGAAACATTTCCAAGCTTGTACCATGATGAGTTGTTAGCCTTTGTCTCATCATTGTATACATAAAACTGTTTGCCATCTATTTCCATCTGCGTGTAACGGTCATATCCTTCTCTTGCAAAGAGCTCATGCGGTGGCAGGCTGCCATCAGCTCCTACCGAGCAGTTTGCCGTATCCAAAACCGTGTATGTGGTACCGTCTGCCGCTGTGTATGTGGTATTCGGACAAAATATATCGTTCATGGCCATCATGATGTTTCGCGCCAGATATGATATCTCGGCCTGTGTTTCCATGACCACATTGTCCTCCACCCTACTGTAATTCTCCTCGCTCATGAAATCATAGGTGCCATACTCTGAGCCTCTTGATACAAGGAGTGCCTTCAGGCTTCCTATATCATTATTCAGGCTGGTTGCTATGTTGGTGGTCTGCGTGCAGCCGACTCTTTCAGCCAGCGCTGACGGCAGCGCAACGTCGCTAAACACCGGCATATAGCTCTCCTGTGTAGTAATATGAGGCCAGTAAGGTGTATAAAAGCCTGTACCCTTTTCCTCGGTGAGGCCTATATGGTTGCACTTGTTATCCTGTACAAACTGCTGTCCCTCGAGCTTGATACGCACGTAGCCTGTGGAATCCTCCTCAGCCTCTATCTTAGCGTAACCTGCGAGCTCATCAATCAGACTGTCCCTGGCATCGCGCGCTGTCATGGCAGTCTCTACACCGCCTGACTCTGTCTTTTGAATCTCAAGGTTGAGCGCATAAATCTTGTCACCGATTTCGTTGATTCTGTCAACCTGGTCTTTAATTTGTAAGTTGATATTTGACTGGTATTTCTGAAGATCAGAATAAACCGTATTGCATCTGGTCAGAAAAAGCTCGCTCTTTTGGATGATAAGGTTCTGATTCGTCGAATTCGTCGGATCCTTGCCATACTCCTGAAAAGCCTGCCATAGCTCTGATATACTCTCCTTAAACTCAGCACCGTTCATCTCCTGCATGATATCCTCCACATATGATGTGGTGCTGTAAAGTGTCGAGTAAAAGCCCTTTCGACCATTCTCCTGCCTATACGATTTATCTAAGAATATATCCCTGACATGTGCCACATCCGATACGGAAACACCCAGTCCGCTCTGCTGGATGTTGGTGCCCGCTGTAGGGTTATTTCTGGTGATATAATGTTTGTCTGAAAATCTTACCTGCTGGCGCACATAGCCTGTCGTATTGACATTGGCCATGTTGTTTGCTGTTGTATTAAGAGCATTCTGCGAATTTTTAAGTCCAGAACTGCCTACGTAAAAACTTCCGAATCCATTTGCCATGTCCCTGTCCTCCCGGTTAATGATTATTGCTTTGCATCAAAACCGCTGCTGCCTAAGATATCGCCTGTGTTATATGCATTTCTGTCATAATTGGCGGTCTCCGGCGCCTGTTTCATGCTCTTGAACAGGGTGATGTCAAACTCTGTAAGCTCTATTGCCTGAGCAAGTAATTGTGAGTTTAAATCGTTGATTTCTTTCATCTGTGCAGCTGCTTCAATCAGACTGTCGCGCGCTGCTGTAAGCTTCGCCTGAATATCCGGCTGTGTGCCGAGATATCCAATCAGCCTTGTGACTGTCATCTTCTCATCTGATTTGCCCAATACATTGGCAATATCTGTGAGAAGTGAAACCTGCTTATTGCTCATAATAAGAAGCTCATCGCCTGCCTGCTGATCCAAATCAGTTATTGCTTCAAGCGCAGGGATATCGGCATCTATGATTATCTGACGTTTCTTCTCCCCATTTGCAGCGAGTGTTCTGTATACTTTTTCTTCCTCTGTGAGCACATTTATAAGCTCTTCCACTAAACTAGCCACTATAAAATCCTCTTTTACCTTTGATATATGATATGATTATCATATTACAGAGAGTTGTACCTCTCTAACAGCTTGCTGGCGAAATCATCTCCACTGACCTCATACTGTCCGGAGTCTACCATGTTCTTAAGCAAAGCGACTTTATCTTCCCTGATGTCCGAAGCCTCTGATACTGCTTTTTTCGCAATCTGGTAATCTCTACCGGCCTGCGAAATTGATACCTGATCAGACATCCTCGACGCGCTTTGTGTCTTTGCAGTCTTTGTTGTTCTTGATACGCCATACAACTGGGCTATCTGATTATATGCATCTATACGCATAACAGGATCTCCTTTCTATTATATTTCATCCTTGAAATATGTAAATTTTGCTTCCTGACATATTTATCGGATGTTTTTTTTATTTCTTTATAGACCGTGGAAAATTTTTGGTTACCGTTCGCATCCGCCTGTGAGAATCGTTGTGATGTGAGTGGATTTAATCCCCTCTGTCACTGTCTGCAAAAGTATGCGGTATGTATCCTCCACAAGCTCACAGTCCGACGGTTCAATCCCAAGCTCTGCTGCTTTTTTAAGAATGAACCTGACCTTGTCATCATCATGCTCCACCGCATAGATGTCATCAAACATACCCGCATAGTATCTGTCTAAAAATCTGCGCTTTGCAGCTGTCTCGATTTTTGTGCCTGATGTGGTAAGCACATACAGCTTCGTGCCTTTTTCCTTTGCCTTCATGGCATACTCCTTTACCTGCATCACAGGACGGCACCACTCATATGTATCCTCACCATGCTTACTGCAGTAGTCTGCCCACTGCACATCTGACATTCCTATCTGAAATTTTCCGTTTACCTTGTAGCACGGACTGCTTAAAGTGCCGTCTACGTCTATGAACATTGCCTGCATAGTGTCTGCTCCTATATAGTTAGTTTATGCAGCTATAATAACATAAATCCAGGGGGATTTTCCTTAATCCTACCTGCTCATCTCATAATAGCGCGCATATATTCCGTCCTGTGCCAAAAGCTCCTCATGTGTGCCTCTTTCAGCAATGCCACAGTCAGCTACCACGAGAATTTCGTCCGCATTTCTGATTGTCGAAAGCCTGTGGGCGATTGTGATAGTCGTTCTGTCCTTTGCCAGCTCCTCAAGACTTTTCTGGATAAAACGCTCGCTCTCATTGTCAAGGGCACTGGTTGCCTCATCAAGTATTAGCACAGGCGGATTCTTAAGGAACACCCTCGCAATGGAAATCCTCTGCTTCTGACCTCCGGACAATCTGGTACCTCTCTCTCCAACAAACGTATCGTATTTATCCGGCAGCTCCATGATAAAATCGTGTATATTCGCCTTTTTGGCCGCATCTACAATCTCATCCATCGTCGCATCCGGTTTTCCATAGGCGATATTGTCCTTTATACTTCCGCCAAACAGATAAACATCCTGCGAAACCAGTCCAATCTGCGAGCGAAGGCTCTCAAGCGTGAGCTTTCTCACATCATTTCCATCTATTGTGACCCTGCCCTCCGTCACGTCATAAAACCGCGGAAGCAGTGAGCATATTGTCGTCTTTCCGCTTCCTGACGGTCCAACAAGCGCAATTGATTTTCCTGCCGGTATCTCAAAGGATACGTGCGAAAGCACCTGTGTATCATCATCGCTATAGTGGAACGAAACATCCTCGTAACAGACATTTCCCTTTACATTTTTAAGCGGTTTTGCATCAGCAGCATCAACTATATCCGGCTCAGTTTCCACCACCTCTAAGAATCTTCTAAAGCCCGAAAGCCCCTTCTGCATCATCTCAGTCAGCTCTACAAGTATCTGGATAGGACTGATAAAGATACCTATATACAGCGCATACATAGCAAGGTCGGATGCCTCCATCCTTCCATGTGCTATCAAAAAACCACCAAATACCAGCGTGACAAGATACATCATCCCCTGGAAAAATGCATTTCCGCTCATAAAGCTACCCATACATCTGTAATTTGCATCCTTTGAAATCAGGAAATTTTCATTACTTCTGTTAAATTTTTCCTGCTCGATACGCTCATTGGCAAATGACTGCACCACCCTTATGCCCGCCAGAGTATCCTGAAGACTCGAATTAATATCACCGATTTTTCGCCTGTTATCCATAAAGGTTTCCTGCATTTTCTTATTCTGGCCATATGAAAATACAAGCATAAGCACCACAAGAATAAGCATAGGAACCGCAAGCATACGGTTTATCATAAACAGAAAAATGAACGAACCGATTATCTTTATAAGCGATATAAAAAGATTCTCCGGTCCGTGGTGTGCAAGCTCCGATATATCAAACAAATCGGATACGAGCTTGCTCATCATCTGTCCTGAATTATTCTGATCATAATACGAAAAAGAAAGCTTTTCATATTGGTCGAAAAGCTCCTTTCTCATGTCGCGCTCCATCCTCGCTCCCATCATGTGCCCCGCATACGTCACATAATACCTGCACGCAGTCTGTATGATATATGCCACCAAAAGGCCTATTGTAATAGGAATCAGCGCAGAAATGATTTTTCCCGGTGCTCCTGCAAAAAGGGTTTTGGTCAGCGTGCGAAGCAGCTGCGGAAACGCCAGATCTATGGCACTGATTATTGTTGCGCAAAGCAGGTCTATGAAAAAGACTGTTTTGTAGGGCTTATAGTATTTGATGAATTTCTTTAATGTTTGCATTGTGTTCTCCTGGGATGTTCTTTTTAAAACAATTTGTTTCTCAACGTACATCATTATATATAGGTAAACCTATATATGCAATAGGATAACCAATGAAAACACAGGATAACACCTGATAAATAACATAGCATTTCGTTTGTAGACGAAAACTATGCGAAATTTTCACCTTGTTATGCGAAATCAATGTGAAATCACAGTTGTTATATTTCGCATAATGACATATAATATAATCAAAGTATTGCTATTAAATTATTATGCGGAGGTGCCACATGGAATATTTATCTTGCTCAGATGCATCAAAAGCAATGGGATTTTCTGTACGAAGAATCCAGCAGATGTGCAAAAACGGTGAATTGTCCGGTGCAATAAAGGAAGGACGTAAATGGTTAATCCCTGACGAAACCATACACATGAATCATTTCGCGAAAAATAAATCTCTGCCAATAGGTGTATCTGATTTTAAGCTTGCAACCACCGGCTATTATTATGTAGATAAGACTCTGATGATACGTGATTTTCTGGATAAAAAGCCGATGGTATCTCTTTTCACACGCCCAAGGCGTTTTGGAAAAACTCTGAATATGGATATGCTGCGCGTATTTTTTGAAAAAACAAACGAGGATACATCTGTTTATTTCAAAGACAAACAGATATGGCAATGCGGCGATTACTACACTAAACACCAAGGACAGTATCCTGTCATTTTTTTGACGTTCAAAGATGTTAAAAGCATGACCTGGGAAGAAACCTTTCAAAAAATCCGCAGGCTTATATCTCTAGAATTTATACGACATAACGAGCTTGAGACAAGTTCTGTTTTAACCGCTTACGAAAAAGAACAATATCATCTTCTTGCCGGAGACAGCGGGGATGAAGTCGATTGTCAGATGGGTCTGCAGCTTTTATCATTACTGCTTCATAAGCATTATGGAAGGGAATGTATCATTATCATTGATGAATATGACACACCCATCCAGCAGGGGCATACCTGCAATTTCTATCCGGAAATTGTAAATTTCATGCGCAATTTTTTCTCAGGAGGACTCAAGGACAATCCACACCTTGCCTTTGGCTTTCTTACAGGAATACTGCGTGTAGCAAAGGAAAGTATCTTCAGCGGCATGAACAATCTGAAAACCTATTCTATTCTCGATGATGGCTACAGCTCTTATTTTGGTTTTACTGAAAAAGAGGTAAAAGACATGCTGCGATACTATGGAAAAGATGATAAATATAATGAGCTCAGCGAATGGTACGATGGATATCGTTTTGGCAATACAGAAATTTTTAATCCATGGTCTGTAATCAATTATATCTCTGACAACTGCTTTCCGAAAGCATTCTGGCAATCCACCGGCAGCAATGAGATAATCGGAGAAATTATCCAGGCAGCTACGCCTGAAATTACCAAAGACCTTTATAAGCTGCTCTGTGGTGAAAAAATCGCGGCCTATATTGATACCGGTGTTATCTATCCCGAGGTTCAGAATAATCCATATAGTATATACAGCTTTCTTCTGGTAGCCGGATACCTGAAGGTTGCCAATATTTATCCGCAAAGCGATGGAAATTTCATGTGTGACGTTGCTATTCCGAACAAAGAAATTACTTTTGTTTACGAAAAGGAGGTTCTAAACCGCACCAACCAAAATAGCCTTGCCATATCTATCAGTCAGGCTATCTTTTCCAAGGACACGCAAAAACTCCAGGCTCTGCTGGAGGATTTTATGGTAAAAAGCATTTCTTCTATTGATGGAGCTAATGAAGGCTTCTATCACGGAATGATGCTTGGTCTTTGTGCCATACTTGGAAACCGCTACAAGATACGCTCAAACCGCGAATCCGGCCTCGGTCGATTTGATATTCAGCTTATGCCTTTAACAAAGGGAATGCCTGGATTTATATTTGAATTTAAACACACTAAAGATGAACATACCGATTTATCTGCATTAGCCGACAGCGCCCTACAACAGATAGAAGCAAAGAAATACGACACGGAGCTGCGCGATAATGGTGTGAATTCAATTATAAGCATCGGTATTGCTTTTAGAGGGAAAAGTGCTGTGGTGAGGAGAGGCTAAAAATCTCACCGAATATTAGTATAATCCAAAAAGAAGCACATGCAGCTAGCCACCCTATCACCATCATTGCGATACAAATGAGGCTGATCGGTCTCAAACTTATACACCTGTCCCCTATGGATTTCCTGCACATGATCGTGACACTCGACTGTCAGCACACCGTCCGTGACTGTAAGATACTCGCGTGTTTTCTCGCCGTGCCCACCGCTTGTATACACGCCGCCCGGCTCCACGTCGATACGGTATACCTCGACCTCCCTTGAGTCCTCGTATGGGAAGCAGGTCCATACCCTGTACTGTCCCAAAAGCTCCTTTGTCGGAACCAGATCATCCGGAGATATGAGCGCATAGTCCACTCTCGGCGGATCTATAAGTCTTTGAAACTCAATTCGCAGACCGCTTGTGATTTTACCAAGCACTCCGATAGATGGATTTGCTATGCCCTTTTCTATCTGAGCAAGCATGCTTTTACTCACACCGGTCTGTTCCGCTACCTGGTCTAAGCTCATGCCCTTTGACTGGCGTATTCTTTTTAAATTTTCAGATACATTGTGTGACAGATAATCCATACTCATATCTCCGTTTGCTTTTAATTCTCTAACTATACTGTTGATAATCATATAAGGTAACTATTCGTAATAGTTACCTTATATGTTGTATTTTATAAGTTTTACAGTGCCCTGCGATACAGCATCTCGATATCGCACTGGCGTGAAGCCCTTGGATTGACAGCAATGTTGCCGCTCTTCATGGCATCGACAGCCATCGGCTCTATCTTGCTTTCTATCTCTTCCTTTGTGACTGTTCCGGTTCTGCTGGCATTGTTGATTGCGATGGTCAGATTCTCAGGGATTCCGATGTCTGTGCAAAGCTCCCTGATTGCATCTACAAGCATCATAGGCTCAAATTCGTCCGCATATGCAGGAATCGGGCTTATATCATTGTAGATAGTCAGATACTTGCCATGATCTGCAAGTGCATTGTACTCTGCGATTACAGGAAGCAGCACTGCATTTGCCACTCCGTGAGGCACATCGAAAAATGCGCTGACCGGATGACTCATCGCATGCACATTTCCAAGCCTTGCAAATGAGAATGCTATTCCTGCAAAAAGTGAGCCTGTCATCATAGCTTCAGCAGCCTCGATATCGTTTCTGTTTGCTACAAATCTGCGGATATTTTTTCCGATAAGTGCCATCGCTTTTTCTGCCAGTGCATCAGAAAATGGCGAAGCTGCTGTGGATACATACGCCTCCTCGGCATGGATAAATGCATCAATTCCGCATGCTGCCGCTACGCTTGCCGGTGCTGTTGTGATGAGCTGGGCATCGAGAATTGCATATTTTGGCAATATCTCGTAGCTGAATACTGTGAGCTTATAGTTTCTGCTATGGTCTGTGATTACAGAGAATGCTGTCACCTCTGAGCCGGTTCCTGCGGTGGTTGGTATCGCAATGAGCGGTACGATTGGTCCCGGCACCTTGTGTGCTCCCTCATAGTCTGTGACGCTTCCGCCATATTTGGCAACCACACCCACTGCTTTTGCCACATCCATCGGTGAGCCACCTCCGAATGCCACGATAAAGTCTGCGCCCGACTCCAGGTATTTTGCTGTGGCTTTCTCCACTGTTGCGACAGATGGATTTGCCTCTATATCTGTAAAAGTGTCTGCTTTTATGTCAACTGATGCCAGATAATCTGCTGCCTTTTTTACAAGTCCCATCTTCTCAAGATGAGGTCCTGAAATGATGAGTGCATGCTTACCTCCAAGCTTTTTGGCTATTTCCGGCAGCTTTGAGAGACTGCCCTTTCCCACTGTGATGTCCTGTGGCACCGAGAAATTAAATGTTTCCATATATAATCTGTCCTTTCTGAATTTTTGTATCTCATTTCATGTATATAATTTTACGTCTTAAGGTATTTTCGCCTAAATGTACTAGCTTGCTTTCTTGGCAAGTACCCTGTCTATTGCAGCATCGATAACCTTATCCAGTTCAACCTCATCTGCCTCCGGCATAAGTGTTGCAGCATCCTCATCTGAGATGAGCTCAACAAGTGTACCAAATGACTCCTTGTATTTCTTTTTACAGAAGACGAAGAATACCACGCCGAGCGCACACCATGCAAGCACGATGCCCCACTCATGAGCGATAAGTGTTCCGCCGCTTCCCGGTATACAGTACATGGCAACCATGAAGCCTGACATGATAACTGCCATTGTTCCAAAGAACTTGTATGCAGGAACCTTGTATGGTCTTGGCATATCAGGCTCTTTCTTACGTAAAATTATAAATGAAAGAGCAACCATGCAGTATGCCACGCAGCATCCAAAGTTGCCGGCATCACTGATCCATACGAGCATCTTTCTGCCTGCAAAAGGTGCAAGCATTGTGAGAGATCCGATGAGAATCAGTGCATTGATTGGTGTCTTGTGCTTTGGATGAAGCTTTGCAAAAAACTTTGGAATCATATATGACTCTGCCATTGAGTACATGGCACGCGAGCCACCGAGCAAAAATGAGTTCCATGAGGTTACGATACCGCACATTCCGCCGACTATTATAACCTTTGCCATTATCTTTGTGTTGAATGCGGCAGCCATTGCATCTGCTGTGACAAGTCCTGTTGCCTGCTCTGAATCAACAATTGCCTGTGGGCCCATGACAAGACCTACCGCAACAATGACAAGTGCATAGAACACAACTGCCAGAACTACTGATAAGATAAGTATTGAGCCGATTTTCTTTGCCGGAACATTGATCTCCTCAGCCGCCTGAGGTATTACGTCAAATCCGATAAAGTAAAATGGTGACAGAGCTGCCACTCCGATAATTGCCTTTATGTTCAGACCTGCAGAGCTGCCTGCAAACATCTGTCCATCCAGGTTATCAACTGTTCCATTGATTACCGATGCAATTATCAACAAAATTCCGGCACCACCAATAATACATGTGAGCACAGTCTGCAAAATCGCTGCTGTCTTTGCGCCGATAATGTTTATCATCATAATTAAAAATGCCACAACTATCGCCACAATAAGCCAAGAAGCATAGATATCAAAGCCTGCTACCGTATACAGATAGCCCTTCAAAAAGCCCGGCCACAGATATGTGATGATTGTTGGGAAAGCGCATGCCTCAAAGCATGCCACACTGACATATCCAAGGATAATCATCCACGTACATATGAATGAACCTGTCGAACCCATTGCCTTGTAGCTGAATACATGCTCGCCACCGCACTGAGGCATGGCTGCTGTCAGCTCCGCGTAGGTCATTCCCACGAAAAATATCATGATACCGCCGATTACGAAGCCGATTGCGGCACCGAGCACTCCGCCCTTTTCAATCCAGCCTCCGGTTGAGACAACCCAGCCCCAGCCAATCATGGCTCCAAATGCAATTACAAGTACGTCCCAGGCATTCAGGACTTTGTTAAATTCTGATTTTTTCTGTTCCATTACTTGTCACCTCCAGCTTCTGTCTTACTTTCATTCTCTACCACTTTTCTTGCCAGAGACTCAATAAGCTCCGCTGTGCCATCCACTCCTAACAGGCTGCTGTCTATAAGCATATCCCTATTATGTCTGTCGCCTCGGTTGCTTCCTGTCAGCGCCATATGACGCTTATGATAACGTTTATCCTTTTCAGTGATAAAAAGCTTTGCATCATCCTCCGACAAATTGTGGCTCTTCATTACGTTTTCAATCCTCACTTCATCCGGTGAATAGATGAAAATACGTAAAATCGGTTTATGTTCCTTTAGTATATAGTCTGCTGAACGACCGATAATCACGCATGACTCACGGTCTGATAATTTTCTGATTATGGTTTTCTGGACGTGAATTGCACGCTCTGTGAGGTCTGCATATTTGGAGAAAGAGCCTCTGACATCACCCTCTGCACCTTTTCCGGCGATGGTGATACCTTCCTCAACCTTTTCCATGATATCCTTCGGAATACCGACCTCTTTTATGATTTCATCTACAGTATCCCTGTCATAAAATTTGATTCCCAGGTCTTTAGCAACCTTTTTGCCAATCTGGTTTCCTTTAGCGCCATATTCGCATCCTATTGTAATAACAAGATGTGCCATTTCGTTCCCCTCGCTTTTCTTATATACATATTTATCATATGTTGATATTGTTCAAAAAAGGGCGCACGAAGCTAATCGTGACGCCCTTGTCCTTTATAATTCAAGCCTTCTATGAAAGTGACTCAACAGTCTCCTTTATAATATCAAATGCCTTGTCGCACTCTTCCTCGCTTACGATAAGTGGTGGAACCATACGGATAATATGGCTTCCGATTGCTGTGATAAGCATATGACGGTCGAAGCAGCCATGCTTTACATCTACACCTGAGATTGTATCGTCAAACTCAACACCAACTAAGAGTCCCTGATGTCTTACCTCTTTTACGTGTGGAAGCTTCTCAAGCTTAGCTGTGAAATAATCACCAACCTTCTTTGCATTTCCGGCAAGATCTCTGTCAAGCAGCTCGTTTACTTCTGCAAGTGCTGCTGCACAGCATACAGGATGTCCACCAAAGGTTGTACCATGTGAACCGGCTGAGAACGCTTTTGAAACCTCCTCTGTAGCACAGATAGCGCCGATTGGCATTCCACCGCCAAGGCCCTTTGCCATAGAAACAATATCAGGTTTGATGCCGTAGTTCATGTAGCTCATTACAGCTCCGGTTCTGCACCATCCTGTCTGAACCTCATCGATAAGGAGGAGCATGCCCTTCTCATCACAGAACTCGCGAAGTCCCTTCATGAATTCAGGTGTTGCAGGATGAACACCGCCCTCGCCCTGTACAGGCTCAATCATGATAGCGATTGTGTTCTCTGTGCAAGCATCCTTGAAAGCCTTTAAGTCATTGTAAGGAGCATATGAGAAGCCGTATGTCATAGGACCAAATCCCACCTGGCATCCGTTTCCAGGCTGTCCTGTAGCTGACATAGCACCGAAGGTTCTGCCGTGGAAGCCATCCTTAGCAGTTACGATGTGGTATCTGTTTGGACCATATTTCTCGATACCATATTTACGAGCCATCTTAATCATAGCTTCATTTGCCTCAGTTCCTGAGTTCTGGTAGAAAATCTTGTCCATTCCGATAGTCTTGCAGACCTTCTCAGCAAGCAGCGCCTGTGGAATGGTGTATGGATAGTTGAATGTATGCATGATGTCATCCACCTGATCCTTGACTGCTGCAACAACCTTAGGGTTTCTGCTGCCGGCATTGTTTACGGCGATTCCTGCGTAAAAGTCAAGGTATGGTGTGCCATTCTCATCATACAGATACATGCCCTCAGCAGTCTCAGCGATGAAATCGAAACGCTCATATGTCTCGATCATATACTTCTTTACTTTGTCTTTGATGTCCTGTGCTGTTAATCCTGTGTCTTTTAATCTCATAATATATTGCCTCCTAATTTAAATATCCTTGTAATTTTGATAAATAAAAAAGAGCAAAGTGCTTCACCGGTTAGCGTCTTTGCTCTTAAATATTCATAATTAATATGTAGTTGTTTGTTCGTTTTCTTTTGTGTATTATTTTGAACAAGTAAACAATATCACGTTCAATATATTGTGTCAACAATTTTCATTAAAAATGTGAAATACCTCACAATTGTCAGTTTAAAGACACTTATACTTAAAATTATAAATAAAAACTGTCATTTAATACTTAAAATATTATTTTATTGTAATATTTTGTACATTATATTGTCTGTACATTATTCTGTTGCTATGTTCCTTTTCATCATCTATATGCATTATAAAGAACATGATACACATACCACATTATACGTATTTCTTTCCATTAAATAAAAAATCCGGGTACTCTCATTTGAGTACCCGGTCCATTCACCTGTTGCTATGCATTCTTTATAAGCTCCGGTTTACGGAAGGTGCGGAACAGTCCAATCTGCTCCAGTGCCTTTGCAATTCCGAAAAAGACAATTGAATCTATCGGCCACATAATAAGGTTCTTAAGTGCACGCATTGGAAGAATTGCCATAAGCGCCTGTCCATACAGCACCTGCAGACACAGAGTATTGAGAATGACATTGCAGATGAGCATTACTACAAACTTCGCAGCAAGCACTCTCCATATGGTAAGCTTTTTCTTATAAAAAAAACATCCATATAAAACACCTGCAAGCATTACAACAAGTGTAAGCTGTGGACAAAATGGTCCTGTAGGCTTCATCAGATACTTGATGATGTCAAGCGCTCCGTGGAAAACAGCTCCGGCAACCGGTCCAAACAGGTAATCAACGATACCATTTGGAATACCGGAAAAACCGATACGAATAAACTGTCCATATTCGATGGAGAAATATCCAAGGATAACGGCAACTGCAGCAAGCATTGCCATAGTTGTGATGGTTCTGACCGATTTAAGCTCTCGGGCAGAATCGGTGAACAAAGTAACGAATTTTTTCATTAAAAAATTACCTCCTTTGCAGACCTCACCGAACTACAACAGGAGATAATTAATATCTTCGGATGCAGCGGGATGCGACTCATGTACCGCAAGATTTTCTTTTCGTCCGGGTGACAACTCCCTGTTCATCCGGCACTTAACGCACATGTGTCTACTCTGCTAAAATTTATTTATTTGTAACGTATTAAAGTATATCACACTCTAATATCAAATCAAGTCTTTTTATTCAATATAATAATTAAAGGACCAAAATACCTTTTGGCCCTCATATCTTATCATATCCTATTATTTTATTTACTCTATCTTGGATCCGGACGATGCTTCATGTCACGGATAGGAATATTGGCAACAAGTGCCGGAACCATTCCGTTGTTAGAATCAGACTCGGTCTCTGTGATTTTCACATCAAGAGCTTCCGCATCAATATCCATATAGCGGGAAATAACCTCAATGATATCCCTTTTCATCATCTCCATCATCTCCGATGAGCAGTTTGCACGGTCAGAAACCAGCACCAGCTTCAGGCGATCCTTTGCAACATTACCAGAAGATTTCTTTTTAAATAAATCCATTATACCCATGGTACGTATCCCCCTTTAATTTTTCTTAAACATATCCTTTAGCTTTTCAAAGACACCATGCTTCTGGTTTAAATCAAGGAAAGGAACCTCCTCGCCCATGATACGGCGGCAGATATTCATATATGCCTTTCCTGCAAGACTGTCTGAGCCAACTAACGGCTCACCACGGTTTGTAGAAATAACAATCTGCTCATCATCCGGTACTGCACCGATTAAGTTGACTGCAAGAATCTCTGTTACATCATCCACATTCATCATATCACCGCGCTTAACCATATCGACACGCAGACGGTTGACAATCAGATCAATGCGCTTCATCTCATTTGCCTCAAGAAGGCCAACGATACGGTCAGCGTCACGGATTGCTGATACCTCAGGTGTAGTGACAACGAGTGCACGGTCAGCTCCTGCAACGGCATTCTTGAAGCCCTGCTCGATACCTGCCGGGCAGTCAAGCAGAATATAGTCAAACTCCTCACGAAGCTCATTGATAAGCTCAACCATCTGCTCAGGTGTAACAGCATCCTTGTCCCTTGTCTGGGCTGATGGAAGCAGACACAAATCCGGATATTTCTTATCCTTGATAAGAGCCTGACGGATACGGCATTTACCCTCAACGACGTCTACGAGATTGTATACAATACGATTCTCAAGTCCCATAACAACATCCAGGTTACGCAGTCCGATGTCAGTATCAATCATAACAACCTTTTTATTTAACTGTGCAAGACCTGTACCGATATTTGCTGTGGTTGTGGTCTTGCCCACACCACCCTTTCCTGATGTGATAACGATTACTTCGCTCATGAACTTTCTTCCTCCTACGTTCCTAAATGCTATTTAAAATATTTTTAGTAATTGGTTCGATGTAAATATATCCATCCTTTGCGATGGCTATCTGCGCCTGCTCCTGTGCCGGCTTTTCCTTGCGCCTTACCCTGTGCTTTGGCTGAGGCTCGTCCGGACTCTTCGCAATCAGATCACCAATCTGAATCTGAATCGGCTGCATATCAAGTGCAAATACAAAGCAGCTCCTGTCACCTGTACATCCGGCGTGGACATTGCCCTTTAATGCACCAAGAATAACGATATTGCCCTGAGCTATAATCTTGGCTCCCGGATTGACATCACCTATGATTGTGACCGAAGACTCGCTGGTAATCACCTGGCCTGACCTGAGCGTACCACGGTAAAACTGCTCCGGAACACTGACTGTTGCAACATTCTCGCACTGCTTCTGCACTGCCTCATTAAATGCCTCAACCTGCTCCTTCATAATGGCTTCCTGCTCGGTACCACTCTCCACAATGCACAAAATCTCAATTGTGGTATTTTCCTCAATAGCTGCAATTATCTGCTGCTGCTCTTCATCTGAAAGATGCCTTCCCTCAAATGAAATAGCAAGCTTTGCGTTTTTAAAAAAATTGGCGGATGCCTTAAACTTCTCTACAACTGCCTTTATCAAATTTGCAAATGGCATATCCGCATCTAAAACTAAATTGATTCCATATTTATTACTCTTTATCGTAACCGACTGTGACATGAGTACCTCCAATATCATTTAATATGAAATTCATTACTCCTAATTATACATTTTTATGTGGCTTCACGCAACCTTTTTCTGTAGGCTTCATTAGGCTTCATTAGGCTATACTGCCCAACAGACCTTTTATAATCTATTTCTGTTCTGTTTCCTTATCTTCTTTATCCTACTGCCGAAGACAAAACATCAGATTGTCTACACACCATGTCGATAATTTCAAGGAAGTCTTATAAACTACTTCTTAAATTTATATTTTCCTTTTCCGTGACCGGATACCGATTCAATAATATCTGCCTTTACCAAATTGGAAAGAAGTTTTGAAGCACCTGAACCTTTCAGCTCAAGAAGTTCCATAACTGCACTTCTTCCAAACACCTCATCAAAGCCAAACTTCTCAAAAAGTCTATGGATATGAATCGTCGTTTTTACCGAGAAATCACTACCTTTTTCGGAAAGTACACTGTCAATATCCACTTTTTTGTCCTGAATATCCACTTTTCCATTCTCAATATCCACTTTTGTATCCCCAATGTCCACTTTCTCTTCGTTCAAGAGTCCACTTATATGAAGATTTCGATTATGAAGCTCATTTTTCTCGTTCAAAAGCAGATTTCTGAGAAATGCTTCCAGATCTGCTACTGGGTACTTCGGATAGAAGCCATATGTAGTATAAAACTTGTTCATTAATGGAATAAAACAATCCATATCTGAGCGATACTGATTTACATCAACAACAGCAATGTATTCATCTGCAACACCGACCTGTACATTATAAGCTGGAAGCAACTGGTCATTTCCCATGTAGTCTGTCTTGATTCGCATAAAAGTGGCTGAATGATCTGTTTTCGAGTAGCTGTTGCGCTCTTCTCCACAGATTTTGATTTTTTCCACGTATTCTTCCAACTTAGCAGCATACTCTTTGAGTTTCTCATAATGACGTTGTTGTGTAGTTTTGCGATGCCCCCTGCCATGAACAAACATTGCTTCATTAATCTGCCAGACTTCTGCATACTGTCCAGCAGCCTCCTTCAGATACTCTGGTGTGTACTCACTATTGATACAAAGTTTCATACCTGTACATGAAAGTTCCTCATTGATTTCCTCAAAGAGTGTAGTGATCTTACCAAAGAGACGGTATCTGGATTTTTTGGTTGCTTTTTTCCATACCCAGGAGTATTTATTCGCATTTGCTTCAAACTTGGATCCATCAATGTATAGATGTTGAAGATCCACATGCTCTGTCTCAAATATTTTTTTGTTTATATCTTGAAATATTTCTTCAATGGAATCAGCAAGTACTTGGTTGATGAAGTAGCCGAAAGTACGGTAAGAAGGTGCTTGATAATCCATAAGATACATGAAGCGGAGATTGATTTTACACTGATCCTCCAGTTCACGCAATGATATATAGCCATTTGCCATAAATCCAAACAAAACTGTTTTCAGCATGCTGACCGGGTCATACCTGAGTCTTCCTGTATAATGTTGAGGAATATTTTTCAGATATTTCTCCAGTTCGATTTCTCCCATAAATCTGTCAAAAGTCAGCACTGGATCACAGATGTCCAAATAATCTTGAATTAGCATTGGCAAAACTGCCTGTTTTGGGTTAGAATAGATTATGTTATTAATTTTTTTCACAAGTTAATTATAACAGAAAGAAAGACCTTGAGTTCATTATAAACTCTTGGTCTTTCTTTTTTTCGGGACTATTCTTTTTTCACAGCCCCTTAATCTTCTTAATTCTAGTGTAATATTATATTATTTTTTCAAAAAGAAGTCTATAAAGATTTAGGACAAATTTCAACTTTTATGTACTATAAAGGTGTAACAAACAACAAATCTCATAAATTTAAACTGAAAGGAGACAATTTTATGAATTTAAAAATCTCACTCGCCTTGCTCCCAAATGTCATTTTTAAAAAAATTGGAGCAATATGGGATAGCATGGCGCAAACAACAACTACCGCAATTGATTTTGCGCACACAAACATCAATCCACCTCCCACTATGGAGCAAAAATGGATGTATGTATTATCTAAAAATGTAGAGCATTATAATAAAACTTTACGTTATCCAAAATCAGCAAATTCCAAAGACACAATTAATGAAATTGCGGAAAATGTAAGAAATAACAAATCTAAAAAAGATTTGATTTTATACAGGCAAATAACGAAATATGGATTTGAAAATATGCTAAAAGAAGCAAAATCCATGAAAAATATAGACCTTTATGACAAGGGATTTATGTGTACAACACTTGTAAAAGGTGTAGAACATAGCTTTGGTTATGGATATGGAGAAGATAAAGGAGTCATCCGATTAAGAATTTATGCACCGGAAGGTACTGGATGTGTATACATGTCAGATATTCAAGAACCCGGAAATTATGAAGTAATTCTTCCCACTGGAACAAAACTCAAAATTATATCTAAAGGGTTAAAATACGTAAATTGCAAAGTACTTAAATAAGGCTGTAAAGAAATTGATTTAGATAATTTGACAGAATATGAAGAGTTTGAAATTAAACACATCTTATAAAGCCTGCTATCGTACTGCTGTGGCGGCAAGGGCTTGACAAGATGTGTCCACTCTCATAAATAGCACCTAATCAAGATCAAAGTGGTGTGATAGATAGGTTAGCTAATCAACAATTGTTAGCCGCCTATTTGATAAAAATAATTTTTTAAATGCTCGAAAATTGTTATTTCTAGCGATACTTATATAGAAGGACAAAATAAAAAGAAAAAAAAAATCATACTTATTATCGATTACATCATTACCGTTTTTCTTCAAAATCCATATACATTTTGGAGAAATTTAATTTTCTGCAAGAGGTGATTAAAAAAATAGCAAAAATGGAACAAAACAAAGTCACATTCTAACCTTTATGTAGCCATTTATGAGAGCAACTATCATACACTCTATTTATCCTGGTATGAGCGTCACTATTGGCACTCATATCAGAGCAAATAGATGCAGTAATGCAGATATTTACTCAAAAAAAATTTAAGGGGGAAATACTTATGTATATACCTAATATTCAAGTTATGCCTCTTGTTCAAAAAGGCAAAAAAATCAATTCACTTATGGAGGAAAAAAGTATGATTACTCAGAACTCAACAGCAACTATTAACAACCTTGACGGAACGTACATCACAGTATTGATGGATCAGCTTGTATGGGCACCATTTCCAACTGATTCTAAGTCCGAATCAGAAAGAAATAACTTCTGCAATCATTTTGAAAAGATCTGCGAAACCTTGACAGAAAAGTGTAGCCAGGATGATGAGGACGCATTAGTTGTATACGACAGTATACCTAAATATGCACGCTATCATTTGTACGTGGCAACCAACGAGCCAGGCTATTTCAAGCCAATTAACTTCCTTGATATCGTCAGAAAAAATTGGGATGTATTAGAGTCAGAATCCGCTACATATGAGGCACTTATCAGCCTGGTTAAGCTCATGGCAGATTACATCACTGGATATGAGCTTTATTTGACATATTATGAGAAAAAAAGTGCCGAAGTAAGAACTGTAACCTTAAACAGCAATGATACACCAAACGATGATGACTTTCTCACCGATTTATTTAATTAATTGGGAGGTAAACTTATGGGTAAAAGTAAAACCATCGCAGAGCAGATTGACCTTCTGCAGTCAGAAAATGAACACCTCAAAGAGCTGAATAAGCTCTTTGAGAAAGCAATCAAACTTGAGTTTGATATGGAAGCAAAAAAAATCCATAAAATCATCGAAAACTGGAATGATTTTAACGAATATTGGAATCAAATCTGCAGATATTTTGGGCTAAAAAAAGCATCTGATATGGCAGAATTTGTCTCGCTTATGTGCACCGAGCAAAGCCTTAATTTCTACAAAATTCATGCTACAAATGAAAGAGTGGATGTTGGTGCAGAGAGGGTAGCTAATCAATCCGCAGAGGATTGATTGCGCAGGGACACTTCCCTGTGGCTTTTGAGTGAAATATTGTGTCAATCTGCGTGACCACAATATATGCGGTAAGCATATATATGCGGGCGTGCTGATTGATGCAATATCGAGCGCAAAAGCCAGCGCAAGGAGTTAACGCCTCGCGTGAGGAAGCTGCAAGCGGCCTCAATTAGAGCAAAGGGGCTGTGAAAAAAGAATAGTCCCGAAAAAAAGAAAGACCAAGAGTTTATAATGAACTCAAGGTCTTTCTTTCTGTTATAATTAACTTGTGAAAAAAATTAATAACATAATCTATTCTAACCCCAAACAGGCAGTTTTGCCAATGCTAATTCAAGATTATTTGGACAATGTTTTTCCTTTTTCATCATCTCAATCTTCTCATGAATATTGGTGTTATACAGTCTGTAGAGGTCTGTATCCTTACTGATCTAATTATCAAAAGGAATTACCACTGAACCGCACTTGATAAGTCCCATTCCCAATGCAGTATTGGTTACAAATCTAAGCTGTGCTTACTAACCGTGCAAAGGCAGTAATCTTATTTTACACTGAGGTATTTTTTTCTCAACCTTCTTTCTTGGAATTGCTTATATTTTAATTATACAGGAAGCTCCTTATATGGCATGAAAAAAGCACTCTAACCTGTTATTGGCTAAAGTGCTTGTAATCCTGTTATTAAATTATTTATGAGTCAGACAAACTTAATTTTATTGTCTATTAGACTTTTTATTTACAGTTGTACTTTCGTTTCATTTCTCGTCTTGCCTTAATCTTTCCTAAAAGTCCAGAAAGATACATTGCAAGGACTATTAACATACCACAATCTAACCCAAGACCTGCACCTGCTACTCTTTCATAGACACTTCCAGGTGTATCTAGTCCTGTAAATTCAATAATCACGAACGCAATCATTCCTATTATTGCAATAACCGTAAGTACAAATAACCTTCCTTTAATTTTTTGATTAATTGTCTCTGTATAATCAGATAATTTCAATACTGTTTCTTTTACTTCTTCATTCATATTCTCGCTTTTCCTTTCTCCATCAATGATTTCAGGTATACTAACATCATAAAAATCAGCCAATTCAGCCAACAAACTAATATCAGGCATATTAGAACCTGTTTCCCATCTAGAAACCGTTCGGCCTGAAACTTTTATCTTTTCGGCAAGCTGTTCCTGTGTAATATCCTTTTCTTTCCTAAGTTCTTTTAAAAAACGTCCAATCTTTTTCTGATCCATACTGTTTCCTCCTTTCATTGACAGAGTAATATTATTCTACTAAACATAACACGACACAAAGCGAGAAAATGCCGTATTTACGCTATTGGACAAATCTGTCTAGTATTATTTATATTGGCTTTAGCCCCAAAAACTTGAATTTACAATTTTATCGAAAACTATTTTCAATTACCCCCGGTAAGCAATCATAAATGGAACATCCCATCTTTTTCTCAAAATGTTCTTTAATGCCAAGTATTGCTTTCCAGCGTTCAATCGTAGCCGGATGTGTTCCATAGCGAATTGTTACATCTACGAATCGCTTTTCCAATAGACAAACCCCTGTTGGCAATGCTAAAGCATCACAGAGCTGTACCAGATAATCATAATCGTCATAGACAGCTTCTTTAACATACCGAGCCATAAACTCTTTGTCTTCTATCGGCATATCAAAAATGCCAATAGATGTTGAAATATCTTTAATCATAAAAGCGTGAGAAATACAAATCTGTGCTGCCTTTTTCCAGCCTCTTTCTACACAATAGCGATAACCGTCTATTAAATGCTTTTCAGAAGTAACTCCGGCATATCTACCTATATCGTGCAAAATTCCATAAACATATGCCAAATCCTCATCCATGTCTTGGCAACGACTTGCAATATTCTGACAAGCCAAAGCAACATATTTGCTGTGGTCATACCAAGGTCCCGGATTTGCCTTATTTGCTTCTTCTAATGCTTTCTCAGCAATTTCTCTTGTTAGTTCCATATCTCACACCTCAAAATTTCGATTTTTCAATTCTGTTAACAAAAATTGTTCTATATAAATTCTGCACCTGCTTCATGTAACTTTTTAAAGTACTTATTCTTGTTTTTCTTATACATTGTTCCGATTGCAGCTTCATTCACGATTACTTTATATCCATTTTTTATAGCACCTAATGCTGTCAGTGCAACACAAGCCCCACCATCTACACCCACAACTTCAACATATTCAATATTGTGTTTTTTCAGCAATATATCAAGTCCAGAATTAGTAAATGCATTACCTTTATATTTTATGAATATATTATCAGATACTATATGCAATTCTTTAGCAAAATCAACATCTTTTGTTCCTTCATATGCATGAAATGGTGCAAACTTATTTATCAGATTCTTCTTCATTACATTTTTTATATAAATAACCAAGTTGTTTTCATTAGCATCAATAACCTTATTAACCTCATGAAGTAAATCACTATTATTATATTGAAAGAACCTTGCATGTTTTTCTCCAACACATACATTTTGCATGTCAATTACCAATAGTGCTTTTTCACAGTTCTTTACCTCCATAAAATTTACTTTATCCTGACTATCAGACCACTGTTCTTTTGTAAGA
>ERZ833963.966-NODE-966-length-38185-cov-12.066116_pt1 | contig 38185 bp, 42 predicted proteins | sample MGYA00519693_ERZ833963 | MGnify/ENA primary metagenome ERZ833963 (study PRJEB31850, sample SAMEA3708748) | human gut metagenome | biome: human gut; feature: human-associated habitat; material: faeces | place: China | collected 2014 ...
ATAATTTCACTACTGAGCCAATTTTCTTTGCTATTCCGGACTAGATAGTGGTTCTGTTTTTAGTTTCAATAAACAATAAATGACGTTATCTAGTCAGGAGTGACGGCTAAGTGAAAGGTCAAGCTTTAAGACAGTTCCTAGTTCTGGAATTGTCTTAAAGTTGTGCCCTGTACGTTCTAGCGTCCACAAAGCTGAACAGACGACGGAATTTTAACCAAAATTCAAATAAAACCATATTTTCAATGGTTACGCTTTTATTATAACTGTTCCTTAAGTTTGTTTTGATTAGAAAAAAAGCCACTTTCTTAGAAGAAAATGGCTTTTTTAGAAATTATTTTTTATTTTCGTAATACTTCATTTTGCTCTTAATGATTCTTTCGCAAAGATCAGCGTATGAAATTCCGGCTGCTTCTGCCTCTCTTGGCATCAATGATAATGGTGTCATACCTGGCAAAGTGTTAGCTTCCATGACGTACAATTGACCATCACGTAATAAGAAGTCGACACGACCGTAGTTGCTCATCCCTAGAGCTTCGAAGGTCTTCTTAGTCAAAGCTTGCATCTTAATGTGTGTTTCATCATCCAAGTTATTTGGTGGTGTAATGAAATGTGTTACATTGTTTTCTTGGAATTTGTGTTGGAAATCATACCAACCTGTATCAACTGTAATTTCAACAGCTGGTAGAACCAAACCATCAACAATAGCAACTGAGAATTCGCGACCTTGAATGTACTCTTCAATCAAGACTTCTGTATCGAATCTCAAAGCATCAGCAACTGATTCTCTTAATTCAGTCGCATTTTTAACGATGTGTGTACCGACACTTGAACCACCATTAGAAGGTTTAACAACCATTGGATAGTTGAATGGAATATCTTCTGACAAAATCTTAGCAGTCTTAGTAGTTACATACTTAGCTGTTGGGATATTGCCTTGAACAAAAATTTCTTTAGAATATTTCTTATCCATAGCTAGACCAGAAGCTAAAGTACCACTTCCCGTATATCTAATATCAAAGACATCGAAAACAGCTTGCATCTTACCATTTTCTCCATCTTCACCGTGAAGTCCCATGTAGACAATATCGGCGTGTTGACAAATCTTCAAAACGTTTCTACCTAGAAGACCACGAGTTCCATCGGTACGAAGTGCATTGATCTTTTCGTCAGTTAAGACTTCATCATCAATAATCAATTTACTTTCACTTTCTGGTTCAGTTGTGAAAAGATCATCAATCTTATCTTCTTCGATATCCTTACCTAAAAATGAATCAACGTATGCGACTTCATAACCTTTGCTACGTAGTGCGTTGGTGATTTTAACTCCGGAAGATAAAGAAACATTTCTTTCTGTACTTCTTCCGCCTGAAAGAACGACAATTTTCATTGTGTTTCACCTAATCCTTATACATTTATTTAAGCGTAATCCTAGAACTTACAGAATAGCACAATTTATTTTAAAAAACCATTTCAAAATACAAGTTTTTAAAAAAATTGGCCATCTTCTCGAATTTTTCACACATATCTGGTTTAATTGGGACTAAGGAGGACTTTACTGTGAAAAAGTTAAATATTATTTTATTGAGTTTAGTATCTGTAATTACTTTGGGAATCTTCACCGCTCAAAGTGTTAAGGCTGATAGTTTAAGTGATCAACCGGTAATGACTTTGGGAACATCTCTAACGAGCGACCAACGTCAAGGTACTATCAACGCTTTATCTTCACAGATCAGCGACAGTAATTACAAAACAATTACTGTCAATGGCGATACTTTAGTTAAATACTTAAATCCAAGTGGTAGTTCTTTTACTAGTAGTTCAGGCGTTTGGTCTTCAGCCTTGATTCAAAAAACTTCATCTGGCTCTGGTATCAACGTCAAAATTGTCGACTATAATGGTAAAAACAATATCACTACTATTACTGCCGACCAATATCGTAACGCCGCAGTTACTGCTGGTATCAGTGATGCCAACATTTACGTAACTTCAGCTACTCCAATCGATGGTTCTGGTTCTTTAGCTGGTATCTACGCCGCTTACGCCAACAGTGGTGATAACTTAAATCAAAGCCAAGTTAACGCTGCTCAAAAAGAAATGAACGTTTTAAGTGGTATTACTGATGCTAACAAAGGAACCGACGGATATTCCGATAAGCAATTAAACAATGCTGTTGCCGGAATCAAATCCGATATGGCCCAAAAGGGCGACAACATCACGGTCAACCAAATCACCACGATCGTAAATAACAACTTGCAAAAGAATAACCTTCAAAACATCATCAATGACAATCAAAAACAACAAATCATCAACTTGATGGTTCAAATTAGAAATTCTGGTGCTTTGAAGAATTCAAACTTCAAAGAGCAAGCTTCCAAATTAAGTAGCGATATCATGAGCAAAGCCAAAAATATTTTCAACAACCTTAATACAGAAGAAAATCGTAATTTCCTACAAAGAATCTGGGATAGCATTGTTTCCTTCTTCAGCGGTTTGTTCAATTAAACTAAAGACAAGAATAGCATTCGTATTACTAGAATAGGTTCTGAATGAATAGAACTACATTCTATATATGAATGCTATTTATTTTTCTATTAATATTTAAAGTTACTCTCTAGTCCGGAATAGCAAAGAAAATTGGCTCAGTAGTGAAGTTATTCTTTGCAACTTGTTGCTTAGAATAAGGCCGAGTTTTGAGATTTTGCGCACTTGGTTTATGCAAAAGCTCAAAATCGTGCCCACTACGTTCCAGCCAAATTTTCTTTGCTATGGAGGACGGCATATACTGACCTAACAAACAATAATTAGTGAAGGTGTTGTTTTTTTTAGCCTCAACCATATATAATCAAGTTAATATCATCTTATTAAAATGAGAGATAGATCAATATCTAAATAACTAGGAGGAATGACTACATGAAAGACGAAACTGTCTTTGATTCTACTTCATCCGAAAATTCCGATTCGGATCATGTCCCGATACAAAATTCTACAAAAACTTGGCAATTAACCAGTGAACAACTGGCTTCAAAATACCAAACGGATTTGGAGAAAGGTTTAACTAGTGCCGAAGTCAAGCGGCGCCTAGATCGTGATGGTAAAAACGAGCTAGAAACCAAGAAAACTTCCAAATTCATCCAATTCATTAAGCAGTTCAACAACAGTATCATCTATATTTTAGCTGCAGCTGCTATTATGACTTTCTTAATGCATCGTTATTCTGATTCAATCGTTATTGGATTAGTAATTATCGCTAATGCCATTATTGGATATGTCCAAGAAAGACAGGCTGGTAACGCTCTAGAAAAGATTCGTGAATTATTAGTTTCCAAAAACTTCATCTTCCGTGATGATGAAAAACTAGAAATCGATGCTCGTGACTTAGTTGTTGGTGACTTAGTCAACCTGGAAGCTGGAGATGCTGTCCCTGCTGATATGCGCTTGATTTCCGCTGATAACTTGAGTGTTCAAGAATCTGTTTTGACTGGTGAAACTAATCCCGTTGAAAAAATTGAAGAGGCCATCCCTGATGACAAACTTCCTTTAGCTGAAAGAAAGAACATGGTTTACGCCTCAACTGCTGTTACCAAGGGTTCTGGACTCGGAATCGTGGTTGCCACAGCCGGCGATACTGAAATTGGTCAAATTCAAGATTCAGTAGAAAACGTTAAAGAAAAACCAACCCCATTGATGCAAAACTTGAATTCATTAGGTTTTGGTTTATCCGTTGCTATTGTGATTGCAGCGGTAGTTCTATTCATTATTGGTTACTTTATCGACACTTATACCCTACCTACTTTGTTAATTTCTGTGATTACCATGGTCGTAGGTTCAATGCCTGAAGGATTGCCTGCTAGTACCTCAGTTGTTTTAGCCATGGGTACTCGTAAAATGACTAAGCGTAACGTTATCGTCAAATCCTTACCTGCTGTTGAAACTTTGGGTGCTGTTGATATCGTTAATACTGATAAAACTGGTACTTTAACTAAAAACGAAATGACTGTTCAAAAAGTTGTCACTCCAAATCACGTCTTCGATGTTACTGGTGTTGGTTACAATGCTGACGGTGGTGTTGATTTCGCTGGTGACTTAAAGCTCGGCGGTCAAACTTATGATTGGCAAAAAGATGAACACATGAGAAAACTAGTTCATATCGCTGGTCAAACGACTGATGCTCAGTTGCATTTTGAAAATAATCGTTGGGAATTAAACGGTGAACCAACTGACGGTGCCTTAACAACACTTTATCGTAAAATGACTGGTAAAGATCCTGAAGTTGACGAAATCGACTCACTGCCATTTGACTCAGCCTTTAGATTCTCCGCTCGTTTGGCGGACTTTGAAGGAAACAGAGTTTTAATGGTCAAAGGTTCCCCTTCAACTATCATGAACCTTTCTAAATCAGACACTGATAAAGACTATTGGAACAATCAAATGAAAAATTTAGCTTCTGATGGTTTACGAGTGGTCGCCTTAGCTTATCAAATTGTCGATGATAACTTAGAAGAAATCGATAAAGACAAAATTGGAGATTTAAACTTAGTTGGTTTAGTCGGTATCATCGACCCACCTCGTGAAGAAGCTAGAAAGTCAATTCACGAACTACGTATGGCTGGTATCAAGGTCAAAATGATTACTGGTGACCATCCTGATACAGCGATGGCAATTGCTAACAAACTAGATTTGGATTCAGTCGTTCGTGCTATCACAGGTCCTGAAATCGATGCTATGTCTGATGATGAATTGACTGCTAAAATCGATAATTACAACGTTTTTGCCAGAACTACACCAGCTAACAAATTAAGAATCGTCCGTGCTCAACAAGCTAACGGACACGTCGTTTCAATGACTGGTGATGGTGTCAACGATGCGCCTGCCTTGAAACAAGCTGACATTGGTGTCGCTATGGGTATCAAAGGTACCGAAGTTGCCAAAGAATCTGCCAATATGGTTCTAGCCGATGATGACTTTGCTGACATCGTAGTGGCTGTTCGTGAAGGTCGACACGTCTTCGATAACATTCGTAAGACAATTCGTTTCCTATTACCTACTAGTTTTGCTGAAGGTTTGATCGTGGTAATTAGTATCTTGCTTGGTCAAGATTTGCCACTTTATCCTGCTCAATTGCTTTGGATCAACATGGTTTCTGCCTTAACGATCCAATTCGCCTTTATTTTCGAACCACCAGAATCTGGAATCATGGCTCGTGGTCCTAGAAATGTCAAAGCTGGTCTACTGACGAAATTAGATACCTTCGAAATCGTCTACGTTTCAGCGCTGATTTCTGGACTAGGAATTTGGGCTTTTGATATGTTAACTCGTCAAGGATTGCCTGAAGTTGTCGGTAGTACGATGGCACTTAACATTATTATCTTCGGTAAAATTTTCTATCTCTTTAATCTAAGAAATAATTATCCAGTTATTTCTAAATACTTCTTCCAAAACAAGATGGCCTTTTACATCATTGGAATCTTGATCTTGCTACAAATGGGAATTATTTATCTACCATTCATGCAAGACATCTTCCACACAACCAATATCAATTTCTGGTACGGTTGGGGAATTCCAATTATCGCCGGATTTATTGTTCTGATCGTGACTGAAATCGGGAAATTTATCCGTGTACGTGTTTTGAGAAAAGCTTAGTTCTATTTTATTTAACCAAAATAATAGCCTTGTTAGATTGTAAAACTACATTCTAACAAGGCTATTTTTACATTTTATCCATAGTTTCGTTCAGCAATTCATCAACTCGATTATTTCCGACATTAGTTGCATGTCCTTTAGTCCACTCGAAAGTTTTTTTCGGAACGGTTGGCAATAACTGGTCTAGTTGTTTCCACAATTCAACATTTGCCAAAGCACTGCCATCAGCCTTTTTGAAGCCTCTTCTTTTCCAACCATTTAACCAATTTTTAGTAATGGCATTTAGGACATATTGAGAATCTAAGACAAATATCGCATTTTGTTGGTTGATTTTCAGGTCATTTAATCGAATAATACTCTGAATTAGGGCCATTATCTCCATGCGGTTATTAGTTGCACCTAACTCACCTGCGGTCCCTTCATATGTTTGGCCGTTATTACTGATATGATAAGCCCAAGCAGCTTTGTCGTCGGTTCTAACGTGGCCACCTTTAACATTGCCATGATTTCGTGATCCGCCATCTGTGTAGATCACTACGTCAAAATCATTAATATTTGATGTTTTAGTTACTTTTTTAGGAGAACTCTTCTTATTATTATTGTAGGAATCCGTTCCCGTTAAAAACTTCTCGGCTTCTACTCGACTTGTGAAACTTTTGTATCTAGCATTGGCAAAACCATCGACTTGTTTCTTGCATTCAGGCCATGTTAAATAGATGCCTGGCTTTTTTCCTTTTCTTACTGCATAATATTTTTGCAATTGTCATACCTCATTTGGTTAAAATTTCTCAATAATAATTATATAATAATATCTTGTTGGGGTGAATTTATGAAAAAGGGACAATGGCCGATACTCTACATCCACGGATTTCGTGGTGGAGACTATACGACACAAAAAATGATTGAATCAGCTTTGAAATGTAACGGTAAAAAATCAGACCAATTTCTCAAAGCTAATATTAACTGGCGTGGCAAAGTTACATATGAAGGAACTTGGACTGACGACGAACATCCAATTGTGCAAGTTGTCTTCCAAAACAAGTGGGTTGGCAGTAACCAAATGGAATATTGGTTAGTGAAACTCTTATTTGACTTACGCTTAAAGCATGAATTTACTACATATGACGCCATTGGACACTCTCTTGGAGCAGTCGCCTTAGTTCTAGTCAATCTAAGGGAAAAAATGCGTCCTTATATGCCACGACTCAAAAAACTAGTGCTCATTGCAGGACCTTTCAACGGAATTATTGGACTAGGTGATCTTCCCAACGTCAACCGAGTTCGTCCCAATGGTCGTCCTGCTTTCATGAGTCCTACATATTTTAGAATATTTATGAATAAAAACAATATTTCAGATGACCTACGAGTTTTAAATATTTTTGGAAACGTCGGTGACCATTCAAATAGTGATAAATACATTTCGGTTACTTCAGCCAAATCCATCTCATATATTCTCAAACCACGGGTAAAAGAATATAACGAATATTTAATTAAGGGGACTAATGCAGAACATTCAATGCTCCACGACGATTCTGAAATTTTAAAAACGGTTAATGGTTTCATTTACTATAATCCGTTACCATAACGTTATATAATTGCGTTGCGCCGTTTAGTTTTTAGGAGATTTGGAGGGGATTTCTATCAAAGCTTGGGAGCTATTCAGACTAGATATAAAGAGGACTTTACACTCAAAACCCGCCACTTTACTAATGTTGGCTATGATTATTTTGCCATGTTTGTACTGTTGGTTTAACGTTTGGGCGTTATGGGATCCATATTCAAACACCAGTGGACTAAAAGTTGCTGTTTATTCCGATGATCAAGCCGTCAAAGTTGAGGGACAAAAAATTGAAATCGGTGATCAATTAATCGACAACTTGAAGAAGAACCACAAATTAGGTTGGACTTTCGTTGATTCTAAGAAAGAACTTGACCAAGGTGTTAAAGATGGTTCTTATTACGCTGGTATTTATGTACCTAAGAAGTTCTCACGCGACATCATCAGTTTCTTATCAGGACACATTAAGAAGCCTACTTTGGTCTTCTCGGTCAACCAGAAAATCAATGCGATTGCCCCGAAATTGACAGAAACCGGGGCGACGACTTTACAAACGACTATTTCCAGTGAATTCATGGGAACTATTAGTAAAACTATTACGAAAGTTCTGAATAAATCTGGAGTCGATATTCAACACAATTTACCAATGTTGCGGCGTCTGTCTTCCCTATTAGTCACAACTGACGATAACTTGCCGGAACTACAAAACATCATGGATAAGGTCCAATACGCCAACACCATGGTGCCAAATTTAAATAATAAATTACAACAAGTCAACGATATGTATGGCTATTTGCCACTACTCAATCAGGATGCGCAAAAACTAACCAATATCAACAATATTTTGCCATTAGCTGATGCTGGTGGTACGGCTGTCAAAGACTTACAAACTAAAATCCCTGAAATTCAAAGTGCCGGTTCTCAAATCAATGAGATTGATGGTGACTTTGGCCAAATTTCTAAATTAATGGATACTAGTATCACTCAAGTCGAAAATGGTATTCAAGTCGTTAACAAAGTTCAAAACGTCATCCCCGATATTCAACAACTCGGAGAAGACGCTCAAAATGCTACTAACAAAGTTCAAAATGAATTAATTCCAAAAATTCAAAAAGCTCTACCTGTCATCAAATCAACTGTTGATACTGGTCTATCCATGATTTACAACATTGCTAAACAAATTAGCAATTCCTTGGAAAACGCCAATACCTTGATTGACAAAATCAAAAACGATCCAACTAATGAACAATTAAAAGAACAGCTCAAAACTGTCCTCGAAAATGTTGCTAGCGATGCGACACAATTAGCTCAAGTTAGTCGTCAAATTGCTTCATCATTGAGTGATTTACAAGACTTGTTCAACCGTTTAGCTCAAGACTTAGGCCACGATCAAATTACTATTTTTGACAAACCTATCAAACATCTAAACGACTTAGCTGCTCTAAATGAAACCCTAGCTGACAAGGCTAACGATATCATCAACAACTATCAAGATCTCGATACAACTCAACTACAAAACAAGCTTTCTGAGTTGCAAGCACAATCCGATAAGATTGCTAGTGGTGTTGCTGAAATCAAAGATCTCAATATTACCGATAGTGTTTCTGATACCATCACTAATATCAGTACTTTCTTAAAGGACGCTGGTTCAACTCTTAGTGATGTCAACAACAATATCATCCCTGCTATTCCAGGACTTTTGAACAATACACAAGGCGTTTTGAAAACAGCTTTGACTTATCTTCAAAAATACCAAAAGCAATTGCCAGCTGTTGGTAATGAAATTCATGATGCCAACCAATTGTTAAACGGTAACATGGGAAATATTGTGACAGGTATTAATTTAGCCAATGATTTTTATAATAATGACTATCCAACTTTGAAGAAGAAACTTTCTACAGCTACCTTCTTCGTGCAATATCAATTACCACAAATCGAAAATGAATTAACGACTACTCTAAATCTGGTCAATTCCAAAACTCCTGAACTAGAAAAAGCCTTATCTACTGCTAATGACTTTGCTCAAAACGATTGGCCACAGTTGAAGAAAGACGTTCACCATTCAGCTACCCTACTCAAAAAAGGTGAGAAAGACGTTGATTTGGGTGCTATTATCAAATTAATGAAGTCCGATGCTGAAAAGGAATCCGATTTCTTCGCTAACCCAGTTAAATTGAAACAAGACAATCTTTACGATGTGCCAAACTATGGTTCTGCCAGTGCGCCATTCTACCTAGCCTTGTGTATTTGGGTTGGTGCCTTGTTGCTATCCAGTGTCTTCACAGTTCACTTCAAGTTGAATGACCGTCAAAAGTATCGTTACAGCTTCAAACAAAGATTCAATGGCCGTTACTTGACCTTCGGATTCTTGAACCAACTACAAGCTATCTCGGCTGCTCTTGGTAATATTTTCATCTTGCATGCTTACACGAAACAAAAGATCTGGTTAATACTATTCTGTATGCTGGTAAGTTTCGTCTTCATTTCAATTCTTTACTCGCTCGTCCAAATGTTTGGAACGGTTGGTAAGGGATTAGGTATTATCATTCTGGTGCTATCAATTTCTGGTGCCGGTGGTAACTTCCCTGTTGTCCTTTCCGATGGATTCTTCAGAGTTATCAACCCATACTTGCCATTTACCTATGCGGTCAACCTGATTCGTGAAGCCGTCGGTGGAATTTATTGGCCTAACGCCACAAAAGATATTATTATATTGTTGGCATTTGGAATTGGTTTCTACTTGTTAGGACTTCTAACAACTGAGAAGTTGAAACCATTCATGCACAAACTTCACAAGAGTGCCAAGAAGAGTATGATCATCGAATAATTTTGATTAGAGGGAAATAAATGTCAGATATAAAAATGAAATCCTATCGACCTTTCATTACGAAAAGTTTCTTCTGGGATTTTCCAACACATTTCAATCTTAAAGAAGTCAGTCAATTTCTCGGCTTAGAAATCGATCCAACGACTAAGTATATTTCTGATAGTGCTAAAACTATCATGCGTAACGATGGAATTTACTGGTTATTGCAAAGAAAACATACTGAAAAAATCAGTGCTTTGATTTCTCTAAGCGACTTAGATTTGGACAACCAAAAAGCTGCCTTAATGGTTACTTTTAAAGATGTCACAGATGCTGAAAAGTCAGAAATTGCTCAAAGACTGTTAGTATTTTTGAAAGATCAAATTTCTCTTCAAACTATTGAAATCAATCAATTAGATCGTATTGTTCAAGAAAACTTCACAACTAATGGATATAATGTAACAAATAATACATTAAAGAGGAGTTAACTTATATGTACGGATATGGTTACGGTTTTGGTCCCAGCTATTTATTGATAATTATTGGTTTAGTTATCAGTTTGTGGGCATCATGGTACGTCAATCATAATTTCAAAAAATATGATCAATTCACCAGTCATCACGGAATCAGTGGTGCTGATGCTGCAAGGTTCATTTTGGACAATGCTGGGTTACAAAATATTCAAATCAACAAAGTCAGTGGTAATTTGACCGATAATTACAATCCTGGTAATAAAACTTTAAATCTTTCTGAATCAACTTATGATTCTACTTCGGTTGCGGCAATTGGGGTTGCTGCTCACGAATGTGGACATGCGATTCAAGATCAAACTAGTTACGTGCCTATGCGTGTGAGAGCTGCTTTAGTTCCTGCCGTTAATCTTGGTTCTAACGCTTCTATTCCTTTGATCATCGTTGGTGCCTTGTTAGGTATGAATCATACTTTGATCACAATCGGTATTTGGTTATTCGCCTTAGTTGTTTTATTCCAAGTAGTTACTTTGCCAGTTGAATTCAATGCTTCTGGTCGTGCTATTAAGATTTTGAGTTCAGGTGAAATGCTCGATAGCGATGAAGTTCCTATGGTTAAGAAAGTTCTTTTCTCAGCCGCTTTAACTTATGTCGCTGCTGCTATTTCAACTGCTCTACAACTACTACGTTTAATTATTATCTTCGGTGATAATCGTAATTAAAAAAAGCCTATTATTAGGCTTTTTTATTTTGTTTTAAAACTCTAAAAATTAGATTTTATGAGCATTTTGAAGTAAACTTTCTATTAAGAATAATAGAGGGGAATTTATTTTATGATTGATATTTGGATCATTTGGCTAATTCTCATTATCTTAATAGTCAATACAATTTCAGCACTGATTACTGTCTTCCACAGGCCTCGTAATATCGTTACTACTTGGGCTTGGATTTTGGTTCTCGTGTTATTACCAATTGTCGGATTCCTTATATACGCTTTCTTGGGTCGTGGGATTGCTCAAGAAAAGATCTTCAATATTAGCCGACAAGAACATTACAGTTTAAGCCAACTAAAGAAAATGGCCATAGCTGCTCAAAAGCGTCCTCAAAACGCCTCTCGTTACGATGAGACGCGTTATGCCGACCACATAATAAGATTCTTCAACGAGACCGAAGAAGCGCCACTAACGCGTCACAATGAGATTGAACTATTCTTCGATGGGCAAGAAAAGTTCAAAAATATGTTTGAAGATATCAAAAAAGCCAAAGAAACTGTTCACGTGGAATATTATGCTTTTATCAAGAGTAATATCGGAGACCAGTTCTTAGACTTACTAACGCAAAAAGCTAAAGAAGGCCTCGAAGTCAGAATCCTCTATGATCCATGGGGTTCTGGTGGAACTAAGCCTAAATACTTTAAGAAATTCCAAGCTGCTGGTGGTGAAGTTTTACCTTTTATCACTTCTAAAAACGTAATTGCTAAAACTCGTTTGAACTATCACTTGCACAGAAAAATTGTTGTCGTCGACGGAACTATTGGTTGGATCGGTGGATTCAACGTCGGTGATCAATACGTCAACACCACCGAAAAATTCGGTTATTGGCGCGATACTCACTCAAGAATCTTTGGTGCCGCCACGTTGTTGTTGCAAGAAAGATTTTTCCGTGACTGGAATGCTTCTCTAGACCGCAACGCCGAACCATTGGAATTCTTGGAAAAGTACTTCCCATCTGACAAATTCAATACCGATGCCAACTTGCCTATCCAAATTATTTCTGATGGGCCAGATAACCGTGAAGAAATCCTAAAAGATGGTTTCATCGATATGATCGTCAGTGCCAAGAAGAGTGTCTGGATTCAATCACCTTATTTAGTACCTGATGATGCCATGTTCACTGCTTTAACGATTGCTGCAAGATCTGGAGTCGATGTCAGGATCATGATTCCATGTATGCCAGACCACCCATTTATCTATCGTGCAACGCAATATTATGCTAATTTACTAACGACTTACGGAATCAAAATTTACAGTTATCAAAAAGGCTTCTTGCATGCCAAAACATCGGTCTTTGATGATAAAATATGTTCTGTAGGTTCAATGAATCATGACTTCAGAAGTTACTCATTAAACTTCGAAGCTAACGCCTTTATTTACGATGCCAAAGTCGCACACCAAATTACTCGTTCCATCAAAAAAGATATGGATGACTCAATTCTTTTGACGCCAGAAATTATCAAGGAACAAGGTATGTGGCTCCACTTTAAACAAAGATTTTCACGACTCTTATCACCAATTCTGTAGAGAATATCACAAAAGAGGACCAAGTTTAACTTGGCCCTCTTATTTTTGAGAAAGGATAAATTTAATGACTTACTTTATCGTAGTTTTAATCGCCTTATTTGGAGCTTTGATGCGGACTGTTTTTGGATTCGGTGAAGCTTTAGTTACCATGCCATTACTAGCTTTGATAGCCTTTGACTTACAAACTTCAACCGCCTTGATTGGAGCCTTAGGTTTGATCGTAGCAGTTCCGGTAGCTTTGAAATATCGCCAACACATCGATTTAGCAACTCTCAAACGACTAGTTATCGGTTCAATTTTGGGGATTCCTGTTGGGATTTTGATTATCAAACTCGGTTCTCCACAAATCATCATGAAAGTATTAGGAAGTTTTATCGTAATTTATGGCGTATACAATCTCTATGCTTTAAAACGTCAAAAGACTTCTCATTTGAAAATTGGTGACAAATACGATTATCTAGCTGGAATCGTTTCGGGAATCTTGGGTGCTTCATTTAACAGCCACGGCGTCCCCATCGTCGTCTACGGTACAGCCAAAAAATGGGACGCTGACAAATTGCGTGGCATCTTACAAGGTCATTTCGTCTGTGTCGGCAGTTTAGTTGTCTTGAGTCAACTGGCCTCTGGCATGTGGAATATTGAAGTCGTCAAACTATTAGCGATGGTTATTCCTTTGTTGTTAATCGTGATACCACTAGGAAATTGGATCAATTCAAAAATCGACAGCCAGCATTTTACTAAGTACGTTTATATAGTCTTGATTATCTTTGGATTAATTTTGTTGCTAAAACGTTGATTTTTTGTAGTTAGAAATTTCTCTTTACGATATACTTACTGCACAATTTATTGTAAAAGGGGAAAATTATGAACGAAACTGGAAGAGCTGTACCAAATGAAATCAAAGGTTGGAACTGGGGAGCCTTTATGTTTAATTTTATCTGGGGAATTGGTAACAAAACCTATTTACCACTACTCTGCTTAATTCCAATTTTTAATATTTTTTGGATATTCGTCGTTGGATTTAAGGGCAACACTTGGGCGTGGCAAAAAGGTAACTACAGTGATGTAGAAACTTTTAAAGCGGTTCAAGCAACTTGGAATCGTGCTGGAATATTCCAATTCGCTCTTGTCGTATTAGTAGTACTTCTTTACTTCTTCATCTTTGCAGCAATGATTGGTTCACTTTTATCTGATTATTAACAAAAAGGACTTCACCAGAATGTGTCTTACACTCTAGTGAAGTCCTTTTTTGATAGAATAAAACTTATTCATATATTCGATTAACGACTCTTTGATGATATAAATCGTTTCCTTGTCCCCAGAAAATAAAGCTTAGTGAAACGTATACGACTGCCAAAATGACGTTTAAAATATCAAATTTCATGTAATTAGTCAACATTAAACTAATTATGAAAATAATTGAAATTACTGGTTCGATAGCTCCCAACCAAACGTGTGAATTATTTGCTAAAACATATTTCTCAAGGATCAGAGACGTAATAGAACCTATAACAAAAATAATACCCATAATAATTACACCCCCATAATTAATCAGCGTATATTATCGTATCACAATTATTTTTCTGAAATAATCGCAAAAGCTTATGAAAACGTATTCAAGAGTAAATACACCCTTTTTCCGTCAACATATTAGATAATTAATCTTTGGGGGAAATGACTTTGTACACACAAATTGATATTTATGAACTACTAAACTTACTTACTAAAAAACTCGGACCACAAAATTGGTGGCCAGCTGAAAAAACTGAAGAAATGCTTTCAGGAATGATTTTAATTCAAAATACTAACTCAAAAAATGTCGCTAAATCATTAGATAATCTCAAAAAAGCAACCAATTTTGAAGCTGATAAAATTTTGCAATTATCCTCTGCTGATTTAGAACAACTGATCCAACCTAGTGGCTTTTTCCACAATAAGGCTATCTACTTACGTTCACTTTTAACAGCCTACGTGAATGATTTCGATGAATGGGAAAAGCTCCCTACTAATCTTCTTCGCAAAAAACTACTGGCTCTCAAAGGTATCGGCAACGAAACAGCTGACGTGTTACTGCTCTACTACTTCCATCGTCCTGTCTTTGTAGCCGACAACTATGCCATGAAACTCTTCACTCAACTGCATACTTTTACAAAACGGCCCACTTATATGCAACTCAAAAATTCCGTCCAAAAGGACTTCAAAATGGATTCTAAACAAGCTGAAGAATTGCACGCTTTAATTGATGAATTCGGTAAACTCAAGAGTGATTATTTCCGTGATTACCAACTATTATTACCGAATTTAACGTCCCATAATTCCATAAAAGAATAAGTGAATAATATCCTTCTCGTGATTTTTTAAGGCAACAACACCATTTTCTTTAGCATTCATTGAATAATTAATAAATAAATCTAAGAAAATCATTGCGCCTTCATTAGTTACTTCATCGCTTATAACCCCTTCTTGACGACCTTGATCTAGCAGTTTAAACCAGAAATTACGTTTGTATTGATTGTAGACTTTCACTACACTAGTATCACCATTTCGACTACTGAATTCCTTTTGTAAAAATACTACGAAATCATCATTGATACCATCAGCCAAACTCGAACTACTACTCATCATTACTTTCATTTTTTCGACGAATGATTGTGAATCATCATCTAGTAATTTGTCGTATTCTGAATAACCATCAATAATTAATTTAATAATAACTGCTCGTCCTAGAACTACCTTGCTTGGAAAATATTTATACAACGTCACTTGAGAAGACCTCGCCTCTTTAGCAATATGTGCTATTGAGGCTTTTTTGTAACCTTTTTCTAAGAAAACTTTAGTCGCCGCTTCTAAAATTGTCTGCTTTTTATCTTTCTTACGTTCTAAATTATTAGTCATGATAAATTCCTCAAAAAAATTTTTATTAAATATTTCAGTTTTTGGCTTAATCTATCAATCTTTTTAAAATCGACTCCCAAAATAGTTCAAAAGCCCATTATTCCGCGATTGACAAGCATAATACCCAGCTTTAATATACTCGGTAAATAGTGAACTATTCAAGAATTATATTTCATTTTTAGAGGTAATTTATTATGTTTAATCAACCAAAACCAACTTTGCATATCGATCATCTTCAAAAGAGATTCGGTAAATTCCAAGCTTTAAAAAATATCACTTTTGATATTTATCCCGGGGAAGTCTTTGGATTTATCGGACCTAATGGTGCCGGGAAATCAACCACAATTCGAACTCTTCTCGGAATTCTGCGGGCTTCTGGTGGTAAAGCAACAATCTTTGGACGTGATGTTTTCAAAGATGCTGTTAAAATTCATCAACATCTAGCCTATGTCCCCGGTGATGTTTACTTGTGGCCTAATCTGACTGGTGGTGAAATCATCGATCTGTTTTTAAAACTCAGTCACAATCGCCACACTCAAAAAACTGACGAGTTAATTAAAAGATTCCAACTCGACCCTACTAAGAAAGCTCGTACTTATTCAAAAGGTAATCGTCAAAAAGTTGCCTTGATCGCAGCCTTGTCGACAGAAGCTCAATTATATATTTTCGATGAGCCTACTTCCGGATTAGATCCTTTGAATGAAGAAGTTTTCCAACAAGAAGTGCTCAAGCTCAAACAAGCTGGCAAAGCCGTTTTATTGTCGAGTCACATCTTATCCGAAGTAGAAAAAATGTGTGATCGAATCGGTATTATCCGTAACGGTGAAATCGTCGAGACTGGTACATTAGAGCAAATGAGACATCTGACTAGAACTGTTATCAAAGTCCAAACTGCCGAACCTACTCCCGAATTGCCAACTTTAATCGGTGTCCATAACGTCGTTACGGAAAATAACGGTAGTCAAACTCTAGCTGTCGATTCGGAACATTTAGATGCCGTGATGGATTACCTATCTAAAAAACAAATCCTCTCTATCCAAGCCACACCACCAACTCTAGAAGATTTATTCCTTCGTTATTATGATTCCAACGAGGTGGATCAACATGCAAACTAAACGATTTCAAAAAACTCTTTTCTTAACCAAATTTAATTTCAAACGTGATTGGCTCAAACTATCACTCTGGGCTTTAGTCCTAATAACTCTATTCGTCGGTGTTGCTGGCAAATTCACTAGTCTTTATGGTTCAAAAGCCGGTATCGACCAAATTGTTAAAACTCTCAAAACACCAGCAATGGTCTCCCTCTTTGGGAAAATGCCTCAAGGTCCTTACACTAGTGCTGACGTCTTTGCGGCTGAAATGACCGTCTTTATGGCTATCTTCGCCGTTATTATGAACTACTACTTCGTAATCAAAAATACCCGTGGCGAAGAGGAATCTGGTGTTTTAGAACTGATTCAAGCGCACGCAGTCGGTCGGATGTCGCATTTAGCAGCGGTCTTGATTGAAAGCTTCGTTTTAAATTTTGGCATTGGTCTGATTTACGCCATTGGATTACAATTTGCCGGTTTAGCCGGAACTGATACTAATGGTAATTTCTTATTGGGGATCGGATTAGGTGCGGCTGGCTTCATGTTCGCTACTGTGGCCGCCGTGATAGCTCAGTTGAGTGACAACTCCCGTTCCGCAACGATACTCGCTTATTTAATTTTTGCGGTAATGTACATCGCTAGAATGATATCCGACGTAACGCATCCCAAATATACTTGGTTTGTCCCTTTAGGTTGGGTCGAAAAGTTCTCAACTTATCAAGATAACAACTGGTTACCAGTCCTTTTCATGCTCGTAGTTTCAACGATTTTGATAATCCTAGCCTTTTATCTCAACGGACATCGTGACATCGGTTCTGGCTTGATTGCCACTAGACCAGGCCGAAAAAACGCCAGTGTCTTCTTACGTGGACCAATTTCACTATTGTGGCGCCTCAATCGAATCAGCATTTTAGTTTGGTTCTTCGGAATTATGATTTTAGGCATGACTTATGGTTCAATTTTTAACACTATCGGAGATATTCTCAAAACTAACCCGATGTTTAGTCAATTATTAGATACCAAAGCCATTGACACTGCTAATTTATTGTTAATCAAACAGTTCATTGGTGTTTTGATTATTGTCTTCGCTGTTTTAGCTTTGATTCCTGGTATTTCTCTCATCAATTATTTAAAAAATGGCGAAAACAAGGGCTATCTAGAAATTATTCATTCAAAACCTACTAGTCGTCTCAGACTATTTTCTTCTGTAACTTTGATTGCATTCATTACTAGTATTGCGGTTCTATTCGCTGGCATTTTGGGATTATACCTTGGTGGTAACGCCGTTATGGAACAACCTTTGAAATTTGATCTCTTCTGGAATTGTTTCATCGGCTACTTGTCTCCAACTCTAATCATGCTTGGTATTTCAACTTGTCTATTAGGTTGGATGCCTAAATTAGTCAGTTTAAATTATGGATATTTAATCGTCGGATTCTTTGTAAAATACTTCGGCAAACTATTAAAATTACCTGATTGGACCGAAAAAATCACACCTTTTGGGTTCATCGATAAGGTTCCCGTTCATAATTTTGACATGGCAACTTTTGGGTGGCAGTTACTCATCGCCGCTATTTTAATCGTTGTCGGTTATCTTGGTTACCGCAGACGTGACTTAATTACCGGCTAGTTAATTGCGCAACCGTTTGCAGTGATTTATCATTTAGGTAACTTTAGTAGTTGAAAGGATGATTAGATGTATACAGCTTCAGATAATCGTTACCAAGGACCAGTGCGCCATGCTGGAAACTCTGGTCTAGTTTTACCACCAATTTCTCTAGGATTATGGCGTCATTATGGCAGTGCTGATCCACTAGCCGACCGCAAGAAAGTTTTACTACACGCTTTTGACCGTGGCGTCTTCCACTTCGATGTTGCCAACCACTATGCTGACGGTGACTTCGGTAGTTCAGAAAGATTGCTCGGACAAGTTTTGAACACTGATTTAAAACCATATCGTGATGAATTGGTTATTTCTACCAAAATCGGCTATGAAATTCACGATGGACCCTTTGGTACCGGTACTTCTAGAAAGGCTCTCCTTCAAGGAATCGACTCTTCTCTAGAACGCCTTAATTTGGACTATGTCGATGTACTTTACGCTCACCGTTATGACGACCAAACACCAATCTACGAAACAGTTCGTGCCCTTGATGATATCGTCAAATCAGGTAAAGCATTGTACGTTGGAGTTTCAAACTTTGAAGTTCCACAGATGAAAGAAGCACTCAAACTATTCAAAGAATTCGGCACACCCGTTGTTTTGAACCAAATGAGTATGAATTTATTGAATGACCATGTTGATGCCAGCGGTTTAAGAGATGTTCTAAAAGACGGTGGCGTTGGCGCTATTGCCTACGGACCACTATGTGAAGGACTATTATCTGACCGCTACTTAAATGGATTGACTGACGATTTCAAGATTCATCCAACCAACAAAGTCCTATTAGCCAATGGTAAAGATGCCTTAGTTGCTAAACTAAATGAATTAAACGACATCGCCCAAAACCGTAATCAAACCTTGAGTCAAATGTCACTAGCATGGCTTCTAAGAGATCCTGTCGTATCGAGTGTAATTATCGGAACTACTAGCGTAAAACACTTAGACGACAATTTAGATGCCATCAACAAGCTAGATTTCACTGATGATGAAGTTACAGCTATCGAAAAGATTATTAAGAAATAGGATTAGTGTTAACACTACCATCGTCCGTTCGGCTCTGGAAAACGCTGGAACGCTGCCGGCACAACTTGAAGCCAATTCCAAGACCGGGAACTGTCTCCAAGATTGGCCTTATCCTAAGCGATAAATCGCTAAGGATAATCTGGCGGCTGAGCATTTTCCAGAGCTCTCACTACCGACTAGATAGTCTTTTATAGTATTACTACAATTAACTCTAATCAAAACAACAAAACCCCGATGGAACTCAATTACTGAATTCTATCGGGGCTTTATTTTTTAGATATTTATAAATACAGACTGATATCTAGTCGGGAACAAAATCCCTGTGATGGCTCAATAACCAATCACAGGGATTTTGTGGACGATGGCATACTTAATCAACCATTGATTTTATTTATAAAATGTTTCTCTAACTGCTTGTGTAATTGCGATTTGAACGTGTGCATATGACAAACCACCTTGAATATAAAGTGAATATGGTGGTCTGATTGGTCCATCAGATGATAACTCGATAGTTGATCCTTCAACGAAACTACCTGAAGCCATAACGACGTCATCTTCGTAACCATCTTGATGACTAGGAATTGGATCAACAAAAGAATTCATTGGTGAGTAGTGTTGGATGGCAGCACAGAATTTAACCATTGGATCTGGATCACCGAAGGAAACTGTTTGAACGATATCAGTTCTTGGAGCATCCCACTTAGGTGAAACGTTCATACCCATTTCTTCACACAAAGCTGCAGTGAAGATCATACCTTTCAAGGCTTCGCCAGTCGTATGAGCGGCCATGAAGAATCCTTGATAGAAGTCACGCAAGTAACCCCAAGTAGCACCTTCACCTTTACCCGCACCAGGAACTGTCAAACGTGACCCGGCACCGTCGACTAAGTCTTCACGACCAACGATGTAGGCACCACTCTTAACTAAACCAGCTCCAGCATTTTTGTAAAGTGAACCAGCCATGATATCAGCACCGTAAAAAGTTGGTTCTTCTTTCTCTGAAAATTCACCGTAACAGTTATCGATGAAGACATTGACGTCAGGACGAATTGATTTTACGAATTTGATCATCTTGGCGATTTTTTCAACTGTGAAACTATCTCGAACAGCATAACCACGAGAACGTTGGATAGCAACTACTTTAATAGATTCATCTTGTAAGTCTTTTTTGGCTTGGTCATAGTCAACTGAACCATCATCTAGCAATTCAGTAGCTTTGAAATCAATCCCATATTCCTTCATGTTACCGCGCTTGTTTCCAGCTAAACCGATAACTTCTTGGATCGTATCGTAAGGAGTTCCTGTTAAATAATAAAGAGTATTGCCAGGACGCAACATACTGAACAAAGCTGTTGAAATGGCGTGTGTTCCTGAAGCAAATTGGGGACGAACTAAGGCATCGTCAACTTTGAAATAGTCAGCGTAAATTGCCTCAATCTTGTCACGACCAATATCATCGTAACCATAACCAGTTGATGGTACTAAATCCTCTTCCCCAACACGGTGCTTTCTAAATAAATTCAAAACTCGTTGTTGATTGTATAAAACTTGTTGGTCAATCTCCTCTAAACGTGGTTGAATCAACTTTTCTACTTTAGCAACTTTGTTTTTTAAATCTTCTGGTAAATCATCTGTCCATGATAATGACATAATAAACTCCCTCAATAATTATTTTTTCAAAACTTCTGCTTGCACAGAAATTGTTCCATCAGCATTCTTATCCCAATATACACCTTGAATTTCTGGCACAAAACCAGGAAAACGTTCGATAGCTCCAACGAGATCTTCAAAATACTTCAAATCGACATCTTGCCACTTTTCACCAGGTGCCACAATGAAGACCCCGGGAGGGTATGGCAATGCTCCTTCGAGTGCAATTCGACCTTTGATATCCTTCAAATCAACTAATTCACTTTGGTTTTTCATGAACAATCTATCTGCTTGAGCCGGTGTCATCTCGTAATTTTGCATGTTCTTTTTAGCAAACAATTCCTTTTGAAGAGTAAAAGTCTTGTTCTGACGATAGTAGTCATGCATCTCTTGGCACAACTGTTTCAAAGTATAACCTTGATAACGTTTTGGATATTGTTGCGCTAATCTTGGCAAAACTTCTGTTAGTGGAGCATCGGCCAAATACAAACGCTCAAATTTCAAAAAGGCCTCTAATAGTATATCTAATTCTTCCCTTGAATCGCCAGGAGTTAGTAGGAATAATAATGAATTTAAATCATCTTTGGCACGAATAATTCGTTTCTCCATCAAAAATTCCGCTACTACCGGACCAGGAATTCCTGAATCTTGATATTGAGCATTTTTGATATCGACACCAGGCGTTATAACGGTGATTTTCAATGGGTCAATCATTGCTTGTCCGTCAGCGATTTCCTTGAAACCATGCCAATTATCGCTGCTCTTCAAGTTCCAGTATTCACTGTGAGTAGCTAAATCATCGGTACTGATCTGCAAGAAGTTGTCAGGAACTAAAGGTTTGAATAATTTAGACTTTTGTAACAGCTGCTTGCGCCACTCAATACCCAAACGTAAAGTTTCATTCCACCAATTCTTATTACCTTGGCCAGCTGTCAAATAGGCGTTGACTGTCAAAGAAGCGTAAATTGGATAGGAATAACTAGATGTGACGAATTTCAAATAAGCGTTGTTGAAATGTTTATGGTCGACATAACGAGCTTGGCCTTTCAAATGAGCATCTTTTTTCAAAATCTGTGAAGTTTGTGCAAGTCCCGCCTGTTGTTTGTGTAACGATTGCGTTACTAAGATTCCTGGATCATCTGGTCCATATTCCAATGATAATGGTGAGAGATGTTTCATGATAGGCACAAATTGTTCAAATCCACCCCACGCACAGTCGAACAAAATGTAATCGCAGAGATGGCCGATTTTATCAATGATCCATTGTGCATCATAGAAAACACCATCGTAAGTTTCTAATTGCAAGATTGCTAATCTAAAAGGACGTTTGACTTGAGCTCTTTTAGGATCAACTTTACTGATTTCTTTACGTAATTTATCTTCGTCTAAGGCTTCAGGATTCATTTCTCCAATCAAACCCAAAGGATTACGATTAGTTGGCACATAGACTGGTTTGGCCCCACTCATCACCAAAGCACTGTTGTAAAGCGACTTGTGATTGTTGCGGTCAAATAAAACTAAATCATCTTCAGATAACAAAGCGCTGGCACAAATCGAATTAGAACTAGTTGTCCCATTAGTACAAAAATAAACTTTATCGGCGTTATACGTTTGAGCAGCCTTTTGTTCAGCCGTCAGTGGAGTTCCTTCGTGAGTCATCGTATCGCCCAATTCAGCGACAGTATCGGACGTATCGGCGAACATTAAATTCTTACCGAAGAAACGATTGAATACTACACCAGCCGGATGTTTTTCATAGTATTGACCGTTATGGTGTCCCGGAGTTGTAAAACTGATTGGTTTGTCTTCCGCAAAGTTGATCAAGTCACTCAAAAAGCCCGGTACCATCTTAGTTTGATAGTCATTTGCTAATTGTAGCGCCTTAACTGTAACGTCAGTTTTCCCATCAGTTGTAATAATAGGAATGCCTAGACCTGATGTTTCTTGTAGATTTTTGGCGACCGACAAATTCTTTTGATCGTGTTCATTCAAAACGATTGCTGCTAATTCTGAAGCAGTATTGTTTTCTGTAAATGAAACTATCTCAAAATCAGTCGAATCGTTGATTATCACATCATTTCCGATGGCAATTTTCAGAAAATTCATAATTTCCTCCTATTATTTTAATGTTTTTTCAAAAAGGTATTGCAAATGATATATAAATACTTATAATTTTCTGGGTATGTTTTTTTCATTTTGGCAATATTATTTATGAAAATTTATTACGGCATTGATTATATCTACACATTGGGGTTTTTAACAAGTGAAATTCAACAGTTCTTTACTTACATTAAAGCCCCCAAATCGTTGGAGTCTACTAACACAAGACTTTTACACGAATTCGGGGGAAAATAAAATTGGAATCTTTAGAACCAAATAAAAAGCACTATTTAAGTTGGCCGGTCATTGCCTTGATCGACTTCGTTACTATCATCAGTTTTGAAAACATCTTTTATCCATTTCAAAACCAAGGACTATCTGTGGTCATCTCATGGATTTTCCTACTCTTCGCCTACGTTATTCCTTACGCTTTGATTTCTAGTCAAATGAGTTTAACGTTCGACAATCAAGCCGGAGGTTTAGCTTCATGGGTTCGTCATTCCAGTAATGACACTCTAGGTTATTGGACTTCTTGGATGTATTGGGTTCAAAGTGTGCCCTACATCGTCGATGTTTCTAACTCGGTTATCGTTTCATTCAGTTGGATGTTCTTGGGTAACAATACTTTAGACAAAAGAATGTCGACTTTCTGGTTTGGAATCCTAACTTTTGCTATCATCTTGATTTTTATCTTATTAGAAAATGTCATCAAAAACTCACTAGAAATCCTTTCACTAATTGGTGGAGGTGCCATGTTCATCATGTCAGCTTTGTTCGTTCTATTAGCTGGCTACGCTGTCTTACACGGTCACCATATCGCTACACAACCTTTCAACTGGGGAGCTTTCAAGCCTAACTTTAGTCTGAAATACTTCTCGACAACCGGATTATTGATTTTTGCCATGTCTGGGGCTGAACTAGCTGCACCATACGTCGTTCAAATGCGTGATCCTAAACACGAATTTCCTAAAGCTATGTGGCTACTTGCTATCATGACTGGATTCTTAACAATCTTTGGTACTTTAGCCTTGGCAATGTTCTTCAACGCCAACCATATTCCACATGATTTCAAGATGAACGGTCCTTACTACGCCTTCCACTTATTAGGTAATAGTTTGGGTGTCGGTAAATTATTGATGTATATCTTCGCAGTCGTTCAAGCAATCTTTATGATGGCTCAATTAGCTGTCTTGCTTGATGCCTCCAGTCGTGTCTTTGCCGGTGATGTTGCTGACAAGTTCATGCCTAAGTGGTTAACTAAGAAAAATAAGAATGGTCGTCCTGTTCACAGTTACACGATGACAACTGGTTTGAGTTTGTTCCTATTGTTGCTAACAGGTACTTTGCCAAATATCAACACTATTTATAACTGGTTGTTAAATATCAACGGAATCATTTCACCATATAAGACTTGTTGGGTTTTCTTCGCCTTCGTTGCTATGAGAATGCATCAAGACAGGTTCCATTCAGATTATACTTTCATCAAAAATAAAACTGGCGCTTTGATCGTCGGTGGTTGGTGTCTAGCCTTTACCTTCATCTGTGCTACTTTAGGATTCATCCCTCAAGAAGCTAAGTTCGGTACTGGTGCTTTCAATCATCAACTTCTACTAAACTTCATTACTGTTATCGTCTTATTCGGACTAGGCTTCGTTATGCCATGGTTACGAAAACGCGAGCAACGTCGTGAAGGTATGGAATTAAATTAAAATCAAAAAGCAGGGCTGCTAACAAATTATGTTAGTGGCTCTGCTTTTTTGTACTAAGAAATAATTGAAATGTTATCGCGTCTTCCATATCCTAAGTACACTCTGGATAATTCAGTAAAGAATGGTACAACATCAGGTGATAGCTGCTTTTTTAATGACAATAGCGACAATTGTGTTTTAAGTTTTCCAGCCACAGCTTCACTATCTTGACCTTTAGCAATCTTTTGTTTAGCTTCTACAAATATCTTTCTTTCCGAATCTGATACGTTGTCGGACATGATCAATTCGTCCATTCTTGACCAAATTAATTCTTTTTTATTCATAATTAGTCCTTCTTTTTAAAAATATTATTTAGCGTCGAGGCATTTTTTCAAATAAACCGTAAAACTGAGATTTATCATCAAAGCTAGCTCGATTCCGACCATTAAGTCCCGATTTTTTAGACAAGTCACCTAACTGGATCAACAACTTATCTTCTTCTCTGGAAAATGGAACTCTACTAAAAGCTTCCATGTAAATATAATTCACTAATCTACTAAGCCACGCTTCAGGATTCTTCACCGTATCCAGTTTCATGTAAACTTGACTCAAAACATCCGTTATATTCAACAAATAAGGTGATTGATCAGGATGCGAATGTAGCGAATTGTACAGCTCATGAATTACTTTTTTGGTCGTATCTATATCTAACATTAACTATCTCCTTTAAATATTTACTCTAAATAACTATTATTGATTCCAATATATCCAAGATTAGTTCCAATAGGTTTTAATTTTATGAGAATCGGGTAAATAGTATCGTAAAGTTGTGATGCTTCGGTTGTTAATCCTTTTTTGTCTTGAATCCTATTTTTCTTTCACTGGTAGAAATATTAGGATTCAAGACAAAATCATACAGATCACTTAATACTAATTCTTCTTCTTTATTGTTGGACATATTGTTAAAAGTACCACCAACAACCATCATAGCCGATAACTGCAGACCATCCGTGATTTAAAAGTTAAAATCATTTTACGTTATCAAAGGCGTTATAACGGTTGCTATATTTTTATTCCCCGCGTATCATCCTTGTCGGATGTAATGATATCTACTAATACAATTATAACAAATATTAAGTTTTCCCCTTTGGAGGGCACAATATGAAGAAATTAAAATGGTTTGTTGGCGGTAAAGACCGCAGTGAAGTAGCAATCTCAATTATTGACGATCTACTAGATAATTTGGATGATGACACAACTAAACCACTCCAAGAAGTATTAACTGATTTCAAAATTGAATTAGAAAAAAGAGAATCCGCTGTTCCTTATATCCTCAGCCGCATGAATCTAACAATCTCAACGACCATGCACAAAAACGGCATCACTTTACCTAAAGATCAACAAGAAAGGTTGCAACAATTAACTCAATTATCAAATATTTATTACGGGTATTAAAATTCAAGACACAAAAATCCACTACTCAGGATATTTTGTTACCGCTTCCCCCCCTTGATGCTATACTAATCTTATAGAAATATTTATAGCTCTCAATCTAGAAAGGAACAACATACGATGGTAAACAAAACAGAAGTTGTCGATACTATGCAGGCCTTAGTTTCAGAATTGCAGAAGAATCACGCACAGTCAGAAACAACTTCTTATGTCAGTGAGACACTACAAAAACTTAAAAAAAGCGATGGAGTAGCCTTTACCGGAAGTTTACAACTCTTCTTTAATCAAGCTAATATCGTAAAAATATCAGACAATATCCAACTTAATAAGGAGGAAAAAACACTTTGGCGTAAGTTGTTTGCTTTTAATTCTTTAGGGAACAATCTTTGGGGAGCCAGTCTATAATCAATAATATGGAGGTCAGGAATCATGGAAAGTATCTTTGGCGTTCTTTTTGTACTTATCGGCATTTGGCAACTCTTCATCAGTATCAAATATTTAAATGTTCTGAAAACAGTTGGAAATAAGACCACATCAGGATTTTCTCCACTAGCCATCTACTTCTCCCTATTCATAGGTGTTGCTTTCTTAGTTATAGGGATCTCTGCAGTATTCCATTTAATCTAATTTTTTGAATGTGATAGTCCTTTTATGGACATTAAGTGAATAATATATAATTCATTTGATATCTTTAGAGGGATTTTTTTTATCATTATATGAATATAAAATACCACAATGCTCTCTTACCATCTGCTTTACAACTTCTTAAATTACATTACTAAGATATTTTATTTATCTAACCTCCAAAAATAAAACCGCTATACTAGCGTTAATATGCTAAATTGTAACGTTAATATTTTTTTGAAAATATCATAATAAAATAGATTAAATTACTAACTATATTTATAAATCAGCAGTGATTATTTATATGTTTTTAAACAATTGGGAGATGAGTAATTTGAACAAGTATAGTGTATACAAAATTACAGCAAATACGTTACAACAAATCAATGATGGCAAATAAAAATCAATAGCTTTAAAACAACTGATAAGAGATGATCAGTTATTTTTCATTAATGAAACAGGAGATTTATTTTATACTCATGAACAAAATATTACAGCACATCTCAAAACATGAAGGGATTATTCGTATTCTACTTTTATTATTGATAGACGAACTATTAGAGAATTTTGCGTTTATACCTTTAAACCCACATATAGGTTTTCTTATTGACAATATACTTTTCAAAGTATTTTCACTAACATCCATTCTTTTACTTAATTTTTTAATCTTAAAACAAAGGGTATACTTCAAACCTATATTTTTAAAAATCAAATTAAAAAACAAAATAACTTTCACAATATTATTTATCATTTTATTTTTTATGCCAATTATGGAGCAATCTAGTACTAAAATACTTGAAGCCATCACTATAGGACTTATTGCAGCAATACCTGAAGAATATTTATACAGAGGAATTGTCTTAGGCGGTTTTCTAAAATACTTAAAATCAACTAAATTGCGGAGTGAAAAATCACGGATAATTTTTTGCCTAGTGGCCAGTAGTCTGTTATTTTCATTAATACACATAAGTAATGTTATTTTTGATGGCACATTAAATACTTTTTGTCAGATAATCCAAACCTTTGGCTTCGGATTGCTGGCAGGATCATTCTATATTGCCTATTCATCTTTACTAGCTCCAATCGCGTTACATTTCCTACTGGATTTTGAATTAACTATTAGCAACGGATTGGAACAAAATACTCAAGTGGCTGCTTCCGATATTCCCTCATACATACTCACATCATTCATCATTGCAATATTTTATATTATTATTGGCATATCGGTTTTACATAGGGCTAATTACCATAAACTACTTACTAAAATAAATTCATAAAAAATGCTCTTAAAGTCATCTGACAAAAGTCTAATAACTTTAAGAACATTTTTATTTTTACCATTAATCAACGAATCACGCTTTCAAGAAGATTGAACAATTAAAATTTCCTACATATCTTTTTAGAATCAACATACATGTAATATTTTTTTATTTCTTAAACAATTTACTAACAACTGAAGATTTTCTAATGGAAACAGCACATTGAACGTCATTATCCAAATGTAAAATCCTTTTATGTCTGTCATACGAAACAATTCTATCGACATTGATCAATGAACTTTTATCAACACGTAACAAGTTGTCATATTTATCTTCCAACGCATTCAAATTACCTGGAAATGACATCTCTCGATTATTTGCTTCCAGCTTAACGCGTCCAGGGGCCTCTTTCTCTGTATAAAGTAGAATCAATTCTTTCATAGGAATCGAGAAATATTTTGATCCGACTTTATAACCAAAAATCTTTTCTTTTCTATAAATGGAAGCTTGATAATACTGTTCAGCTAATTCAATGTCCCTAATAATCTGCGTTTTTATTTCTTCAGAACTTTTATCTTTCAAAACATAATCTAACGGTGAGACTTTCCGCTCTAGTGTTAGGAATGCTAATTCTTCGTGAGTCGTCACAAAAACTATTTTAGCATCAGGAATATTACTTCTAACAAACTCAGCTACCTTTAATCCTGCTTTGACATCACCATCCAGCTCCATATCTAAAAAAAACAAGCCAAACTGTTCTTTGGTAAAAGAATCGTAAAAAGATTCCGTGTCACTGGACTCCACTACATTTACTGGATAATCATTAATCATTACTGTATTATCTACGATTTCTCTATAATATTTTCTTTGACTGTCATTATCTTCTAACAAATAAATTGAAAACATTTTTACCTACCTTTGAGAATTATTAAAGTGATTCTTAACTTATCATCAATAATTTCAGTATCAAGATATAAATTATTATCTTTATCAACCAATTCGGATACATTAGCCAAACCTATCCCATGGTTTTCTCCCTTAGTTGAATAACCCTTTTTAAAAATAGTTTTAATATTTATACCATGATTTAACGGATTTTCTACTGATATCTCTAGAACATCATCATTTTTAACAAATGCCAGATCAATATTTTTATTCAATCCATTGGATGTCTCTTCAATAGCATTATCCAATAAAATTCCAACGATTCTAACAACATTTAGTACACCATCATCAATTTGAATATAATTATCCGTAATTTCAACATTTAATTTTATACCGTTGGATTTAGCTTTAAAGAATTTTTGAATAACCAACCCTCGAAGTGGATCGTTGGTTATTTTTTTATATTCAGATATAATTTTTCCATCCAAATCATTTGTAAATTCTCTTTGTTGTGTTAGTTCTCGATATAGTTCTTCATAATCTTTGCTAGCATTTTCAGATGAATCAACACTCATAGATAATATGATATTTTTGAAATCATGTTTGAAACGATGTAAATCATCGTACTGTTCTTGAATATTTTTTAAGTATTCATTCAATTGCCTGTTTTGTTCTAGTTCATTAGCTAACTTTTGATGAGCAGAATACACGTTAATCATATTAAGCATTTGATAAGTGGCGAATCCCAAAAAAGAAATGTACGATATGGCAATTACACCACTAATAGTTGACGTTATTCCTTCGATGTCTCCAATGAATAATATGCTTATAAAAGTTACGAAAATAAATAAAACAAGAAGAAACAATTGACTATTCAATGATAAATCATCGACTTCTTTCTTGATTTCCTTTATTTTCAAGTTTTTATTTTTTATATATTTAACGCCAAAGAATACTATCAATAAATTCATTAGACACGAAACTACAGCATACACATCATTAATTCTCAAAACATTTGCTTTTATAGGGATCAAAAAAACTACTTTCCCCAAAAGGTTACAAATTAAGAGTAGAGTAATTTCTACGACAATCGCTAATAAAAAAGACGTCAATCTATTCTTATAGATATTAACTCTATGCTGATGAATCATCTCTTTGATTACAAAAAGTATTATAAGAATCAGAAAAATAAAATCCTCAAATAGGACTCCTAATCCTCCCAATAATAAAGAATATGATACGTCTTTAAGTAATCTTATAAGCGAAAATTGTTCTGTGTCTAGACATCTAAACATTAACGATATGAAAAAAATTATCATCGAATTCACAAAGAATTCAATCGGTACAGATACATTAATCATTACTAGCCTTTAAACCCATTTATCAGGTTTCTATCAAATGTTTTAGTTTGATACCTTATAGACAAATCCCTTGTTTTACCATCCAATATTGTAACTAATTCTTTCTCTGAATCATTTTTATTCATAAAATATTTTCCCCTCAAAAATAATACTTTGGCAATTATACTATCTTATCAATCTTCATGCACAATCCCTACGATAATCACTATAAAATTAACGTTAATATTTCATCGATCAATTCATCAATCCACCAATCTATAATATAAACATAGCTCGTGGCCGTTGATGCCTAATCGGCAATTACTAATTTCAGTTTCTGAATATACAAAGGGTAAAAAAATACGCTATAGGAATCAATATGAAAAAATTTAAGAAATTAAAAATAAACAAGAAATTTTATAGAAAATTAGGTTTTTGGATTGGATTATCTTTACTTTACGAAGCAATCGGTTTATTACACGTTAAACTATTCTCAATAACTGGAGCTGTAGATACCATCAGTTTAGTGCTGGGCTTAGGTGCTATTTACACCGCTCTAACAGAAAAAGATGATAAGCAACACACAACAAGGAGCTAATCTAATATGCACAAGTTTAAATCTTTAAACATAAATAAGAATTTTTATAAAAAACTGGGATTCTGGGTTGGATTATCCTTACTATACGAGACATTCGGATTATTTCATCATGATCAACTTTTTTCAATAACTGGATTATTAGACATCATATGTTTTGTATTAGGCTTAGGTGCTATTTACACGGCTTTAACGCAAAAAGATGAGAAACAAGTCAATAGTAATCGTCATATGTAAAAAAAACAGGCTTGTTAACACTTATTTGCTAGCAAACCTGTTTTTTATATTTTTACCTATAAAAAGAATACGGTAAATATTCAAAGTATAAACAACAAATACCCAAATTTGTTTGTTAACTATCATACGGACAAAAATTTCATATTCAAATTGTCCTTACTAAAGATTAGGAGATCACTATGAGTTATCCAATGATTGTATACGAGGGCAACCCAACTCAACTTAAGAATATCAAAATAATACTAGAGAATTATATTATGTTTCATAACGATCCTTTAGAACTGAAACTAGCTGCTCTAAACCCCGATGAAGTAATTGATTACTTATCTGAAAAGCCATCATCTCATGGGATTTATTTTCTAGATATTGATTTAGATACAAGTATAAATGGAATTGATTTAGATACAAGTATAAATGGAATTGATTTAGCCAAAAAAATAAGGAAAATGGATGTCCAGGCAAATATTATTTTTACTACAACTCACGATGAAATGGCCCCAATTATTCTCAAAAACAAAGTCGGGGCTATAGACTTCATCAAAAAAGATCAAAGCATTGAAAATTATCGGGATAATTTATACGATGCTCTAAAATATGCAGAAAATATAACAAACAAAACCATGGAAAAAGAAAATTCCAATTTCACTTTTGAAATCGGTAATCAGATATACAACTTTGATCAATCTGAAATTGTCCTCATCGAAACTTCAAGTGTTCCCCATCGATTAACGTTAGAAACAATCAATGGCAATTATGAGTTTTACAACAAAATAAGTGATTTAGAAAAAGAGTACCCTTTTCTTTTGAAGCTCAACAGATCATGCCTAATAAATCCTAACAATATCAGAAATGCCAACTTCACTACTAGACTCATTACATTCAAAAATGATTCAGCCAAAAAGTTCCCGATAGGTAAATCAAGAAAACTTAAATCTGAAATCAAAAAAATCCTTCAACACTAAGCGATTTAAAGCTAATTTTGCAATTAATTTAAAGGGCCAAAAGTAAAATGAGTAGCACTTAGTCCATATCCTATATTTAAATCTCGTAATTCTTTTTGTGTAGGATCATTTAATCTATCTTTTATGTACTGATAGAGCATCCTATTCTTCCTAGGTAACGTCATGGGAACCATGAAATTATCATGATAACTTTTATATATCTTCACACAAATCTGAATTTCATTTTTACCTTTTGCTAGCTCTTTTGCACTTTCTAAAAGACATTTTTTGTATTCCACAGGTTGGTCTGAAAGATTCTCATTGTACGAAGCGTCTATCAAATCAAACAACTTATTATTTTTCAATTAACTCACTTCCAAGCTTAAATATAAATCTAAGATGACACCTAAAAGTATACTAGTTATCAGACTATGGACAAAAATAATATCTCTAAAACAGGCAACCAACACCTTGTTGATTAAAAATTACATTTCTCTATCTCCAAGACTATAAGAACTGCCATTCAGGATATTTTCACTTACCATCTATTCAATTATGTTTAAATTAATATACTATAACCATTCAAATAATCTCTTGGAGGTAGCAATTATGAAAGACGAAAATAAAACAAAAATCATCAATGCCGTTACTAACTTAAGTACTGCCCTAAAGAAATATCATCCTAATACTGAAACCTGTAACTATGTCGAAATTACTTTAACAGAACTGAAGAAAAAAGATGGAAAAGCATTCACTGGTGCATTTCTTTACTTTCTTACTAAGGCTTCAATGTTAAGAACCTCTGAAAATGTTATCCTTAACGATACTGAATCAAAACTGTGGCACAAAATGTCTGCTTTGAAAAACTTAGGAAACGACTTTTTCTTCGGAATGGGTCTTTAATTATGAATAAAATTGCATCCAAGTCCTCCTTTTGCATAAACAAACCTTAAGACGACACAAAATGATTTAAATATATATCATCTTCTTGACTATTATTTCAGGACTTCCTTTGACATCATTCATGACATTCTTTTCAAATTATTTTAAATCCTCTTAAAATTAAGTAGTGGAGATTCATTACATTTAGCGAGGGAGAATACTGATGAAAAAAATTGACAGAGAAAACGAAATCAAAGAAGCAAAATCACTTATTAGTTCATTAAATGATTTGATTATTAATAGAGACGATTTTCAACAAAAGTTGGAATTAAGAGATATTTCTGATGTTCTAGTTCAAGTAAATAAAACAATCGACAATAATAAATATCCTGAAAGATTACTCAGCAAACTGACAACTTTTATTTATAGTATGGGACCTGCAGGAAAAATCTATTTCCCAAAAGATCAAGAACAATTGATTGATAAGATTGCCGTAATCGCCCAAAAATCCGGTAATACTGGGCTCTATTATTCAAGTTTCAACACCAAATCTGATTTCTTTAATCGACTATAGGGGGGGAAAATACGAATAACATGCGTGAAGAACTTTCTAATATGATAGAAATAGCTTATCAACAAGTAACAAACCCAAAATATAATGAAACCAAAAAAGAATTATCGCATCTTCACAAAGAATTAAATGATGGTGAAGATAGCAATAAAATTATGTTTGAACTGAGAAAATCATTATTACAAGCTGATCCATCGTTGAATCTAAAAAATCGCATTTCCGGATTACCACTTGAATATCGTAATCTGTTTCATTTTGTAGATTCAAAATTAAAAAAGGTTGATACAAAAATATTGGATAAATACTACCAATATGGATTTATCCCTCTAAAGTTTGGAAGTACTATTAAGTATCCTTAACAAAAAATCATTTCATAAATTGTAAGGAGATGACAAAACCAGTGGGTAAACTATCTTGGTTTGCTGGTGGCAAAGACCGTGGCGATGCAGCAATTTCTATCATTGATGACCTACTAAATAGCTTAAACGTCGATGCCAACAGACAACCTTTACAAGAGGTATTAATTGAATTCAAAAATGAACTAGAAAAAAGAGAATCTGCGGTTCCCTTCATTTTAAGTCGAATGAATATATCAATTTCTAACACACTTCATAAAAATAAAATTCCATTAACCAAAGATCAACAAGCTAAATTACAACAATTAACTCAATTATCAAATATACGATACGGTTACTAAAATAAATGACGTCCATTCAGATTACCCAATCCACTAAATCAAAGTGAATTAAGATTTCTGAATAAACGTCATTTTTAATTTTAGAGTTTTCTTCTATTTCTATATTTGTCCAACTTCCACAGAAACTTCATTAGACAACTTCTTATCAAGATACTTTTGCATTTCTTTATAGGAAATATTAAAGTTCATTTCCACTTGTTGGGGTCTTTTTGTATTGAAAATCACTGCTACTTTAGGTTTGCGACCTTGAATCTCAATTGGAATCAAAGTTACGTAAACGACGGAAGTATAATCGAGCACACCTGAATAAAAGCCGTTGAGAACAATTTTCTTTTCTCCGACTCCACCGACACCATTCATAATATTCAACAACATGAACAAGGCAACCATGATGATGTAAGATAATTGACCAGTTGGTGAAACTAGTAACCATGCACCGATAAAGGCTGCGAAGATCAATGATGAAATTTTATAAATTGATCTAATTTCAATCTGTGACTGCCAATAAACATTGAAAACAGCACCGACGAAAAAGATCACATCAACTATTAGTAGTATTACACTCATTTAAATTTATCCCTTTTCTAGTAATTATAATCAAGTATATTTTATTTTCAAAATCTATCACTTATATTGTATCGTACTCAGTCATTAAATACATGAAGATGAATTGATAGTTTCAGAAAAATGTAATCATTTGCATTGATTTATTTGTTAAAAAGAACCGTCTGGCATAAAAATATTCATGCTATATTATCAAAAAAATGCAATTATGACGGCTTTTTGACGATTATTTTTAGGGATACTTAATTATTTTATTTAGACCCTTTAATGTTGTTCTCTAACATGATATTATATCTTGAGATTGAAAAAGGGGGATATACGCTTGAGTGAAAAAAATAAAAAACACGAAAGCCTAATTCATTATGCTAACGGCCCTTCCTTGGAAGAAATTAATGACACCGTTGAGGTTCCAACTGATGCGGGTTTCTTTAAAACCCTATTAGCATACAGTGGTCCTGGTGCCTTGGTTGCCGTGGGTTATATGGATCCAGGTAACTGGGTAACATCTATTGCTGGTGGTGCTCAATTTAAGTACAAATTACTATCTGTTATCTTGATTTCTAGTTTGATTGCGATGCTTTTGCAATACATGGCGGCTAAACTAGGCATTGTGACCGGAAGAGATTTGGCTCAATTAACTAGAGATAGAACTTCTAAAGTTGGTGGTTTTATTCTTTGGATCATCACTGAATTAGCTATTATGGCGACTGATATCGCTGAAATTATTGGTTCGGCCATCGCGCTGAAATTGCTTTTCAACATACCTGTACTCTGGGGTGTTATCATTACCGCATTCGATGTTTTACTTCTATTAGTCTTGATGAAACTTGGCTTTAGAAAGATCGAAGCTATCGTTGCAGCCTTGATTATGGTTATTCTATTCGTTTTCCTATACGAAGTTATCTTGGCACGTCCAGATATGGGACAAATGGTAGTCGGATTCGTTCCCGACCCACAAATTCTACAAAATCAAAGTATGCTTTACATTTCTCTTGGTATCGTTGGTGCGACAGTTATGCCACATAATTTGTACTTGCATTCTTCAATTTCACAAGCGAGAAAATACGACCGTGAAGACCCTAAGAGTGTTCATCAAGCCGTTCGTTTCTCAACTTGGGATTCAAATATTCAATTAACTTTGGCTTTCATCGTTAATACTTTACTATTACTTCTAGGTGCTGCTTTGTTCTATGGTACAAACAGTGACCTTGGACGTTTCGTTGACTTGTTCAATGCCTTGCAAGATCCAAAAGTTGCCGGTGCCGTTGCTAGTCCTGTCTTGAGTATTTTGTTCGCGATTGCCCTATTGGCATCAGGTCAAAACTCAACTATTACTGGTACTTTGTCTGGTCAAATCGTTATGGAAGGTTTCGTCCACATGAAGATGAAACTTTGGGCAAGACGTGTAATTACTCGTTTGATGTCAATCATCCCAGTTATTACTTTTGCTATTATTTATAACGGTAACGAAGCAAAAATCGAATCACTTTTGACATTCTCACAAGTATTCTTGAGTGTCGCTTTACCATTCTCAATTTTCCCATTGATCAAATTTACAAGTAACAAAGAATTGATGGGCGAATTCGCTAATAACAAACTAATCGAGTACATCGGTTACTTCATCGCTGTAGTATTGACTATTCTAAATATTTGGTTGATCTACACTACATTCGTACCTGCAGCTTAGTTTTTACTGCCGTCGTCCGTTCGGCTCTGGGAAACGCTGGAACGCTGCCGGCACAACTTGAAACCAATTCCAAAATCGGGAATTGTTTCCAAGATTGGCCTTCTACTAAGCAACAAGTTGCCAAGTAGAATCTGGCGGCTGAGCATTTCCCAGAGCTCTCACTACCGACTAGATAGTAATTTTTAGTTCTTTTTTTAATTACTTCAAAAAAATACAGAGATCCTAGTAGAATTCATTTCATTGAGTTCTGTTAGGACCTTTTTATTTATATTTATAGTTATAATATAGCTAGCAATACAACATAGTCACTTGAACGAGAAAGGAGTCTTTCTATGCCAAAGAAAACCTCACTAGACTATGCAGTCATCCATGATAAATTAATCGAAATGCATATTTTGCCTGATGATCCCATTGTCAAACCTACTGATGACTACTGGAATAGCTTTAAACCAAAAGATAGTGAAAAAAGTAAAAGTTGAATCTAGTCGGGAGCAAAATTCCTGTGATGGCTCAGCCGGCAAATTATTCTTAGCGATTTATCGCTTAGAATAAGACCCAGCTTTGAAATGCTGCGCACTTGGTTTATGCAGTAGTTCAAAGTGGTGTCGACATTCTCCAGCCAATCACAGGGATTTTGCGGACGACGGCATCCTTACGCAATCCCCCCCCAATTATTAATTTGTTATTTACAGTAAATATCTGGTATGCTTTACACAACAAAAACAATAATGAAAGCAAGGAATATTGATTGAATGCACTAGTTAATATGTACGGCCCATTCTTCGACCTTCACAACTGGGCAACTGTGATCGAATCAGGTGAAGATTGGTTAATTATCCTCTCACTAGTAGTGATGGAATGTATCTTATCCGTTGATAATGCGGTAGTTTTAGCCGCCCAAACTCAATCGCTGCCGAATAAAGTTGAACAAGAAAAATCCCTTTTCTACGGATTATTCGGTGCCTACATTTTTAGATTCTTAGTTATCGGTGTCGGTGTCTACTTAATTAACTTCTGGTGGATCAAAGTTTTCGGTGCCGCTTACCTATTTTATTTGTTCTTAAAGCACTTCTTCTTCACTAACAAAAAGAAAGTTAAGTCTCCGACAGAACCTAAAAAAGAAAATAAACTTGAAAAACATCTTCACATTTCTAGATTCTGGCAAGTCGTTATCTCAATTGAATTGATGGATATCGTCTTCTCAATCGATTCTGTTTTAGCCTCACTAGCCATTTCTAGTAATCCCGTTATCGTCTTAATCGGTGGTATGATTGGTATTTTAGCCATGAGAGGTATCGCTGAATTAATTATGGGCTTGATGAGTAAGATTCCTGAATTGAACGGTATGGCTTACTTCTTGATTTTATTTATTTCTATCAAGTTGTTCCTTTCAATTCCTGCTATCGACATTGAAGTTCCCAACTTACTCTTCGTCGGTGTCTTAATTGGTGCCATCATTGTTACCTTGATAATTCACATGATCAACAATCAAAAAGCTCCTAAGAGCAAGAAAAAAGGCTCTTTGTCAAATCGTATTGATGAATGATTTTGAGCTCATTGAGCATCC
>ERZ833963.977-NODE-977-length-37873-cov-28.571447_pt1 | contig 37873 bp, 37 predicted proteins | sample MGYA00519693_ERZ833963 | MGnify/ENA primary metagenome ERZ833963 (study PRJEB31850, sample SAMEA3708748) | human gut metagenome | biome: human gut; feature: human-associated habitat; material: faeces | place: China | collected 2014 ...
CAGCACAGTTCAAGTTGCCGCCCCGCCTGGGGAAGTAGTGTCGAATACAGGCAAAGGAAAATATATACCGCGCAGACCAAAGCTGTGCGCTATGGCCTGCGCGGATTCCTTTACTTAGTTTGTAGCAGGAGAAAAACGGAAGCTACTATGGATAATGACAACATCCACTCCGTATACCGCGGAGACATATTCTATGCGGATCTTGAACCGGTGCGCGGCTCCGAGCAAGGAGGCGTCCGACCGGTGCTGATTATTCAGAACGACATAGGTAATCGCCATAGTCCCACAGTCATCGTAGCGGCGATCACCAGCCGCATAAAGCATCACCGACTGCCGACCCATGTGAACCTGAACGGAAGGCAATGTGGATTGCACAACGAATCAACGATTATGCTGGAACAGCTCCGAACATTAGATAAACGGCGTTTGCTTGGATATGCGGGAACTGTAGGAAAAGACAAGATGCGGGAAGTGAATACCGCCTTGGAGATCAGCATTGGGATCAAGGATCTACTACTTGACAATAAAAGAAAGCGAGGAAGCAACTATGGTAAATCAGCGCACAGAGAAGAAAAACACCAGGCAGATCCAGATGACCATTGAGGGTCATAAGGTAACGATCAGCTTTGCTCAGGAGGCCAATCCGACCCTCTCTGCTCTGGTGCGCAACACCCTGCTGGACGCATATATCCGAAAGAATGGGCTGTGCGGCGAGGAACAACCTGCATAGAGACACAGTAAAAAACAGCTGTCGCAAGACTCTTGACTGTCGCCAACAGAGGTGATATAATTTTATCGGAATTAAAATCGTAATTCTGAATATAATATATCAAGGAGGCGGTCAGAATGCGCGCGACTTATGTTGATTTTACTTGTGATATTCTCAAAAAAGAGACTGTCGGCACACCTGTTTATACGAACCGTGTTGCGCAACAGCTTGGAACAGCCTATCAGCTTGATGGTAAAGAAGCCTCTGCAGCTACTGCTGTTGCGTTCAAGCGAATTATGGATGGCGCTATCCTTCCTGAATTGAGATGCTATCAAAAGGGCATCTATTACCGGACATCCGTGACGCCGTTTGGAGAAGTCGGTATCAATAAGGAGCAGCTCATCGCAGACAAATATCTTCTGCCCAATATCGGCTATGAAACCGGCTTTACCGTCATGCATCAGTTGGGGCTTACCTCTCAAATGCCTCGGCAGCGTATTCTTGCCACGAATGTGGCGAAAGAGTGCGCGAGAGCGGATAGAAAACTTGGCGTGACGATTCGCCCTCCCAAGACTGCTGTGACTGCGGAGAACAAATCTTATCTGCAGGTGTTAGATGTTCTTGAACTTCTGGACAAAGCCCCGGTAGATGATGCCCATCCTTATGAGATCATCGCACGCCACATTAAAGGAAAACGGCTTGAATACGGAACCCTGCTGGCTTTCGCAAATGACTTTTACAATAAAACGACTGTGCTTCATCTGGCAAGCACGGCAAGTGCAGGAGAGATGATATGAAACTACATTTGGACAGGGACGCATTTGACGTTCTGCTGGAGGACATTCATTCAAGAACAGGCTACCGCACCGATGTGCTGGAGAAGGACTATTATGTTGTCCTGATTTTGAGTGAACTGGCTGAAATGCAAAAAGATGGTTTGCCGGCCTACTTCAAAGGCGGCACAGCGCTGTACAAGGCATTAAAGACAACCAACCGCTTTTCAGAAGATATCGACCTTTCAGTTGATACCAGGGGCTGCAGCCGAAGCCAGAGCGTCAAGCGGCTGGAAAGGGCGACTAAAAAATATGTGTCACTCCCGAGAGATCCTGAGCAAGGACGCACTAATCGCTCGGAGGTTATTTCCGTATATACCTACGACCCCGCAACGGCCTATGACAGTAATGACGCGCTGCAGCGCTTCGGTAAGCTGAAAATCGAGGCCACATCCTTCACAATCAGTGAGCCGGTCGATACCCTGGAGGTGTCCGCTATGCTCTATGATCTGGCCACTGAGGAGCAACGGCGAATATTGGAAACAGTCTACGAAGTAAGTCCCTTCAACATCCAGACGATTACCATGGAGCGTATCTTCGTTGATAAGCTGTTTGCAGCGGAAGCCTATGTGAGGAAGTCCTCTGTTGAGCATCGAGCCTTTGAGGCGGCCAAGCACATATATGATTTGGCTGTATTATCGCACAACCCCAAAATCGAACTTTTAATGGCGGATCCTGTTCAAATGGAGCATCTGCTGGATATCCGGCTGGAGGAAGAAGCTGGCCGCTTGGACGGCATCCCCGGTGTAGCCCCCTCGGAGTTTACATTCTTCCAATCTGCCAAAGACAACGCAGATGTGCAGAGAGCATATGAGACGATGCAAAATCAATATGTTCTCCGAGAGCAGGATCGAATCGCATTCAGTTATGCAACGCAGGAACTTCTGCTGATTGAGCAGAAACTGCTGAAAAACCCTGCCTGGACCGAGAGAACAGTATCCCCTCAGAAAGCAGCGGAGGACGAGCAATGAGCAAGAAAATCTACACCTGTGACGCTTGCCACTATACCTTCGAAGCGGAAACTGGATGTGACCAATGCCCGGACTGCGGCAAAAAGAGAGTGCGGCCTGCCGATGAGCAAGAATCGAAGGAATATCTGGAGCGCCAGCAGCACACAGACAACTGGAATTAAATAAACATGGTGACAGGCCGCAGTTTACCGCTGCGGCCTGTTTTCCATAACCGTGTGATTTGATAAAAATCCTCCACCAAGATTTTAGTTTATCAGAGATGTGCAGCTTAGGTGGTGCCACCCAAGCTTCCACCCAAGCTGCCCAAGTGCGATTTTACCGGATCGGAGGCCGTTTCTTTGTTGCTTATATTTCAAGGTTTTGATAGCTATTCAACCTGAAATGTGAGATAATCAAGGTGGCGGAATGCCATGTACTTTGAAAAGTGAATACATGGAAAGGTGTATCTGAACCTCTCACATTTCTAAATCGTTCATTGAGAGGAAGGATACATTATGGCTGAAAGAGTTTGTTGTTCTTATCAAAATATACCCAGCATCCAAAACAGAGTGTGCTGCCTGTACCGCGTCTCCACCACCAAGCAGGTCGATCACGATGACCAGAATCAAGCTGACATCCCCGTGCAGAGAAAAGCCTGCCGTGAGTTCGCAGAGCGGATGGGCTGGACCATCGTGTACGAGGAACAGGAAAACGGCGTGTCAGGCTTCAAGGTCAGCGCCAATGACCGTGATAAAATTCAACTCATCAAGGAATATGCCGAACAGGGCAAATTCGACATTCTGCTGGTGTTCATGTTCGACCGTATTGGCAGGCGAGCTGAAGAAACGCCCTTCGTGGTCGAGTGGCTCATCAACCACGGTATTCAGGTCTGGAGCGTCAATGAAGGTGAACAGCGAATCGATACGCATGTTGACCGCCTCACCAACTACATCCGCTTCTGGCAGGCAGACGGTGAGAGCCAGAAAACCTCCATGCGTACCAAGGCCGCCCTCGGGCAGATGGTGGAGGAAGGCCGCTTCCGCGGCGGTTCCGCCCCTTATGGCTATGACCTGGTACCCAGCGGCACATACAACAAGCGCAAGCATGAGGTTTTCAAGCTGGAGATCAATCCCGATGAGGCAAAAGTCGTGCGCATGATGTTCGACCTGTGCGTCGGCTCCGGCTCCGGCAGATTCAAAATCGCCAACTTCCTGTCTGAGATGGGCATCAAGACCCGCGACGGAAAAAACTGGCACGAAGCCACCGTTGGCCACATCCTGCACAACATCATGTACACCGGTGTGCTTCGGAGTGGCTGTACGCAGTCTGAAGTATTTCCTGATTTGCAGATCATCTCACCGGAGAACTTTGGACTGGCGCAGAAGCTCATGGCCGAGCGCGCCAATGAGTGTAATGCGCTGCGTACCATGCCCCGCAATACCAGAGGGCAGTCCCTGCTATCCGGCAATGTGTTCTGCGGACATTGCGGAGGCCGCCTAACACTGACTACCAATGGAACGACTCGAGTCAATGCTGCCGGCGAAAAAGTTGGCCGCAAGCGCATCCGCTACGTGTGCTACAACAAGACCCGCAAGCGCAGTAACTGTGACGGACAGACCGGCTACACCATGCACATTTTGGACAAGATGGTCACCGACATTCTCCATCAGGTATTCGACCGGATGCGTTCTGTAGAGGAAAACGAGATCATTTCCCGCACCCACCGCAGCGCTATGGTCAGCCTCAAGAAACGCCTTTCGGACGCCAAAGCGGAATCCGCCAAGGCAACGAAGGAATATGAATCCCTGAAGCTGGAGGTTATCAAAGCCGTACAGGGCGAAAGTGCGTTTCCAATGGATATCCTGTCAGAGCTGGTCAACAATGCCCGTACCAGGATGCTGGATGCCAATGCCCAACTGACGGAGCTCAACGAGGAAGTCGAGAAAAGTAATCAGCGCGTCGAAGCCATCAAGGCGGATTACCGCCGCATCATGGAATGGTCCGAGATGTTCGATGGCAGCGACATGGATGTGAAGAAGATGATCGCAGGATACATCATCAAGAGAGTGGATGTGTACTCCGATTATCGCCTGCACATCGAGTTCAACATGAGCTTCGCACAGTTCGAACTCGGATTGGAAACAGAAGTTGAGTATGCAGCACAGGACATTGTTTCATGAAAAAAGCACTGCCTGACAGTGCGCTCATTCAGCCTCTCTAATTGACAACAGTTCCAAAACACGCTAAAATAATCGCAGAAATGCGTGTGGGTGGATTCTGATGGAGATATGGCCCCAGATGCCTGTGGGGGTGCTTAACCGATCACTCGGGAGAGCGCTTGAAAATGGCATTCAAGAGGTCAGTGGTTCGATCCCGCTTATCTCCACCAAAAGCTCGAGAGAGTGAAGAAAAACCTTGAAATCATCTGATTTCAAGGTTTTTTCTTTTTCAAAAGTGGAAAAATCGCAGTATTTGCAAAAGGCACCTGCGCGCTTGATTTTTGATGGAAATTTTGAAAATCAAGAGGTCAGGTAAATGAAGAAAATCAGGATGAATTGCACCGCCACATTGGACGAAACCTTTGCCGATTTCCTCCTTTCCCGCAGGGCAAAAGGGCTTGCAGAAAAGACGTTGGAAAGCTATTCCTCCCAATGGAAAGCCGTGGCACGGCACCTGGACACGGGGACGGACATTGCCATGCTCCAAAAGGCGGACTTGGAGACAATGATTGTTTCCATGCGGGACGCGGGGCTTTCGCCCGACAGTATCAACAGCTACGCACGGGTTCTGAAATCCTTTTTCTCTTGGTGCAATGAGCAGGGGCTGACCCGTCTGAATATCCCGCTTTACAAGGCAGAGGAAACGGTAAAGGAAACCTATTCGGATGAAGAGCTGACCGCACTGCTGAAAAAGCCCGACATTCGCAAAACGACTTTTGCGGAATATCGGGACTGGGTGATTATCAACTTTCTGCTCAACTGCGGCTGTCGTGCCGCCACGGTCGGGGCGATACAAATTCGGGACGTGGATTTGGACGGCGGCACCGCCACACGAAGAACAGAAAAGCGCAGGTCATTCCCCCTTGCAGCCCCATGATTGCCATTCTGCGGGAGTATGGGCGTTACCGTGGCGGGGATTATCTCTTTTGCACGGAAACGGGTACGCAACTGACGGAGAACGGCTTGCGGCAGTCTATCGCAAGATACAACATGCGGTGCGGAGTGCAAAAAACATCTATCCATTTGTTCCGTCACACATTCGCACGGAAATATCTGATTGACTGCGGCGGGGACGCATTTACGCTCCAAAAGCTATTGGGACATTCCACCCTTGCCATGACGAAACGCTATTGCACGATTTACGATGCGGATTTGACGAAGAACTACGACAACTTTTCCCCGCTGGCGCAAATGAAAGCCAGCGGTGCGAAAATCAAAATGCCCGCCAAAGGCTGCTGACGGCTTTACACGGGGCACGTGGCTGGCGGCGGTATTTATCTGTCAGACAACGGAAACGGAGCGGGAAGTGCAAACCTCCCGCTCCTACTGCGTTTTATCAAAATATAAATGGTTCGTCCTTTATCGCTCCATAAGCAAAAGGATTGACCCCCAATTTACTACGGAGGAAATACGCTAATTCCTTCTTTGGTTAATTTGCAGCACGCAGCGCAGCCGCTGCCTATTTGCAATATAATTGTAAATCAACATCCATCCGATAATCGGGAAAAGGGCTTGCTTTTTCCGACGGCGGTGGGTATAATATTACATTGTTTTAGCGGGTCATCCCGCCGTATTTTTGTAATGTGACAAGGAGTGTGAGACAATGACCGAGGAACGAAACACCGCCGCCCCTGAGACGGAGGAGAGCAGAAACTTTATTTTGAACCTAATCGACCAGGACATCGCAGAGGGTGGTCAGTTCCAGGGACAGACCGTCCACACCCGGTTTCCGCCGGAACCCAACGGCTATCTGCACATCGGCCACTGCAAGGCCCTGTGCATCGACTTCGGCACCGCCGAGAAGTTCGGCGGTCTCTGCAACCTCCGCATGGATGACACCAACCCCGCCAAGGAGGACACCGAGTACGTGGACGCCATCCAGCAGGATATCCATTGGCTGGGCTTTGACTGGGGCGACCGCTTTTTCTACGGCTCCGACTACTTCGAGAAGGACTACGAGTACGCCGTGGAGCTCATCAAGAAGGGGCTGGCCTACGTCTGCGAGCTGACACCAGAGGAGTTCAAGGCCAACCGGGGCGACATCGGCATCCCCGCTACCTCCCCCTATCGGGATCGGCCCATCGAGGAAAATCTGCGGCTGTTTGAGAAGATGAAGAACGGCGAGGTGGAGGAAGGAAAGATGACCCTCCGGGCCAAGATCGATCTGGCCAGCGGCAATCTGAATCTCCGTGACCCCATCATCTACCGCATCCGCTTCATCAATCACCACCGGCAGGGTACCAAGTGGTGCATCTACCCCATGTACGACTTTGCCCACCCCATTCAGGATGCTCTGGAGGGCATCACCCACAGCCTGTGCTCACTGGAGTTCGAGTCCCACCGACCGCTGTATGACTGGGTGGTCAGCAATGTCTCCATCCCCTATCACAAGCCCCGGCAGATCGAGTTTGCCCGTCTGGGCATTGACCACACGGTGATGTCCAAGCGCAAGCTGCGCCAGCTGGTGGAGGAGAAGCTGGTCTCCGGCTGGGATGATCCCCGGATGCCTACCCTATGCGGCCTGCGCCGCCGGGGCTACACCGCCCGCTCCATCCGCAATTTCTGCGAGCGCATCGGCGTGGCCAAGTCCCCCAACACCGTGGAGTACGGCTTTCTGGAGCATTGCCTGCGGGAGGATCTCAACGCCACGGCCCAGCGCACCATGGCGGTGCTGCACCCGGTGAAGCTCACGGTCACCAACTATCCGGAAGGACAGAGCGAGACCTTCACCGTGGAGAATAACCCCACCGATCCCACGCAGGGTACCCATGAGATCACCTTCGGCCGCCACCTGTGGATCGAGACGGAGGATTTTCTGGAGATGCCTATTCCCAAGTATAAGCGCCTGTACCCCGACGGCCCGGAGTGCCGTTTGAAGGGTGCCTACCTCATCCGCTGCACCGGCTGTGTCAAGGACGAGAACGGCCATGTGACGGAGGTGCTGTGCGAGTACGACCCCAACAGCCGGGGCGGCGACCCCGCCGACGGGCGGAAGGTCAAGGGCGCTACCCTCCACTGGGTGGATGCCGACAACTGTCTGGATGCCGAGGTGCGGCTGTACGACAACCTGTTCTCCGATCCCCAGCCCGACGGCCCGGACAAGAATTTCCTGGACTGCCTGAATCCCGACTCCCTGATGGTGCTGCGGGGCTGCAAGGTGGAACGCAGCATGGCCGCTGTGGCAGAGGAGTTCGACCGCCGGGAGAACCGTACCGGCGTCAACGCACCCACCTTCCAGTTCATGCGGACCGGCTATTTCTGCATGGATAACCGGGACTGCACGGCGGAGCATCTGGTGTTCAACCGCAGCGTTTCTCTGAAGGACAGCTTCAAGAAGTAAAGAGGAACTGTCGGAAAACAAACAAAGGCCCGGAGGTCACAGACCTCCGGGCCTTTTGGCTAAAGCCCCTTGGGGGGTTATTTTTTTCGGTTCAGCAGCCGCATCACCGTCATCACGGCACCGAACAACACACCGGCCACCGTCCAGATGATCCAACTCCGCTCCGGCGGCACCTCCGGCGGCTCCTTCTCCAGAAAGGCGTACTCCTTTTCGCCGCAGGACAGGAACAGCGCCACGGCCACCAGCAGAGCGCACAGTCCGGTTGAAGTGAGATGACACGGAGCTGCCGGGGAGTGCAGCGGTGCAGTCGCAAAGGGACAGATGACAAACAGCGAGGGCCGACGACCCTCGCTGTTTGTTGCTGTTTACTTTTTCTTGCCGCCGTGGGAGGCCTTCATGCGCTTTTCGTGGTTGAGGATGGTCTTGCGGATACGGAGATTCTCCGGCGTGACCTCCAGCAGCTCATCGTCGGCCAGAAACTCCAGACACTGCTCCAGACTCAGACGGCGGGGCGGCACCAGCCGCAGGGCATCGTCGGAGCCGGCAGCCCGCATATTGGTCATCTGCTTCTTCTTGCAGACGTTGACGGTGATGTCCTCCTGCTTGGGACTGACACCCACCACCATGCCCTCGTAGACCTTTACGCCGGGGCCGATGAACAGGGCGCCACGGTCCTGCGCATTGAACAGACCGTAGCTGACGGACTCGCCGGTCTCGAAGGCCACCAGAGAGCCGGTGTTGCGCCGGTTCAGGTCGCCCTTATAGGGGGCGTAGCTGTCGAACACGGAGGCCATGATGCCCTCGCCACGGGTATCCGTCAGGAACTCGTTGCGGTAACCGAACAGGCCGCGGGCGGGGATCAGAAACTCCAGCTTCATGCGGCTGCCCACGGGGGTCATCTCCAGCAGATCGCCCTTCCGGGCGCCCAGCTTCTCGATGACGGCGCCCACGGACTCGCTGGGGACATCCACCACCAGCCGCTCGATGGGCTCACACTTCTTGCCGTCGATGGTCTGATACAGCACACGGGGGGGAGAGACTTGGAACTCATAGCCCTCCCGGCGCATGGTCTCAATGAGGATGGACAGACTCATTTCGCCACGGCCCGCCACGTTGAAGGCGTCGGTGGCGCCATCCAGCTCCGTGACCCGCAGGGAGACATCCTTCAGGGTCTCACGGAACAGCCGCTCCCGCAGCTGGCGGGAGGTGACGAACTTGCCCTCACGCCCGGCATAGGGGGAGTCGTTGACGGAGAAGGTCATCTCCATGGTGGGAGCGGAGATCTTCACGAAGGGCAGAGGCTCCACACAGGAGGTGGCGCAGATGGTATCACCGATGGTGATATCGGGGATGCCGGACAGGGCGATGATGTTGCCGGCGGTGGCCTCGGTGATGGGCTTCTTGCCCAGTCCCTCGAACTCGTACATGGAGACGGCCTTGGCCTTCTTGGCGGGGGCGTCGGGGTCGTGGTAGTTGCAGACGGCAATCTCCTGATTCTGCTTCAGCACACCACGCTCGATGCGTCCAATGGCGATGCGCCCCACGAACTCGTTATAGTCGATGGAGGACACCAGCATCTGGAAGGGCTGATCCAGATCCGCCTCCGGGGCGGGAATGTAGCTGAGGATGGTGTCGAACAGGGGCTTGAGATCCGTGCCGGGGACGTCGGGGGAGTAGGAGGCCACGCCCTGACGGGCCGAGCAGAACAGCATGGGGGAATCCAGCTGCTCCGGGGTGGCGTCCAGATCCAGCAGCAGCTCCAGCACCTCGTCGATGACCTCGTGGATGCGCTGGTCGGGGCGGTCGATCTTGTTGACCACTACGATGACCCGGTGGCCCAGCTCCAGCGCACGGCTCAGCACAAAGCGGGTCTGGGGCATGGGCCCCTCAGCGGCGTCCACCAGCAGGATAACGCCGTTGACCATTTTCAGGATGCGCTCCACCTCACCGCCGAAGTCGGCATGGCCCGGCGTGTCCACGATGTTGATCTTGGTGTCGCCGTACTGGATGGCGGTGTTCTTGGCCAGAATGGTGATGCCACGCTCACGCTCCAGATCGTTGGAGTCCATGACACGCTCCACTGTCTCCTGATTCTCCCGGTACACGCCACCCTGCTTGAGCATCTGATCCACCAGCGTGGTCTTGCCGTGGTCCACGTGGGCGATGATGGCTACGTTTCTCAGTTTTTCGTTCTGCAAAGGAAAAACCCCTTTCTTTTCGTGGGTATAGTTTTACATCAACCTTAACAGTATATGCTCTTTTGGAGCCGGATGCAAGAGGTTTTTCACGCTTTCCGACATTTTTTGTCAGTCCAGCTTCCCTCTGGCGTGGAGGACGTCATCCTGTGTGAGGGTCATCAGGTCCTCCTTGGTGACGGTCTCCATGGCGGCCAGACGGTTATTCTGGGCCACCAGAATGTGCTCAAAGATGTTCCGCACGCCACGGGCGTTGCCGAAGGTCTCCGGGTCGCCGTTTTCCTCGGTGATGTAGTCCCGCACCAGCTCCTCCACGCCGTCCGACAACTGATAGCAGCCCTTTTTGCACTGCATCTTGAAGATATCCAGCATCTCATCGGGGGTGTAGTCCTCGAAGAGCAGGAAACGGTTGAAGCGGGATTCCAGTCCGGGATTGGAGTGGATGAACCGATCCATCAGGTCAGTGTAGCCCGCTACGATGACCACCAGATCGTCCCGGTGATCCTCCATGGCCTTGAGGATGGTGTCGATGGCCTCCTGACCGAAGTCGTTCTCGCTCTTACCGTTGAGGGCATAGGCCTCGTCGATGAACAGCACGCCGCCCAGCGCCTTCTGGATGACCTTTTGGGTCTTGATGGCGGTCTGGCCCACATATCCGGCTACCAGACCGCTGCGGTCCACCTCCACCAGCTGGCCCTTGGAGAGAATGTCCAGACTCCGGTAGATACGGGCCATCATCCGGGCCATCATGGTCTTGCCGGTGCCGGGGTTGCCGGTGAACACCATGTGCAGGGACATATCCGTGGTGGGCAGGTCGTGCTGGCGGCGAAGCTTGTAGACGGAGGCCATGTTGATGAGGTTGCGGACCTCCTCCTTGACGGTGGTAAGGCCAATGTAGCTGTCCAGCTCCGCCTGCAGGTCCTTCATGTCCTCCTTGGGCAGGGGCTCCACCACCTCCGTTTTCTCAGCCTTGGCGGCAGGCTGACCGCCGGCGGTCTTGCCATCGGACGGCTGGGCGGGTATTTTGCCGTCGGCGCTGCCCACAGGCTTCCCGCCGGAGGGCGGGGCGGAGGGGGACTTGGGGGACAGGACACCCTCGAAGGGAGTACCCCAAAAATCGTCGCCCATGCTGCGGAGGTTGCGCTCCGTCATGGTGCGGATGACCTCCAGCTGCTGGAGGATGATCTCGTCTTTTTTATCCATTGTCGATTACTCCTTTGTCGAGAGTTTGATATGGGCCATGGCCCGGAACAGCAGAGAGGAGACGAAGCCCGTAAGGGTCCCCGTCAGCAGGGAGATGCCCAGCAGGAAGGGAAGGTAGCCCAGTACGGCGGTGTTGCCCAGCGTGATGAGGGCAGCCGCCATCTGGCCCAGGTTATGGCCGGCGGCGCCGCCGATGGAGACCCCGTAGATAGACAGGCATCTCAAGCGGCGCAGGAGGATCATCACCAGCATGGCGGTGAGGCCCCCCAGCAGGGAAAAGAGCATGGCGGAGGCGTTCCCGGCGAAGAGACCGCCCAGCAGGCACCGGGCCGTGAGAATGGCCAGCGCAGGGAGAGCGCCCAGCTGATACAGGGCAAACACGGTGACGATGTTGGCAAGGCCCAGCTTCACGCCGGGCAGGGGGATCAGCAGCGTCACGGGAAAGAGGTTTTCCAGCGTGCTGAGCCCCAGTGCCAGCGCCGTCAACACGGCGCACAGAGCCAGCTGCCGGGTGGAGATATGTTTCATGCGCCGCCCCCTATCCCAACACCACGTCGGCGTCCGATGTGCCGCCGGTGAGCTGGATGACCACCTGCTCCGGCAGGCAGACGATGCTCTGGCCGGAGCGGGTGATGCGGCCGGTGTGGACGCAGTCCTGCCCCGGACAGTCGCTGTGGACAACGCAGACGCCGCCGCTGTCCACCTGAATTTCCAGATGGTAGTCGCCGTCGATGGCGACGGTTTTTGTCTCCGTCAGGCCGGTGAGGCGGATGGTCTGGACCAAGGCGCCCCGGTGGGTGATGGTGACGGCCTGGGGGGCGCCGGTGCGGCGGCCGTAGAAGCACAGAGCCGTCACAATGGCCAGAGCCGCCACCAGCGCTGCCACCACGCCGTCCCAGAGGGTGGGGCGGAGCTTAGGGGTGGATGGATACGTATTCATAGCCGCTGCCCTCCGTGGGAGTGATTTTTTCGGAAAGACCGGGGGTGTACAGCACCTGTCCGGCGGTGGTGATCAGGATCATCTCGAAGCCGCCGTGGGTGCGCCAGAAGGCCTGCGCCCCGGCGCTGCCCATCACATAGAGAGCGGTGGAATAGGCGTCGGCCATGGTGCCGTTGTCACAGAGGATGGAGACGGACAGCAGGTCACTCTCCACGGGATAGCCGGTCTTGGGGTCCAGAATGTGCTGGTAGACCGTGCCGTCCGGGGCGGTGTAGTAGCGCTGATAGCCGCCGGAGGTGACGGCGAAGGAGTCCGTCAGGGCCACGGTGACGGCGTAGCCGTCGGAGCGGGGGTCCTGAATGGCCACCACCCACGGCTGCCCGTTGGGCTTGGCGCCGCAGACGTAGACATTGCCGCCGAGACTGATGGTGCCGGAGGTGATGTTGTGCTGGGTGAAGATAGCGGCCACCCGGTCGGAGGCGTAGCCCTTGGCGATGCCGCCCAGGTCGATGGCGCAGCCGTCGTCCAGTGTGGCGGTGTCTCCTGACAGGTGCAGATGCTCCGACCCCACCAGCGGCAGCAGGGCATCGATCTCCTGCTGGGTGGGGACGTAGGGGCTGTCGGTGGTGATGCCCCATAGGGAGACCAGCGGGGCGATGGTGATATCGAAGGCGCCGTCGGTGGCGGCGGTATAGGTCTGGGCCTGAGCCAGCAGGGAGGCCGTTTCCTCGGAGACGGTGACGGCGCCGCCGGCGTTGATCTGAGAAATCTCGCTGGTGTCGATGGTGCGGGACAGGAGTCGCTCCAGACGGTTGATCTCCCGGCTGGCGTCCGTCAGGGCGGCTGCTGCGTTTTCGCCGTAGGCGGTGAGGTCCATCACCGTGTCCATGGCGAAAAGCTGGACGGACTCCGGCTGCTCTCCGCCGCAGGCGGTGAGGGACAGCACCATGCATAGGGCCAGCAGAAGGCAGAGCAGTCGTTTCATAGCTCCTGCCGCCCTTCCAGCGCACGGGTGAGGGTGGCGTCGTCGGCAAACTCCAGATGCCCGCCCACAGGGATGCCGTAGGCCAGACGGGTGACCTTCACGCCGAAGGGCTTCAGCAGCCGGGCCAGATACAGGGCCGTGGTCTCGCCCTCGGTGTCGGGGTTGGTGGCCATGATGACCTCCCGGATGCCGCCCTGCGCCACCCGGTCCACCAGCGGCTTGATCTGGAGGTCGTCGGGACCCACATGGTTCATGGGGGACAGAACGCCATGGAGGACGTGGTAGCGGCCATGGAACTCTCTGGCCCGCTCCATGGCGATGACATCCCGTGGATCCGCCACCACGCACAGCAGACTTTCGTCCCGCTTGGGGTTGGCACAGATGGGGCAGGGGCCGCCGGCGGTGAGGTTGCGGCAGATGGGACAGAGGGTCACCTTCTGCTTGGCCTCCACGATGGCGTTGGCAAATTCCTGCGCCTGCTCCATGGGCAGATTCAGCACATGGAAGGCCAGACGCTGGGCGGACTTGGAGCCGATGCCCGGCAGACGGGCGAACTGCTCCACCAGTTTTTCAAGGGGCGCAGGGAAATATTCCATAATATAATGTCCTTTTCAGTGAAGATATTGCGTAAATGCAGAGGATCAGCCACGCAGCTCCCGGATGCGGGCGGGGATGTCCTCTGCCTTATAGACGGAGGAGCCGGCCACCAGCACGTTGGCGCCGCTGGCGGTGCAGAGCTTGCAGGTGGCGGGGTCCACGCCGCCGTCTACCTCCAGCTCGCAGGTGGGATTCATGGCGTCGATGTAGCGGCGGATCTCCTGCACCTTGGGCATCATGTCGGCCATGAACTTCTGGCCACCGAAGCCCGGCTCCACGGTCATGACCAGGATCAGCTCCACCTCATTGATAAAGGGCAGCACGGCGGAGGCGGGGGTCTTGGGCTTTACCACCACACCGGCCTTCTTGCCCTTGGCGTGAATTTTGACGATAGCGGAGTGAATATTCTCCTCCGTGTCCGCCTCCACATGGCAGGTGATGAGGTCACCGCCTGCATCGCAGAACTGCTCCACATACCGCACGGGACGGTCGATCATCAGGTGGACGTCCAGCGGCAGATCCGTCACCGGGCGGATGCACTTTACCACCGGGATGCCGATGGAGATATTGGGGACGAACAGGCCGTCCATGACGTCCACGTGGACATAGTCGGCGTCGGAGATGCGCTGGATGTCACGGCCCAGATGGGCGAAGTCGGCGGAGAGGATGGAGGGGGCGATCTTGATCATGATGACTGTCCTTTCTGCGGAACCGCTGGCTCCGCTGCGGCATAGGATACCATAAGCGGCGCAGGGCCGGGCGGGAGGGACGCCCCCGCCGCAGCCGCACCCACAGCGTCCGGCTGCCGCTTTTCAGATAGGGGGTCGGCGGAGCGTTCTGCCGGCCCCCGTTGTGCATAGCTCATATTCTATTATTATATCAATTTCCGTCATTGATTGCAACGTAGAAAACGGATTGTCCCGGAGAAATGCGGAAGAAAGGCGGGGCAATCATGACCAATCTGTAAATTCTGCACAAGGGGGCTTTACCTTTCCTCACTTTTCGGCTAAAATAGCATCGTCAATTTCTGAGGACGTTATCTCTTCAGAGGAAAGAGGCAAGCGTATGAGTTTCTTCCAACGGGTCGGCAACGCTATGGCCCGGTTCATGTACGGCCGCAACGGCGGAGATCGGCTGGGACTGGTCACCATCTGGACGGCCATTGTCATCGATGTGGTGTGTCTGTTCATCAAGGGGTATCAGGTGCCGTATCTGATCCTGTCCACCCTGTCTACGGCCATGGTGCTGTGGGCGCTGTGGCGGATGTTCTCCCGGAATCTGGCCAAGCGCCGGGCGGAGAATGCGTGGTTCATGAGCAAGGTGTGCTGGCCGGTGAAGAATGCCTTCGGCCTGACCCGGACCCGGATGCGGGATCGGGAGCACAAGTACATTGCCTGCCCCAAGTGCCGGACAGTGTGCCGGGTTCCCCGTGGCAAGGGACGCATCGTCATTACCTGTCCCAAGTGCCGGGAGGAGATCCATACCAAGAGCTGAATAGAAAGTGCTGCAAGGCCCGTTTCCCGTGAGGGAAACGGGCCTTTTGACGTGTTTGGGATACGTTCTGCCTTTGGCGGGTGGCGTTCTTCTTTTGTGTCTCCGACGGCATACTTTTTGCCAACAGCAGCAACAAGTATGCAGAAGCACACACCGTCGTGTCGGCCGATTTCCAGCCACGTTGTGGCGTGAAAAACGGGACACTTCCTCGAAACCACCTTGCTGTATCTGCCACAGGCGGCGCTTCGGTAGTTTCCGCCAAAAACCGATGGTTTTTGGATTCCCTTTACGCCTTATATCAAATATGGCTCTTTTGCCCACTTTTCCGGCTACTGGGAAAAGTGGGCTGTCGGAGACATAAATCGTAATAGCCACTACCGGCAGAAGGTTACCCGTGGGAGACAAAAAAAGAAAGCCGCCTGTCGGATATAAAAAGGCAATGGAATACAAGTGAATTTCCGCAAAAAGGGGCGAACCAGACAAACGCCCGCTGCTCTGGCAAACCAGAGGAGCGGGTGTTTGTGGCTCACAGCACCTTGCTGAGAAAATCCTTCAGGCGGGGATCCTGGGGATGGTCAAAGAGGTCGGCGGGGGCGCCCTCCTCCAAAATTCGGCCGTCGGCCATGAACACCACCCGGCTGGCCACCTCACGGGCGAAGCCCATCTCGTGGGTCACCACCACCATGGTCATGCCGTCGGCGGCCAGCGAGCGCATGAGGTCCAGCACCTCACCCACCATCTCCGGGTCCAGCGCAGAGGTGGGTTCGTCGAACAGCAGCACCTCCGGCTCCATGGCCAAGGAGCGGACGATGGCGATGCGCTGCTTCTGTCCGCCGGAGAGCATATTGGGGTATTCATCGGCCTTATCCGCCAGACCGATACGCTCCAAGAGGGCCATGGCCTGCTGCCGGGCCTCCTGCGGCGTTTTCTTTTTCAGGGCCACCGGGGCCATGGTGATGTTTTGCAGCACGGTCTTGTGGGGGAAGAGGTTAAAGTGCTGGAACACCATACCCATTTTCTGACGGTGAAGGTCGATGTTCACGGATTTGTCCGCCAGATCCGCACCGTCGAAGTAGATGGCGCCGGAGGTAGGCTGCTCCAGCAGGTTCAGGGAACGCAGGAGGGTAGATTTGCCGGAGCCGGAGGGGCCGATGATGGCCACCACCTCGCCCCGGTAGACTTCCAGATCACAGTGATCCAGAGCCACCACGCCGCGGCGGAACTCCTTGGTCAGCTGCTGCACGGAAATGAGCGCATTATTGCTTGTCGCCACGGCGCATCCTCCTTTCAATGGCCTCAATGCCCTTGGAGGCCGGGTAGTTGATGCAGAAATATACCAGTGCCGCCAGCGTGTAGGGGGCCAGCGAGATGCCGGTGGAGCCGGCGATGGTCTTGGCGGCGAACATCATCTCCGCCATGCCCAGCACAGAGCAGATGGAAGACTCCTTCACCATGGTGACCATCTCGTTGGCCAACGCAGGCAGGACATTCTTCACCGCCTGCGGCAGCACCACCAGACGCATACTCTGCCATTGGGAGAGGCCCAGAGAACGGGCGGCCTCCGCCTGTCCCTTATCCACGGCCAGAATACCGGCACGGAAAATTTCTGCCACGTAGGCAGAACTATTCAGGGCCAGCGCCACCACGCCGGGGATGAAGCGGCTGATATCCACGAAGCCGAAGAGGGTCAGCCGGGGCAGGGAGATGGCGTAGAACAGGCCGTAGTAGATGATGGACAGCTGCACCAGCATGGGGGTGGAGCGGAATACGGCGATGTAGGCGCCGGAGAGCCAGCGCACCGGCTTTTTCCGGCTCAGGCGCATAAGAGCCAGCCCCAATGCCGGGAGAATGGCCAGCAGCACGGACACCACGGCCAGCAACAGGGTATATTCGATGCCACGGACGAAAGCGGTGCCGTATTTGGGCAGGAAGGAAAAGTTGAAGAAATCGGTAGGGTTCATGTTGGTGAACAGGTCGCTCCACCACATGGGCGTCATCTCCTTTCAGATGGAAGAATACCCGGCGCTGCGCCCAGTGCGGAGCACTGGGCGCAGCGGGGCGGATGCAGTTTCGGATCAGTTGGGGTCCACGGCCTTGGTAGCCAGTTCGTTGGCGGCATCGATGAAGCTCTGAAGCTTGTTCTCGCTGTTAAGCTTGGCGATAGCGGCGTTGATGCCGGGCAGCAGCCCCTTGGGATCGCCCTTGGCCACGGCCACGCAGTAGGCAGACGCCTCGCCCAGCTCGCTGGAGGCACCGGCGATGACCAGATCGAGGTTGGATTCGGCATATTGCTGGGCCACGCCGCCGTCCACCACGATGGCATCCACCTTGTCGTAGGTCAGGTCATTGATCAGATCCAGCACAGACTGGAGAGACACGGCGTTGGCACCGGGCATGGAGTCGGCGATGATATCCAGCTTGGTGGTGGCAGCCTGTGCGCCCACGGACTTGCCGGCGAAATCGGCCAGCGTCTTGAACTGGTCGGCCTTGTCAGCCTTCACCAGAATGGCCGGGGGGATATCGTTATAGTAGGGGTCGGAGAAATCGGCGTTCTCCAGACGGTCGGGGGTGGCCTCCATGGCGGCCAGCACCATGTCGAAGTCGCCCTTGCCCAGAGAGGTCAGCAGGTACTCGAAGGCCATGTTCTCCACCTGAAGGGAAAGACCCATGTCGTCGGCAATGTACTGAGCCACGGACACGTCGATGCCGGCGTAGGTCAGTTCACCCTTGTCATCGGGATACATGAATTCGAAGGGGGCGTAGTCGGCACTGGTCCCCAGGATCAGGGTGGTTTTCTTGTCGTTGCTATCATCGTTGCTGGCGGGGTTCTTGTTGCCGCAGGCGGCCAGAGACAGGATCATGGCGGCGGCCATCAGAAGGGCCAATACTTTTTTCATCTCTCATACCTCACTTTGTATTCGTTGTGCCGCCTGTGCAGGCGGCCTTGTGGATGGAAAGCTCCGGGCGTTCCGGAGGATGTGGTTATGATACAACGGAGATGAATAAAAGTCAAGTGCAAAATGAATAAAATTACAACAAAAGCGAGAGAATCATGCAAACTGCTCGCTTCTGGACTGAATATTGCGGAAGAAAGAAGCAAATTGCACAAAGGAAATGCAGCGAAAATGAATAAAAATACGAATATACGGAGGCGAAAGAAAAAGTAAGAGAGCCGCCCGCAGGCGGCTCTCTTAGGATGTCTCTATGTGACGCTTCAGGGGAGGATGCGTCCGGCCCCCAGATAGCAGGCAGCGTAGTAGCTTTCGTAAAGGGAGTTGATCTTCACACCGCCGGAGGAGCTGGCGTGGATGAACTGACCGCCGCCCAAATAGATGCCCACGTGGCTGATGCCGCCGAAGGTATCGAAAAACACCAGATCACCGGCCTGCCGCTCCTCGGAGGAGACAGATGTGGCGGTGTAATACTGGTCGCTGGCCCCGTGGGACAGGGAGTAGCCGAACTTGGCGAACACAGCCATGGTGAAGCCGGAGCAGTCGGTACCGGAGTAGCTGGAGCCGCCGTAGACATAGGGCGTTCCCAGATAGGTGTAGGCGTAGGCGATGAGCTCCTCCCGCACGGTGTTGGTGGCAGAAGTACCCTCATAGTCGGCATAGTGGACCGGCTGGGCATACTCGGCGGGGATGTAGCCGGTGGACTGGCCGAAGGTTACCTGGTACCAGCCGTCCTGATAGTCGTTGAGGCGGGCCACCTTGCCGCTGTCGATGGTGAGGGAGGTGGCGGTGTCGTTATCGGCGGCACTGCGAAGCCGAACGGCCTCGGTGAGCTGCACGCCGTCGTACTCGCTTAGCAGGTTCTGACGGGCGGCCTCCTTGGCGGCGGCGTCAGCGGCGGCTGCGGCGGTGTCCGCCTGCTTGCGGCGGGCGGCATCCTCCTGGGCCTGACTGGTCTTGAGGGCCTCGGTGGGCAGCTGGGAGAGGGAGATGGTCTCCTCCTCCGGCAGGCCCAGCTCCAGCGCCAGAGCCAGACCCTCGCCGCTGGGCAGAACATTGCTGGAGCGGCTGGTGAGCCCGGCGGCATCCAGCGCCTCCACAGCGGCGCTGTACTGCACCTCCTGTTGTACGGTATCACGTTCATCGGCGCTGGCGATCCAGATGCTGGACACCAGCAGCGCAACGGCCAGATAGAGACAGGCAAATTTTCTGGACATATGCTTTTGCCATCCTTTCTGCGTTGGTTTTGGAAAACTACGAGAGATATCATACCACAACTCTATCAAAAAAGCTACACAAAAATTACAAATTGATAACAAAATTTTCAGAATGGTAAAAAACGCACGGAAATTTTGGGCAGGATGCACAAGGCACTGTGACGGAAATGGGACATATCGCTGGGGAAGTGTCGGGAAAAGCAAAGGGGAGCCTACGGCGGAAACGACCGTTGACTCCCATATTCTGTGAAAAAGAGGCCCGGCGGCGGGCGAAAAGGTTACAAGAGACGGCGCTGCCCCTCAGACCTTGGCGGGCCAGCGGGCCATGAGACGGCCCAGCAGCACATCATAGACGAAGAACAGGGCAACGCCCATGGCGATGGTGACGGCCAGCAGCCAGCGGCCGGTGGCTGCGAACTCCTCCACCACGGCGGGCAGGCAGAATACATAGAGGATCAGGGCGTACAGCGCCGCCATGGAGACGGCGGCCCACAGCAGCTTCAGCGTCAGGGAGAGAAGGCGGCTGCGGAGGGCGTCCAGTCGGGGCTTCAGCAGCGGATAGTAGCCGGTGAAGCAGAACAGCAGCGATACCTCCTTATCCGGGCACAGCAGCAGACCCAGCAGGGCGATGGCCCCATAGCAGCACCATGCGTACCGTGGGCGGGAGCGCACCGGCAGCAGGGCGATGGAGGCCAGAATGGGGCAGATATACAGGGCAAAGGGGACGATGCCCCCCAGACACAGCAGCACCACGCCCAAGGCGGTCAGTACGCCGCACAGGGCCAGCAGGCGGGTGGTTCCTTTCATGGCTTCACGTCCTTTCCCCTCTACTATAACATAGGAGCGGGCGGGGCTGCAACGGAGAAAAACGGGGGAGGTGTCCTAAAAGCTGGCGCTTCACTGCGGAAAATTTTTCCTGCGGCGCAAAAGCGGCGGCGTGACAGTCGTGCGGGACGATTGCCATGTCTGGCGGAATTTAACGCCGATGAAACCGGCGGCTGCGGCGCAAAGTAATGGTGTCGCCGGCGACGAAAACAAAAAATAAGAGGTGATCCGATGCATGAAACGCAAGCAAGGCGAGGCGTGCGGCGGGGCGCTGCCGTACTGCTGGCGATGGTGCTGGCCCTGTCGTTGGGATGGCAGCGGACGTGGGCCGATGAGGAGCGGCAGTTGATCCCCGTGGGCAAGGCCGTGGGCATCAAGCTGTTTGCCGACGGTGTACTGGTGGTATCCGTGTCGCCGGTGCAGGGAACGGAGGAGACTCGCTCCCCGGCCAAGGAGTGCGGCCTGAAAGAGGGAGATATCCTGCTGACCTTCAATGGTGAGAAGATCCGCTCCACAGAGCATTTACAGGCCATGCTGGCGGAAAACGGCGAAACGGCGGCGGAGCTGACGGTGCAGCGGGACGGGAAAACGCTGGAGGTCACGGCCAGTCCAGTGGTTTGCGAGGACGGCGGCATCCGGTTGGGTGCGTGGATCCGGGACAGCATGGCGGGTGTCGGCACGCTGACCTACTATGACCCCGCCACCGGCAGCTACGGCGCTCTGGGCCACGGTATCACGGATGTGGACACGGCGGAGCTGATGCCGCTGGCCAGCGGCTCTATTATGGAGACTATGGTGAAGGCGGTGAAGAAGGGGCAGCGGGGCGACCCCGGCGAGCTGAAGGGAGACTTTACCGTGCAGCGGGATGTAGGCACGGTGACGGTCAACAGCAACGAGGGCATCTTTGGCACGGTGGAGGATGCGGGTTTTATCTCCGGCGAGGCGGTATCGGTGGCAGAGCCGGAGGAGGTACACGCCGGGGAGGCATCTATATTATGTACCATTTCCGGCAGCGATACCCGTGCCTATGAGGTGGAGATCCTGCGGGTGAACCCCCGGAGCCGGGACGGCCGGGATCTGCTGCTGCGGGTGACGGACCCGGAGCTGCTGGAGACCACTGGAGGCATCGTGCAGGGGATGAGCGGCAGCCCCATTTTGCAGGACGGACGGTTGGTGGGAGCTGTGACTCATGTGCTGGTGGCAAACCCGGCGGAGGGATACGGTATCTTTCTGGAGAATATGCTGACCACGGCGGGATAAGCGCCCTGTGAGACAGGAGGTCTGGAGCATCGGCTCCGGGCCTCCTGCGCCGGGTTTACCGGGATTTTCTCTGCAAAACGATTGACAGGCGGGGCGGTGGGGCTTATATTGTACCGTAAAGGATCCATAGAAGCTAAGGCGTAGCGGACAGAAAACACTCGATAGAAAGAGAAAAGGACGGGGAGAGCGATGAAATACGCATTTTGTGGTGGCAAGCTGCTGGACGGCACACGGGAGATGCAGCCCCGTGAGGGACTGGTGCTGCGGACCGACGGCGACCGCATTACGGACATCGTACCGGAGGGGACGGATCTGACGGGCTATGAGGTGGTGGACCTGAAGGGCGGCTATCTGATGCCGGGACTCATCAATATGCACGTCCATCTGGCGGGCAGCGGCAAGCCCCAGAAGAAGCAGCGGGACAACGAGAAGCTGGTAAAGACCATCCTCTCCACGGGCCTGACCCGGAAGGTGGCCTACGGCATGGTGGCGGGCTTTGCCAAGGACGAACTGTTCTCCGGCGTCACCACCATCCGTACGGTGGGCGGTCTGGCGGACTTCGATACCCGGCTGCGGGACGATATCCGGGCCGGACGGAGGGTGGGACCCCGCATCCTGGCGGCCAATGAGGGCATCTCCGTCCCCGGCGGCCACATGGCCGGGTCTGTGGCAGTGGCGGCCCACACCATCGACGAGGCACTGGCCCAGCTGGAGAAGGGGCGGCAGCAGGGCGTGGATCTGGTGAAACTGATGATCACCGGCGGTGTGCTGGACGCCAAGGAGAAGGGCGTGCCGGGTGAGCTGAAGATGCCGCCGGAGATGGTCAAGGCGGTATGTGAAAAGGCTCATGAGATGGGCTACACCGTGGCGGCCCATGTGGAGTCGCCGGAGGGCGTGCGGGTGGCGCTGGAAAACGGCGTGGACTCCATTGAGCACGGCGCCAAGCCCGATGCGGATATCCTGCGGCTGTTCCGGGAGCGGGGGGCGTTTTTGTGCACCACCATCTCCCCGGCCCTGCCCTATGCGCTGTTTGACCGGTCCGTCTCCAACGCCTCGGAGGTGGAGCAGTACAACGGCAACGTGGTGTTCGAGGGCATCATCGACTGCGCCAAGGCGGCGCTGGAGCAGGATATCCCGGTGGTGCTGGGCAACGACGTGGGCTGCCCGTGGATCACCCAGTACGACTTCTGGCGGGAGCTGTACTACTTCCACAAGTATGTGGGGGTGTCCAACGCCTTCGCTCTGTACACCGCCACCGGCCGCAGCGCCCAGCTGGCGGGTATCGGTCAGGAGACCGGCACGCTGGAGCCGGGAAAGGCGGCGGACCTCATCGTTACGGCGGCGGATCCACTGGCCGACCTACGGGCGCTGCGCCATGTAGAGCTGGTCATGTCCCACGGGCAGCTGCACCGTGCGCCGCAGGTGAAGCACCGGAAGAACGTGGAGGCGGAGCTGGATCGGTTCCTGTAAGGGGAGATATCTGACAGACCGTCGAAAATTGAATGAAGCGTGAGTTACAATATCGCCCGGCATTGAAAGCGCGCCGGGCGATATTTTTGTTGTATTTTTCATCGGCTTTAACGGGTTTTTGATATGAGATGCGTTTTTAAGAGGATTTTTCGACACAATAATCTTGAAACTATGAGATAAATATGATAAATTATACACAAGCTGCACGACAAATGGGAATGGCTGGAGAACATTTGGGGGCGGCGGAGCAAACTGTGGAAAAGGATTGGATGCGATGGAAAAAAGGACGAGAGTGCTGCTGGCGGATGCGAATGAGGAGTTTCGCATTTTGCTGAGGCAGCTGCTGGAGGAAACCGGCGAATTTGAGGTGGCGGCGTCCACCGGCGACGGGCCGATGGTCATGGAGCTGGTGCGCCGCACAAAACCGGAACTGATCCTGATGGACGTGGTACTGCCGGGGCTGGATGGCTTCGGCATCCTGCGCCAGCTGGCAGAGGAGCCGGGAGAAAGGAAGGTGATCGTCATATCCGCATTTTGCAGCCAGCAGGCCGTGAGCCGGGCGGTGGAACTGGGCGTGTATTTCTTCTTGCCCAAGCCCGTCAACGAGGAGTCTCTGCTGGAGCTGATGCGGCAGGCGGTACATCCGGAACAAGAGGAGCCCTACCACTCCCCGGCTTTAGAGGGGATGGTAACGGCCATCATTCATGAGATCGGCGTACCGGCCCATATCAAGGGCTATCAGTATCTGCGGGAGGCCATTTTGCTGGCGGTGGAGGACATGGACGTCATCAACGCCGTCACCAAGGTACTGTACCCGGAGGTGGCACGGCGCTTTTCCACCACTCCCAGCCGGGTGGAGCGGGCCATTCGCCACGCCATTGAGGTAGCATGGGATCGGGGCGACCTGGAAACCCTGCAGAAGTACTTTGGATATACGGTGAATTCCGCCAAGGGCAAGCCAACCAATTCGGAGTTCATCGCCATGATCGCTGACCGGCTGCAGTTGCAGCGCAAGAAGAAGCGGGCATGAGGGGCACATAGGATAAGGAAAACAGAGTGTCCGCCTCCTGCGGTCTGCATGGGGCGGGGCTTGAGAGGGAGAGGCGCTGCCTCTCCCTCTTTTGTGGCGGTGGGGCTGTTGAAATTTCCCGAAAGCTGTGCTATACCGAGCCATCAAGTTGCATTTAGCTGCCAAGGAGTTTTTTCAATGAGCCGCATAGCTGCCGGGCCTGCAGCGGAGAGACATCGGTCAATGGCCCAGAGCGCTGCTGGCCCTCAGCGGTCTGGCGGCGGGCTTCGTGTTCGACTGGAAGAGCCGCCAGTACATGGGGTCGGTCATGTACTGCGTGATGATGCTCTCCACCACAGACCGGTGACGGCAGCCGGATGGCCCTTTGGGTGGGGCTGCTGCTGGCAGGCGCTATGGGAACGGCGGAGGTCACGCTGCACAAACAGCGGAAAGAGCAGCGGCAATGATCCCTCCGCTGCGATCGGAGGAACCTTTCTTATAGCGGAGACAGCCTGTCGGTTTTGCTAGGGATCTGCGGGCGCTGCAAAAAAACCGTCCCCTGTGCAAAGACAGCACAGGGGACGGTTTTTGATATGGAAGGGGTCAGGCGGCCAGAATTTCAAACTTCAGCACGCCCTCGGCGGCGGTGATCTCGGTCATCATCTCCTCCAGCGACTCGTGCATCTCGCTGGTCTCGGCGGTGACGGTGACACCGGCGCAGCCGTTGGTGGGAATGGTCTGGTTGATGGTCAGTATATTTGCCCCGGAATTGGCAAAAATAGACAGTATGTTGGACAGTACACCCGGCGTATCCTTCAAGAGAGTATAGAAGGTGATGATGCGCCCGGCCTTCATGTTCTGGAAGGGCTGCACCGCATCCTTATATTTATAGAAGGCGCTGCGGCTGATACCGGCCTTGCAGGCGGCCTCGCCCACGGTGTCGGCCTCGCCTACCTGAAGCATCCGCCGGGCCTCCGCCACCCGCAGGAATACCTCCGGCAGGGCGTCCGCCGCTACGATGTAAAACTTTTCATTTGCCATGATCTTACACTCCTTTTGCCGGTCCGGGGACGGGCGGGATTTCTCTCCTCTGCATCATACCATGTATTTGGAGAAAATACAACTGTTTTTATAAGAAAGAGGGGACGGTTTTGCGGGACCCAAAGCTGACGTTTCTCATCCGGTGCGCCTACGGGGCGGTCTGGCTGGCGCTTATATGGCTGATGGTACGGTATGTGCTGGTGTGGCTGCTGCCGTTCCTCATTGCACTGGCGCTGGCGGCGCTGCTGGAGCCGGCGGTGGTGCTGTGCCGGAGAAGGCTGCACCTGCGGCGGGGCTTTACGGCCACGGTGCTGAGCTTGGTGGTGCTGGGAACGGTGGCGGCGGGACTGGTGCTGCTGGCCATGGTGCTGCTGCGGCAGGTCTGTGAGCTGTCGGGTCGGCTGCCGGGGTATCTGGAGGCTCTGCCCCGGTGGACGGAGCTGGTACGGGGCAGGGCGCAGCAGCTGTGCGCTGCCTGCCCGGAGGGACTGCGGAGCTGGCTGGAGGCTCTGCTGGATGGGCTATCGGCTCAGCTGGCGGAGCTGCTGGAGAGCATGGGCCAGCGGTGCCTGCGGGCGGTGACGGCGGCAGCGGCGGCGCTGCCGCAGGCGGTGCTGTTCTGCGCTACCACGCTGCTGGCGGTGCTGTTCACCGCCGGAAGCTATCCCCGTATCCGGGCGTTCCTCCGGCGGCAGCTGCCGGAGGACAGGCTGCGGCAGGCCAGAGGCGTCAAGGCGGACCTGCTGGCCACCTTGGGAAAGTGGTGCAAGGCCCAGTGCATCCTGCTGGGGGTCACCTTCTGTGAACTGCTGACGGGATTTCTCCTGCTGCGGCAGGGCTATGCCCTGCTGCTGGCGGCACTGATCGCCGTCATCGACGCCCTGCCGGTGTTCGGCACGGGGACGGTGCTGGTGCCGTGGGGGGCGCTGTGCCTGCTGACAGGGAACGTTCCCAAGGGGCTGGGGCTGCTGGCCCTGTACGGCGTCATCTCGCTGGTGCGGAGCGTGCTGGAGCCTAAGATCATGGCGGCGCAGGTGGACCTGCCGCCGCTGGCGGCGCTGGCGGCCATGTATGTGGGCTTCTGCGCCTTCGGCGTGGCTGGGATGGTGCTGTGTCCCATGGCGCTGCTGTTTGTCAAGCAGCTCCATGACAGCGGGTGGCTGCGGCTATGGAAATAGTGCTTTTCACTGGGGAAAAGGTGTGATATAATGTCCCGTAAGCGATATGCTGTACGGGAGGGATGAGATATGAGCAGGCAGCGTAAAGCGGATCTGTTGCTGGTATTGGCCACCGCATTCTGGGGAGTGTCCTACTTTCTGCTGGACCTGTGCCTGACGGAGCTGCCGCCGCTGACCCTGAACGCCTTTCGCTTTTTGACAGCGTTTTTTGTGCTGGGGGCCATCTTATTCCGGAAGCTGCGGGGCATCTCCCGGCGGACGCTGCTTGCAAGCATCCCCATCGGGCTGTGTCTGGTGCTGACGTACATCGGCTGCACCTATGGTGTGCTGTATACCTCTCTTTCCAACGCAGGCTTTATCTGCGCTCTGCCGGTGGTGGTGACGCCGCTGCTGGAGTGGCTGTTTCTGCGGAAGCGGCCGGATCGGCGGCTGGCGGTGGCGCTGGTGCTGTGTACCGTGGGCATGGGGCTCATGACCCTCAACGGGGCGCTGCGCCCGGCGCTGGGAGATATCATCTGCCTGCTATGCGCCGTAGCCTACGCCGAGGATCTGGTGCTGACGGACCGGGCGGTCCACGATCCGCAGGTCAACGCCCTGCAGCTGGGCATTTTACAGCTGGGGGTGGTGGGCTTCGTGATGCTGGGACTGGCCTTCCTGCTGGAGAAGCCCTGCCTGCCCCAGACCCCTGCCGTGTGGGGAGCGGCCCTGTTTCTGGGAGTGTTCTGCTCCGGAGTGGGCTTCGTCATCCAGACGGTGCAGCAGCAGTACACCTCCGCCAGCCATGTGGGGCTGATCTTCACGCTGGAGCCGGTGTTCTCTGCCATCGTGGCGTATTTCTTTGCCCATGAGGTTTTGCAGCTGCGGGGCTACATCGGGGCGGCGCTGATGATGGTGAGCCTGCTGGTGATGGAGCTGGACTGGAAGAGCCTGCTGCGCCGGAGGGAGTAAGGGGCTTGCATCCACCGCAGCGGCGTATTATAATGACGGGGCGCAGCATACAGCTCCGCAAGCGCTTGCCGAAAAGCAGGTTTTCGGCGGGAAATGAAGGAGGAATCTGAATATGATCCATCCCACTGTGGATATCCATACGTATCTCAAGCCCGGTGTCCGGGTCCATCTGGCGGGCATCGGCGGCGTGTCCATGTGTCCGCTGGCGGAGGTGCTGCGGGGCATGGGACTGACGGTGCAGGGTTCGGATATGTCCGAGAGCGATACCGTACGGCACCTGCGCTCACTGGGCATCGACGTGGCCATCGGCCACTCGGCGGAAAATCTCAAGGACTGCGATCTGGTGATCCGCACCGCCGCCATCCACGACGAGAACCCGGAGATCTCCGGAGCCATCGCACGGGGCATCCCCGTATATGAGCGGGCGCAGGCCTGGGGCGCCATCATGCAGAAATACGCAAATGCCGTGTGCTTTTCCGGTACCCACGGAAAGACCACCACCACCTCCATGGCCACCCACATCTTCATGGAGGCCGGGGCCGACCCCACGGTGATGATCGGCGGTACGCTGCCGCTGCTGCACTCCGGCTATCGGGTGGGGCAGGGGGATACCATCATTCTGGAGTCCTGCGAGTACTGCAACTCCTTCCTGAACTTCTTCCCCACGGTGGCGGTGATCCTTAACGTGGAGGAGGACCATCTGGACTTTTTCAAGGATCTGGCGGATATCGAGCACTCCTTCCATGCCTTTGCCGATCTGGTACCCCAGCGGGGCTACATCATCTCCAATGCCGACGACGCCGGCGCACGGGACTCCGTGAAGGGACTGCGGCACCCGGTGTTCACCTTCGCCGTGCAGGATCGGACGGCGGACTGCGTGGCGGACAACGTGTCCTTCTTCGACGGCTGCCCGGTGTTCGATGTGGTGATCCACGGGGAGGTCTATGCCCATGTGGAGCTGAAGATCCCCGGTAAGCACAACATCCTCAACACGCTGGCAGCGGCGTCGGCAGCGTATGTGCTGGGTCTGCCCGGCGAGGCGGTATCCCGTGGGCTGGAGACCTTCCACGGCGCAGGCCGCCGCATGGAGCACAAGGGGACATATCACGGGGCGGAGGTCTACGACGACTACGCCCACCATCCCGGTGAGCTCCATGCTCTGCTGACCACCGCCCGCACCATGGGCTATCAGCGGGTCATCTGCGCCTTCCAGCCCCACACCTATTCTCGCACCAAGGCGCTGTTTTCCCAGTTCGTGGAGGAGCTGAAGCTGCCGGATGTGACGGTGCTGGCGGAAATTTACGCCGCACGGGAGCAGAACGACATCGGCATCTCCTCGCAGGATCTGGCACGGGAGATCCCCGGCGCCATCTACTGCTCCAGTCTGGAGAAGGTGACGGATACGCTGGCCTCTTTGGCCCAGCCCGGCGACCTGATCCTGACGGTGGGGGCCGGAGACATTTTCCGGGCCGGGGAAAAGCTGCTGGAAAGGGCGTGAGAGCATGAACGTATCGCCTGTGTATCACGGCGCACCGGCAGAGAGCCGGACGCCGGTGGAGGACCGAACCTATGCGGCGCTGACGGCGCTGGGCATCCCCTTTGACCGGGTGGATCACGATCCGGCGGAGGACATGGCGGACTGCGCCGTCATCTCTCAGGCGCTGGGGGCGGACATCTGCAAGAATCTGCTGCTGACGCCCCGGAACCGGTCGGCTTTTTACCTGCTGGCCATGCCGGGGGACAAGCCCTTTGTGACCAAGGACCTGTCCAAGCAGATCGGCTCCTCCCGGCTGAGCTTTGCCACGGCGGAGGATCTGGAGCAGCTGCTGGGTGTGCAGCCGGGCTCGGCGTCGGTGCTGGGACTGCTGAACGACAAGGAGCATCGGGTGATACTGGTGCTGGATCGGGCGGTGGCGGAAAGCCGGTGGTTCGGCTGCCATCCCTGCCGCAATACCAGCTCCCTGCGGCTGCGGACAGAGGACGTGCTGGAGAAATTCCTGCCCCACACCGGCCATGTGCCGCTGGTGGTGGAGCTTTGACAACGAAATTGTGCGCCGGACGGGAACACCATGTGGCCTTCCGGCGCTGATTTTTTCCACAGGCGGTGAACTTCCCCGTTGACATAATGCAATAAATGGGATATGATGATGTTATCATGAGAAAAATGGGGCATGGTCGGCATTTTGTCGGTGTCCCGGCGGATATGCGGTGGTCAGATAGGGAGGAGCACCCATGGGAAAGTATGTACGGATATTGTGCGGCATGATGGCGGTGCTGGTGGCCGCCACGGCGCTGGGCCTGTGGCAACTGGCGGAGGCTCCGCAGTATGTGGCTGCGGCGGAGAGCCGGGGACAGGCCAAGCCGGTGAGCTTCGGTACGGACACGGCGCTGGTGCCGGTGCATCTGGAGAGCCAGACTCAGGAGGAGCAGCTGGTGCTGCGGGTCCTGGCAGCGGACACGGAGGAGCCGGTGCGGGGAGCGCTGTTCGTGGTGGAGCTGATAGACGGCGACGGGCAGAAAACGGTCTGTAAGGACTGGGATCTGGACGGCGTCATCACCACGGAGGCCATGCCGGAGGGGGACTATACGGCCCACCTGCGGACGCTGGCGGGCTTTCTGATGCCGGAGGACACCGTGGTGACGGTGGAACCCATGAAGCGAGAGGTCATCGACGTGTCGGATCAGGTGGTCTCCTCCGACGAGGTGGACTCCCGCACCGAGGACGGACAGTACGGCGACAAGAAGCCGGACGATGCCGGCAGCGGCTCCAGCGAGGAGCTGCCGCCCTCCATCGACACCCCGGACCCGGAGCCGGAACCCACCCCGGAGCCGGAACCCACCCCAGACCCGAAGCCCACCCCCGATCCGGACCCGGAGCCGACGCCGGAGCCCACACCGGTGAAGCGGGGCTGGCAGACGGAGGACGGCGTGAAGTACTATTATAATGCCGCCGGTGAGCGTGTCACCGGCACGCAGGTCATCGATGGCACCGCCTACCGGTTCACCCCCGGCGGGGCTCTGATGGGCCGCATCGGCATCGATGTGTCCGAGTGGCAGGCCAATGTGGACTGGCAGAAGGTGAGGGCCTCCGGCGTGTCCTATGTGATCCTGCGGCTGGGCTTCCGGGGCTACGGCACCGGACGTCTGGTGCTGGATAGCTCCTTCCGCAAGAACATCGAGGGCGCCCGTGCGGCAGGCTTGCAGGTGGGCGTTTACTTCTTCAGTCAGGCCGTCAATGAAAAGGAGGCCATTGAGGAGGCCAGTATGTGCGTGCAGTACGTGCAGGGCTATCAGGTGGATATGCCCATCTTTATCGATCTGGAGGATGTGTGGGATCCGGATGACGGCTCCGGCGGACGGGCCAACAACTTGTCCGTGACGCAGCGCACCAGCGTGGCCAGAGCGTTCTGCGATACGGTGCGAGGTGCCGGGTACAAGGCAGGCATCTATGCCAGCTATTACTACCTGCTGGATCGGATGCACATAGGCCAGCTGGAGGGGGATAACTACATCTGGATGGCCAGCTATGCCGATTCCACCAGCTATCCCCGCAGCCATGATATGTGGCAGTACACCGACAACGGTCGGGTGCCGGGCATCACCACATGGGATGGACGGGCCGCCAGCGTGGATATGAATGTGTGGTACGAGTAAGTGATTTTGAACAGAAACGGAGGCGGACGCTGCGGCGTCCGCCTCCGCCGTGCTGCTGCGTAGTGAGATTTTTTCAAAAATTTCCGCAGAAAAAGAGGAAATCACCACCCGAATGGGTATAAGAAATTAGAAGTTGTTTTTCCGACGGTCTGGGCCGGAGAACGCACGACCCTCCGGCGCACCGTGCCGGGGGAAAATTTCAGCAGAGAGGAGGAGGTCGAATGCCGTTTCCCCAGAATTTTCTGGACGAGCTGCTGGCCCGCAGTGATATCGTGGATATCGTGGGCAGCTACGTCTCGCTGACGCCCAAGGGCGGCAGCTACTGGGGCTGCTGCCCCTTCCACAACGAAAAGACTCCCTCCTTCCATGTGCTGCCGGACAAGCAGTTTTACCACTGCTTCGGCTGCAAGAAGGGCGGCGGCGTCGTGAACTTCGTCATGGAGATGGAGGGACTGACCTATCCGGATGCCATCCGATTTCTGGCCAAGCGGGCCAACCTCCCGGTACCGGAGGAGAGCAGCGACGGAACGGAAAAGCTCCGCAGCCGGATGCTGGCGCTGAACCGGGATGCCGCCCGGTACTATTACAGTGTGCTCCAGTCTCAGGAGGGGGCGGCGGTGCAGGCATATCTGGACAAGCGCCGCATCCGCCGTGGCATTGCCGTGCGGTTCGGTATGGGGGCGGCCCCGGACAGCTGGGATGCTCTGCTGACGGCCATGACCCACAAGGGCTACACCAAGCAGGAGCTGATCTCCGCTGGTCTGGCGGTGAACGGGAAGAACGGGCGGCTGTACGACAAGTTCCGCAATCGGCTGATGCTGCCGGTGATCGATGTGCGGGGCGACGTGGTGGGCTTCGGCAGCCGTGTGCTGGACAAGTCCGAGCCCAAGTATATGAACACCCCGGAAACACTTACATACAGCAAGCGCCGTATTCTGTACGGCATGAATCTGGCTAAGAAGTCCAAGCGGTCCAATATCATCCTCTGTGAGGGCAATCTGGACGTGGTGACGCTGCATCAGGCGGGCTTTGACAACGCCGTGGCCTCCATGGGTACGGCGCTGACCCAGGAGCAGCTGCGGCTGCTGAGCCGCTACACCAAGGAGCTGGTGCTGTGCTACGACAACGACAACGCCGGACAGCAGGCCACCCGCCGGGCGCTGGAGCTGCTGAACAACTCCGAGTTTTCCGTGAAGGTCCTGCAGCTGCCCCGGCGGCTGGTGGACGGGGAGTACATCAAGCAGGATGCCGACGACTTCATCAAGCTTCAAGGGCCGGCGGCCTTCGAACGGCTTTTGACCGGCAGCGAAAATGGCGTGGAGTTCCGACTGGACCAGATCGCCGGGAAGTACGACCTGACGGATGACGGCCAGCGCATCGCCTATGCGCAGGAGGTCAGCGAGGAGCTGGCCAAGCTGGAGAACGCCGTGGAGCGGGAGGTATACACCACCCGTGCCGCTCAGGCGGCGGGCCTGACGCCTGAGGCCATGCGTCTGGAGGTGGAGCGTACCCTGCGGCGAAAGCTGGGCAAGGAGCGCAAGGCCCTCCGGCGCCGGGAGCTGAATCCCGCCGTGTCGGTACAGCCCCAGGAGCGAGGTATCCGCTACACGAACGTGCGGAGCGCCATGGCGGAGGAAGGGGTGCTGCGCCTGCTGCTGAAGGACGAGAGCGTCTTTCCGGAGGAGGCGCCCCTGCGGCAGGAGGAGTTTTCCTCGCCGCTGCTGGGCCGGGTGTTTGACCGCCTGTGGCAGCTGCGGCAGGAGGGACGCCCCCTCAGCGTGGCCGGACTCAGCGGAGAGCTGTCCGGCGAGGAAATGAGTCATCTCACCGGCGTATTGCAGAAGCCGGAGGCCACGGCCTCGGCCCAGCGGGCGCTGGCGGATTATATACGCATCATCCGGGAGGAGGCGCAGAAGCGGAACGCACAGGGCGATCCCCTTCTGGCGGCTCAGGAGAAGTATAAAGAAAAAAAGGGTTACGGAGGAAAGCAAGCATGAGTGAGAAGTTGAATCAGCAGCTGGAGCAGCAGGATCTGGAGGCCATGGCCGACCAGCTTTTGGCGGAGGATGCCGCCAAGCGGGAGGAAGAGGACTCCAAATCCCGCAAGAAGCTGGACGATAAGACCATTGCCGCCCTTCCGGCGGCGACCCTCATCACCGCAAACGAGAAATTGAAGGATCTGCTGGCCAAGGGCTGCAAGACCGGGAAGCTGGACCCCGGCGAGCTGTCGGACGTGGTGGATACCATGGATCTGGACGGCGACCAGATGGACCGCATCTACGATTCGCTGGCGGATCTGGGCATCGAGGTGGGCAGCGATGAGTTCCTGACGGACCTGCCCGATGACGGGGAGCCGCCTCTGGAGGAGATTGCCGAGATCGAGGAAGAGGAGCTGGTGGACCCCAACACGCTGGTGGACAGCTTCAACATCGACGACCCCGTGCGGATGTATCTGAAGGAGATCGGCAAGGTGCCGCTGCTGACGGCGGATGAGGAAATTCATCTGGCTACGGCCATGTCTGCCGGCAATGCCGCCAAGGAGCGTATGGCGGCAGCGGAGAAGGAGGGCGAGGTCATCCCGGAGGAGGAGCTGGCCGCCCTGAAAAAGGACGTGAAGCAGGGGGAGAAGGCCAAGCAGAAGCTGGCGGAGGCCAACCTGCGTCTGGTGGTGTCTATCGCCAAGCGGTATGTGGGCCGTGGGATGCTGTTTCTGGATCTGATCCAGGAGGGCAATCTGGGCCTTATCAAGGCCGTGGAGAAGTTCGACTATACCAAGGGCTATAAGTTCTCCACCTACGCCACGTGGTGGATCCGGCAGGCCATCAGCCGGGCCATTGCCGATCAGGCCCGCACCATCCGCATCCCCGTCCATATGGTGGAGACCATCAACAAGGTCATCCGGGTATCCCGGCAGCTGATGCAGGAGCTGGGCCACGACCCCTCCCCGGAGGAGATCTCCGAGGAGATGGGGATGCCCGTAGACAAGGTACGGGAAATCCTGAAGATCGCACAGGAGCCGGTGTCGCTGGAGACGCCCATCGGTGAGGAGGAGGATTCCCATCTGGGAGATTTCATCCCCGACGAGGGGGTGTCCGAGCCCAGCGAGGCCGCCAGCTTCACCCTGCTGAAGGAGCAGCTGGTGGACGTGCTCAGCACCCTGACGCCCCGTGAGGAGAAGGTGCTGAAGCTGCGCTTCGGCATTGAGGACGGACGCACCCGCACGCTGGAGGAGGTGGGCAAGGAGTTCAACGTCACCCGTGAGCGCATCCGCCAGATCGAGGCCAAGGCCCTGCGGAAGCTCCGCCATCCCTCCCGCAGCAAGAAGCTGAAGGATTTCCTGAACTGAGGTGAGCGGGCATGATCGTTTCCTTTGATCGTCTGCCGGAGCAGCTGGTGTCCGGCTTCAAGGGCGGGGACGGTGTGGTGTCCGTCCGGGCCTATGACGATGACATGGGCCGCATTTTGCAGCTGACGGTGCCGGTGGGTGGCAGCATCGGCCCCCACACCCACACCGACAACTGCGAGGTGATGTGCATCGTCTCCGGCACGGGGCTGTGCCATGACGACGGCACGGAGGTGACCCTGACTCCCGGTATGTGGCACTACTGTCCCCAAGGCCACAGCCACAGCGTCCGCAACACCGGCGAAGAGCCGCTGGTGATCCGTGCGGTGCTGCCCAAGGGCAGATAATGGGGATTTAGACGAAATCCGGAGGAAATGCTTCGGGAATTTTGGAACAATCGGGGAAATCCCAGAAAAGACTTGACAAGAGGGGATGGGAGGGGTACAATGCCACCATCCCAAGAATGCTTGAGGAAAGGACGGACGGCACCATGAAGAAGCTGCGTACCAACATGATGATGCTGGGGATGTGCATGGGCTCCATGTGCATGCGTCGCTGCGCCAATTCGGTGGTCTGCTTTCCGGCATCTGTTCTGTGACCCGTCACCGGGTGAACCAAGCTAACGAACAGCGGAAGGTCGCATGATCTCCCGCTGTTTTTATTTTGCCGAAAAGGAGCTGATCCCTTTGATCCTGCTGACCCAGCGAATGTGTCCTCTGGACACGGTATCTGTTATGAATCACACAGGCGAGAGGGACTGCCGAAGTGTCCCGATACAATAACTATTTATGAAAGAAGATAAAGGAGAAATCATCATGAAACGTTCCGTATTTGCAAAGATCGCCACGCTGGCTTTGGCGCTGGTGCTGATTCTGAGCCTGGCCGCCTGCGGCAAGAAGTCCGACAGCGGCGTGAAAATTCTGGTCCCCAACGACACCACCAACGAAGCCCGTGCGCTGCTGCTGCTGCAGGAGAACGGCATCATCACCCTGAAGGACGGTGCCGGCATCACCGCCACCAAGAACGACATTGTGGATAATCCCTACAATGTGGAGATCGTAGAGGCCGAGGCTGCTCAGCTGCCCTCCCTGCTGGCGGATGCCGAGTACGCCGTCATCAACAGCAACTACGCCATCAACGCCGGCCTGAACCCCGTGAAGGACTCCCTGCTCATCGAGGGCTCCGCTTCCGCCTATGCCAACATTCTGGCCGTGAAGGAGGGCGCTGAGAACACCGACGCCGTTAAGGCGCTGAAGGCTGCACTGGAGAGCCAGCAGGTGGTGGACTACATCAACCAGAAGTATGACGGCTCTGTGGTGTCCGTGGTCACCAATCCCACCGATGGCTATGATGCCTCTGTGAACTATGATGCTCTGAACGGCACCACCATCTCCGTCGCCGCCTCCCCCACGCCCCACGCCGAAATTCTGGAGGTCGCCAAGCAGATCCTGGCTGCCAAGGGCGTGACGCTGGACATTCAGGTCTACAACGACTATGTGGTACCCAATACCGTGGTGGATGACGGCACCGTCACCGCCAACTACTTCCAGCACCTGCCCTATCTGGAGGACTTCAACGCTCAGAACAACACCCACATCGTGTCCGTGGGCGGCATCCACGTGGAGCCCATGGGCCTGTACGGCGGCAAGCAGACCACGCTGGACGCCATCAGCGGTAAGTAAGAGAGAGGAGGGGAGACGTCCGTGATCGAATTAAAACACGTCAGCAAGACCTTTGACTCCGATTCTGGAGGGGTAGATGCGTTGAAGGACGTCTCCCTGACCATTGAGGACGGGGACATCTACGGCATCATCGGCATGAGCGGTGCCGGTAAGAGCACGCTGGTGCGGTGTATCAATCTGCTGGAAAGACCCACGGCGGGCGAGGTGGTGGTGGACGGCCAGCGGCTGGACACCATGACTCCGGCGCAGCTGCGGGCGGCCCGGCGGGAGATCACCATGATCTTCCAGCGGTTTAATCTGCTGATGCAGCGTACCTGTCTGCAAAATGTGTGCTTCCCCATGGAGCTGTCCGGGGTGAAGAAGGCGGATGCCGATCGCCGGGCCAAGGAACTGCTGGAGCTGGTGGGTCTGCCGGACAAGGCACAGGCCTACCCGGCGCAGCTGTCCGGCGGCCAGCAGCAGCGCATCGCCATTGCCCGTGCGCTGGCTACCCAGCCCAAGGTGCTGCTGTGTGACGAGGCCACCAGCGCTCTGGACCCCAACACCACCCATCAGATTTTGGAGCTGATCCGGGATATCAATCAGAAGCTGGGCATCACCGTGGTGGTCATTACCCATCAGATGAGCGTGGTCAAGACCATCTGTAATCATGTGGCCATTCTGGACGGCGGCGAGGTGGCGGAGAAGGGACTGGTGTCCGAGGTGTTCGCCGCCCCCAAGTCCGCCGCAGGACGGCGGCTGGTGTTCCCCGGCGGCGCCGATGCGCTGGTGTCCGACCCGCAGGCGGTGCGCCGGGTGCGGTTGACCTTCCGGGACAGCGTCACCACCGGCACGCCGCTGGTGGCGAGACTGGCCTCCGAGGAGGGCATCCTCTGCACGGTGATCTCCGCCTCCACCCAGAAGCTGTCGGAGGAGGTCTATGGCAGTATGCTGCTGGGCATCCCCAGCGGCCAGTTCCAGCGGGCCATGGATTATATCAGTGCCATGAGCAACATTCGGGTAGAGGAGGTAGACGGCCATGTACAGTGATCTGTTTTCGGCAAGCTCCGTGCAGGATCTGATGGCGGTGCTGCCCAGCCTGCCCTACGCCATTTGGGAGACATTCTATGTGACGGTGCTCAGCACCCTGTTGTCGCTGGTGCTGGGGCTGCCGCTGGGCGTTCTGCTGGTGGCGGGGGAGAAGAACGGCGTGCTGCCGCTGCCCCGCTGGCTGCTGCAGGTGCTCAACGTCATCATCAACCTCCTGCGCTCGGTCCCCTTCCTGATTCTGATGATCATGGTATTCCCCTTGTCCCGGCTCATCATCGGCACGGCGGTAGGTACCACAGCCACCATCGTTCCTCTGGTGGTGGCGGCCTTCCCCTTTGTGGCCCGTCTGGTGGAGAGCAGTCTCCGTGAGGTGGACCCCAACATCATCGAGGCGGCACAGAGTATGGGTGCTACACCCCTGCAGATCATCTGCAAGGTCATGATCCCGGAGAGTGTGCCGTCCCTGATCCAGAACGTCACCATCGCCCTGACCACCATTCTGGGTTACTCCGCCATGAGCGGTATCATTGGCGGCGGCGGTCTGGGTAAGATCGCCATCGACTACGGCTACTATCGCTACAAGTATCTGGTGATGCTGGTGGCGGTGGTGATCCTGATCCTGCTGGTGCAGTTGTTCCAGAGTCTGGGTACGTGGCTGGCCCGCCGCAGCGATAAGCGGCTGAAAAAGTAAAATCTGCGTGAAGCATGAAAAAGGCGACCGTGGTACATCGTACCACGGTCGTCTTTCAGTCTGTCAAAGAACTACCCAAACGCCCCTGTTTCTGGTATAATAAAGGAAAC
>ERZ833963.981-NODE-981-length-37797-cov-98.688782_pt1 | contig 37797 bp, 28 predicted proteins | sample MGYA00519693_ERZ833963 | MGnify/ENA primary metagenome ERZ833963 (study PRJEB31850, sample SAMEA3708748) | human gut metagenome | biome: human gut; feature: human-associated habitat; material: faeces | place: China | collected 2014 ...
CTTTAAACGTTTTACTTTGCGACATATTGTCATCTATGCCTCCTTAAATGAAAGAGCCCTAGCCTCTGCATCAATTTATCTCTCTGTTCCTTAGTCATATTACTAGAAGTGCGCATCTTTCGAATGCGTTGATCTAATTCTTCGTAGTTCGCTTTCCAATTCTCGATTCTAAGAAGAATAGCCTCATGATTAGCGAGTTGAGAAGGAAGAAGCGTTTGCTTGATCTCCCTATTAAATTTACTACTACAGAGTGTGAGATTCATTTTTGTACTGTCACCTCCAGCACTACGAGGAATCGTATGTTCTATGTCATACTTAGGATTATCGCCTAAGAAATCTACTATACCGATCTGTTCATCGGTATAGATACAACGGTGATTCTGCTCTTCCCATAACTGATATTTCAATATATCAGTATCGGTTGGTTCTATTGCCAAACCTGTTTCATCTTTGTAGAGTTGTATAATCTCTGCTTTGATTTTCTTTCTATCATTCTCGTTTTCCTTGATGGATTTTGACAATGCCTGCCGTTTATTGGCATCGTTCAACTCGCGGGCGAATTCGATATGTATGGTTGTATTACGATCTATTTTCCCCTCTGCCAACAATGTATTGACGACATGCCGTAAACGGAATAGGGAGCGCATTGCCATCGGGTTGCGAACACTATCGATTCTTGGAGACCCAAGCTTATTAACATGTTCGGGGACATGAGGATAGGACTCTATCATAGACGGATGATAAAGTCTATCCGTATCTTCCTTTGGAATATCAAAACGTGAAATCAGATAGTCTTTTATGCACCTCTCTGTCGTTCTGTCATCAGCTGCATTGTTGTCCTTATCAGCGATAGCGTCGAGTATATCTTTGATGATCTTATCTTTATTGGTGTTGTCCTTCCAAATATCTGCAGGAACAACTGATCCCAAATTTGCGAAGAACGTCGAGAGTGAATAAGTCATTCCACGACGTAGATAAGGAAGGATCTTACATATAGCCTTCAAACTCAAAGAAGCGTACTCAGAGCAGACCTTTATTTGACTGAATTTCTTAGCATCCTCATCATTGAGTTGTAAATGCTTCTTTCCAAATTCAACGAGTTTTTCTACATCAGAGAAGTCAAAAAGCACATGCCAAATATCGTTGATAATCTGCAAGCGAGTTTTTCCCTGAGTCTTATCGTAGACCTCACATATAGAATTGACCCAATCTTCCCCCAAGATATCTCTTAAACCAGATGTAACCGGGCAACCGGATACAGAAGAGTCCATATGATAATTGAAAAGGTAAGGCTTGCCCTTGGGAGTCTTATAATAAGCATATTTCCCCTTACCAGATAATTCTTTCGCAATATCTTCAAAACAGAACGAAGGCTTCGTCTTTCTATAAAATTTAGGCATAACCTTCTTGCGCTCTTCTTCTGTCAAAGGGCGTAAAGCATCATCCTGGGGTGTCTGAATCTTAATGTTGTTCAGAAAGCTAAGCATTCTAAATTCCTCATACAACGGATGTGATGCTGGACACTTGGGCTTCTTAGTTTCAAAGACGCAATGCCCAACCTGTCCTTTCTGAGATTTCAATGGACGTTGGGAGAAAATAACATCTTTAAGCGATTTTACCAGTTTATCATCCAAATGTTGCTTCTCACAAATCGCTATGAATTCACTTAGATAATGCTCATTGCGAGCAGTATAATGATTGCGAATTCTGTCACCTCTGTGGTAGAGCATATAAAAGAACTCACCAAGATAATGACAGCCGGAACTTTCTATTTCTTTGGTTAAGTCGCTAATTCCTGACTTTACGACTCCATCTTCTTCACTGCCCCCACCTTTTCGGTTGCTAAGAAAACCTACGCTGATTGATGTGATAGAAAGCTCTTCCAAGAATGTAACGTTGAGTAAAATCCGTAAGGTCCAACTTTTCCGTAAGGCACTTATACCTGTAAGTATAAGGATTCTTGTCGGTTTTATCATCTGTTTGCTCCCATTGACGTAACAACTCATTATTAGGATAAATGTCTTTCAAGCGCCAAAGTTTCAATTCGTCAGAAGAGACCGGTGGACACAGGTGATTGTCACTTAGAACTTTAAGTAAGCGAATTTTACGAACCTTAATACGATAATACCGCACACGAGTAGAGCGATGAGAAGTTCTGTCTGCGGCTTTCGATGATTCTATGCCCTTTTCTATCTTCACACCCTCTTGGAATATATTCACCCCTTTATCCACAAGGCGATAACCATCGTCATGCTTTTCGACAATAGCCCAGCCAAGGCTATTGGTACCTGTATCAATTCCTAAGATTTTTTCTGCCATAGGCCCAGTTATTAAATTTCCGTAAAATTAATATTTTTATTTGGAAATACCAAACAATTCTCATATTTTTGCAAAAAGAATAAGATAATTCCTACATCTTATCGCAAAAAGGCAGTAATTGCCGAAGGATGTTATCCTATACTCCCGCTTCGGTGGGAGTTTTTTGTCTTTTCACCAACTAAAACTATTCAATACTCACTCTAAAAGCCAAAGCCATAGTAGGGCATAATTGTACAATCCCTAATAATAAAGCAGCTATTTCCAGATTCCATCAAATATGATTGTTCATATAAGACATCTGTTTATTTCTTTACAAAACATCTTCCACTTTCACTTGCAATCCAGAGAAAGCAGGATCACCGTTCTATCCTTAAACTCAGACAAAATTGACTTCTCTCTTCAATTTTTGCATTGCGAGGAGTATAGAAAGGTACTTTGATGCTGTCATCACGCTTGAATGACAGTGTCAAAGTACTTAGATGACCAGGTCAAAGTACCTTTCTGATGAGGTCAAAGTACCTTTCTGACCCAAAATTCTCTAGAGAATTTTGCGAGAGAAGGTCTGTTTGATATTCACAAAAAGAGTCTATGTATACAACACTCTAATTATCAACAATTTACAAAAACACACGATTTTTCGCGAAAATCAGAGCAAAGTAGGTCTTCGTGGAAAAGAATCGATTCTCAGAGGTCGTTTTTTGTCAGAAAAACGAACAAAGTTAGGAGACAGAGTTACAATGGTCTATATATATAAAGGAATGAAGAACAGATTCATTCTATACACGAGTGTCTTTGAATGCACCCGCTTTAAAAGACAGCAAGCAGACGTAAGCTTTACGCCGAGACGTCATCGTTTCCTTGTGTAATTGAAACTTAGAGCGACTTCTATCGCTGTTGTGCTAAAAGTGTTGGCTCATCATAAAAAAGTATTCCCAAAAGGTGGAGAATATCGAATATTATGCTTATTTTTGCTACATAAATTGACGAGTTTGTCTCACAATCAAGATCGTGAGCGGATCTCAACGACAAGAAACGACGAGAAACGAAGTAAAGTTATCAGCATATGAGGACAATCTACAGCATCTTGCTTTTGCTGTTGTGCGCCATTTTACCAACAGATGCACAACAAGACTATCAACAGCTTTGGGCAGACGTCTATCGTCAGGCCAAGGCCGACAAGCCCAAGAATGAGATAAACGTTCTTGAGCGTATCAGCGACAAAGCATTGAAAGAGAACCAGTATGGTCAGTTGCTCACCGCCGACCTGCTCCGTCTGTCATTGATGTGTCAGACCTATGGCGACGACTCCCTGGCCTCCGTCCGTCAGCAGTTGGAGCAAAAGAGGCGTGAGGCCAAGACGACACATCCTGCTCTGGCTGCCATCTACGCCTGTGTCTTGGGACTAAAGGACGAGGCACTGGCCGACCCAGCACTGCTGGCCCACACCCAAGCCACAGACTTCTCGCCCCTGCTCATACCCGGCAGTGAGGTGTTTGGCGGCGACTTGCTCAGTGCGATCGCATGGCAGACCGGACAATACAAGAAGGCGTACGACTACTATGAGCAGGTAGGCAATCGACGGGCAGCGCTCGTCACCGATTTGTGGATGGCACCATCGGAAAACAAAAGTCGCATCGTGCAATGGTGCGACTCTCTGCTTGCCAAGTATGGCGACTTAAAGGAGAGCCAACTCGTCACCGCTGTCAAGGCCCGTCAGCTCAGCGACTCCGCAAGTGTAGCCATCGCCGACAGCAGTCTGCGGCGATGGGCTGGCGACACATCGGGATATGGCAACCAACTGCGCAATATCGAGTCAGAAGCCAAGGGACCTTCCCTGAGCATCCGCCTCGAAGGAAAGTACGTCCATTCCAAAGGGAGACCGTGGCTGCATGTCGGTTCCACCAATCTGTCAAAGGTCGATGTGACTGTGTATGGCACGAAAAAAGACCGACGGAGCGGTGCCCCTCTATGGCACGCTACGAGACAACTATCCGTAGGCAAGGCCTGGCGAATAACAAAAGACAGTCTGCAACTGCCCCCACTACCCTACGGCTCTTATGAAGTCGTTGCCAAGGCACAAGGCGTGAAGCCAGTGATCCTCGGCTTCATCGTCAGCGACCTCAACGTGACCGTCAACCCCATGTCGGGGAAGAATGTACGGATGCGCGTCGTCGATACCCGCACGGGCCGTCCGGTACCAAGAGCGAAGATTGAGATTGGCGATGAAGGAAGCAATCAGTATGAAGAAGCAGAAAGCGACACGGCTGCCATTGACGTAGACACCGCCGAAGCCGATACGGCCGTATATGACCTCGATGACACCGAAGTGGATTCCATTTCATCAGAGCCTTCCGTCCATGGCGTATTCACCACAGACGAGCAGGGAGAAGCCGTGGTGCCCTACAGCGGAGGTGGAATGTACGTGCGCCCGTTCACAGCGGATGACCATTGGCGAGAATCAGAGATGGTCTATCCGGACGAGAGCGAGCCCGCCAGCCCCTGCCAGATTATCACAAACGCCTACTCCGACCGCGCCCTCTACCGTCCGGGCGACACGGCTCACGTGGCTGTGGTGGCCTTTGTGCGACGGCCGGGGCACCGGCGCACGGCACTAAGCCACATGCCATTGCAACTGCAATTCAACAACACAAGGGACTACGACCACCCCATCGACACCCTCGACGTAACAACCGACGACTACGGCACGGCGTATGCCGATATTCCCCTTACCAAGAAATGGATGACCGGCAACGAATACAATGGTCATGGGGAGCTGAGATGGAAGGCCGATGGAGCCTTAGCAAAGTTGGAGCGACTCATCGGTCACTCTTTAAGCAAAGAAATAGACGACATCGATGTTGATGTCAACGGACTGTCATTCAGGGTTGAGGAATACAAGTTGGGTAGTCTGCAAGTGAGCCTCCGTACCTCACCCTCACACTACATGCCCGGCGACACGGTGACCGTGAGCGGACGAGTCTCTCTGCTCAGTGGTGCTCCCGTAGCCAGAGCCAAAGTGGAGGCCAAGGGCGACTCTACCTTATACACTGACAACAACGGAATGTTCACGGATCGCATTGCAGTACCTAAAGACGCCGATAATCATTTTCTCTCTCACCTTGAGAAAGCTTATACCATCACAGCGCCAGACGGACAGCAACGCACAGACTATGTTCGCTTGAGCTACAGTAACCAAAGAGCTTTTCTCACCAGCGACATCACCAGCGTCTTTCTGAACAGTACCAAAGGCTACTGCCGCGACTCACTGCTTGCCGTACGCTGCTTGCTCAACGATGCTCAGAACAACAAGGTACAGGGCAACGTGAAATGGCTGCTCGACGACGGCACGAAAGGAGAAATAGCCGCCAACCGCCAGGCCTTCATTCCCCTGCATTCTCTGGAAGCCGGACTGCATACGCTGAAGATATGGGTCGAGGACGACACGCTGAGCAACACCATTTCCGTCATCGACCCGGCAGCACGCCACCTTTCCAAGCCCACCTTCTTCTGGGCAACGGCATCGGCCGACGCGTTCAGAAGCAACGGACAACCTGTAATCGTACAGATGGGCACAACGGAGAAAGGGCTTACACTCTATTACGAGTTGCGGTCGGCAGACAGCCTGTTGGAGCGTGGCTCAATGGCGCTGAGCGACACCCTCCTCACACACACCTTATATTATAAGGAGACCTACGGAGGCGGTGTTACCCTCTCAGTAGCAGCCTATGGACAAGGCAAGATGAAAAGCTACGACATCGAGCTACCCTACGAGGAACCGACAGAGACGCTTCAAGCTCAATGGGATCAATTGGACAGTGTCACTGAACCCGGGCGACAGCAAGAGTGGCGGTTGCGCGTCTGTCATCCTACGGGACAGCCAGCAGATGCCCAGGCCATGGTGACGCTCTACGACAGCGCGCTCGACCTTATCAACGACAACACTTGGAAAAGCAACTGGGAATTCAACGATGACCTGCCAACCAGCTACACTCAAACCCTTGACAACGACGAACTCATCAAAGGTGAGACAGGACGTTCAAAGCAGTTAGTCGTACCCAACATCCATCCCGCAATCTTTGCCGACGGCCTCATCCGCCTTCAAGCCAACGCGCGGTCAGTGGCCTATCGGTTAGGCGGATGGACGCTGGAAAGCAAAGGCAAGGGCAAGCCCGGCTATTGCCACGGCATCGTATATGACCCGTCGGGCGAAGTGCTGATGGGAGCCATGCTGAGAACCAACCAAGGGGCGAGTGCCGTGACGGATGTCGATGGGACGTTCTCCATACCCGTCCGCGGCACGGCGCAGCTCACCGCCTCATACGTCGGTCTCCAGTCGGCAACAGTGACCGTTACCAGTGGTGAGCTGGTCGTCATCTCATTGGGTGACAATGAAGACAACCTTGAGGAGGTTGTCGCATTGGGCGTTGCGGAGCCGGTGGATAAGCTCTCGGCACCCGTCATCAAAAGAGACGTTGAGGTAAAGGAAGAAGACAGACTCTATGCCGCTACCAACAAGACAAAGAATCTCGCTCCGCACAACCAAGGAAAATTGGCTGATGGAAATTTCAGAACACGCGTGCGGTGCAACTTCCGCACCCTCGCCCTATGGGCTCCCGCGACGGCGACTGATCACAACGGCTTTGCTTCGTTTGCTTTCACCATGCCCGACAATGTTACCACATGGCGGCTGCAAGGTCTCGTACACGACCGCGAGGGTGCCGTGGCCTCCATCGACACTACAGTGCAGACTCGGATGGCGCTGATGGTGTCCGACAACCTGCCGCGCTTCCTCCGTCGGGGCGACGACGCCCAACTGCCGCTCACCGTGAGCAATATGGGAGATGAGCGGCTCAAGGGAACGTTGACCGTACAAGCTACCCACTTGGGACAGTCACTGCTTGACGAGAAATACAAGTTCGGATTGAAGCCGTCCACGTCTAAGGCTTTCACCGCAACGCTCCACGTGCCTGCCGACAGCTTGCTGCAAAGCATCACTGTGCGGGCCGAAGCCTCAGCAAAAGGACACGGCGACGGAATGGAGAAGACGATACCTATCGCTTCGGACAAGGAGCGCGTACCGGAGATAAAGATGGTCAGCCTCTCTGCTGCCGATGCCATCCGCGAGGCTTTGGGCGAAATAGACTCAGTAAGAGGCAGCGACGCGCTGTCATTGGCGGCCAAAGTATATGCCGGTTATAAGCTCAACGAGTTGAACGACGATGAGAATGAATCGAAGCCTCTCCAAGATGCTGACACACCCTTCACGAACTTGCGACGTCTCCAGTGTGCCGATGGTTCATTCTCCTGGTGGCCGGAAATGCCTGCAAGCCGTCTCGTCACGGTGACGGTAGCCGAGATACTTGCACCCTTGGTCAAAGATCACCGTGAAATATTGCAATTGCTGCAACCCACAACGACAAAGCTGACGACCTGGCTCGCCGACGATGCCAAACAACTGCAGAAAGCCGGTGCCGCAAGTTGCGATTTAGAGGAGGCCTACCATATCCTCTATGCGCTGTCACTCCTACCCACACAGCAGGCAGTGAAGGCAAACACAGCCAGGAAAGCCTTGTTGGACTATGCCGAGGAGCATGGTGCCGACCTCACGATTCTCGGTAAAGCCCGTGTGGCTACGGCACTGCATACAGACGACCGGGGCAAGTCCGCACGGAGCATGATAGAGAGCCTCAGCCAGTATGCCGTCACAACCTCCGACCGGGGGACTTACTTCGATACGCCAAAAGCCTATTACAGTTGGCGCAACTATAAGATTCCTACAGTGACTGCCGCCATCCACGCCCTGTCGCTGATTGCTCCAAGTGACACCTCCCTGCTTTTGGGCATGAAGCGGTGGCTGGTAGAGGAAAAGAAAACGCAGAAATGGGATACGCCCATCGTAACAATCGATGCTGTAGCCGCCTTCCTTACAGGTCCCATGCCGCAAAGAGTGGCTTGGCCTGTGGTGACAGGCTGGCACGAGGCTACGGCTTCTACTCTTCCCGATGAAAGCAAAGACTTCCGTGTGAGCCGTCTGATCGTGCCTGCTGACAGCTCAAGGAAGACCAACAACATAGGCGACCGGATAAAGGTTGTGATCAAGGTACACGCCGACCGCGACTATGACTTCGTACGTATCACCGATCATCGACCGGCCTGTCTGATGCCCGTCAACCAACTGTCCGACTATGATTGGCGACTGGGCTGCTATGTCCGACAGATGGATGAGCAGACCGACTACTACTTTGAGACATTTCCCAAGGGCGACTACACGTTGATGACAGAATACTTCCTTGACCGTCCGGGCAAATATCACGCAGGAACCATCAAGGCGGAATGTGAGTACAATCCTGCTTTCATGGCGAGCGGAAGTCAGGAGGTCAGCGTGACTATTAGTGGTAAGAACACCGCTTTTCACTAATCGAATGTAAAGAATAGAACCGCAAAAGACATGAAAAAAGGGACTGCCCGAAAGAGCAGTCCCTTATATTTTTTGCGATATTGAAAGTCGGTCGAATGTCTCAAGTGGCATTGGAGACCCACCGTCAGACTTGATTAGAGTAACGATGAGCAGTGTTCTGCCCTACTCTATAATATCTGCTTGACTTCCTGTAAGTCAGGGATTTTCTTGAGTCTCCCCATAATCACCCTCACTTCTTCACGATCATGGATTCGAATCTCAATGGAGCCTTTGAAGATGCCCTCATCGGCAGTGAAAGCAACCTTGCGGATATTGACGTTCATCTTATTGGAGATGACCTCAGAGACATCGCGCAGCATACCCTTACGGTCAATGCCATTGACCTCGATGGTTGCATCAAAGAAGAGTTGCTTGTGCATATCCCACTTAGCATCAAGGATACGCGGTCCAAAACTCGTCTTGAGCTTGCTGGCCACCGGACAGGAACGCTTGTGAATCTCTATGCGGTTCTTGCCGTCAATGAATCCCAAGATATCATCGCCTGGTATTGGATGACAACAATTGGGAAAGATATACATGCCGATGGTCTCCTCTGTAATAATGCAAGGCTTCTTCTTATCGAAGTCTTTTCCAACGACCAAAAGTTGCGGCATGTCGTCTTCCTTCTTCTTCCCCTTGTTCAAGAATGGTACAAACTTGCGCCAACCTGTCGAACCGCTTTCTTTCTTCTTGCCGTGGAGGATATCAAGATCCTTATCGCTGAGGATGATGGTGCGCTCGCCCAGAGCCTCGAAGAAGTCCTCATGTTTAGCAATATCGTGGAAGTCTGAAAGTTTGTCTACAACGGCAGTAGAAAGTTCCACGTCGTTTTTGGCAAGCCAGTCATTCAGCGTTTTCTCGCCCTTTTTCTGTATCTCCCTACTCTCTCGCCTGAGCACTGCTTGAATCTTACCCTTTGCCTTTGCCGTGGATACGAAATTGATCCATGCAGGTTGCACGTGCTGGGAGTTGGAAGTAAGGATCTCCACCTGGTCACCACTTTGGAGTTTATGACTCAACGGCACAAGCTTATGATTGACCTTTGCGCCAATACAATGGCTGCCCAAGAAGGTATGGATCAGAAAGGCAAAGTCGAGGACTGTACAGCCCGCAGGCAATGTCTTCACCTCACCTTTGGGAGTAAAGACAAAGATCTCGGAAGAGAATAGATTGAGTTTCACCGAGTCGAGGAAGTCCATGGCATCTGGTTGTGGATCATCAAGGATTTCCTTAATAGTACTCAGCCAGTTGTTGAGCTCGTCATCGTCGTGAGAGTATTCTCCTTCCTTATATTTCCAATGGGCGGCAAATCCCTGTTCAGCGATCTCATCCATGCGCTGGGAACGAATCTGCACCTCAATCCACTGACCCTGGCGTGACATCATCGTGGCGTGAAGAGCCTGATAGCCATTGGCCTTGGGATGGTTGACCCAATCACGCAGGCGATCGGGATGACTCTTATAGATTTGGTTGAGGGCAACATAGATGCGGAAGCACTCGTTGATTTCGTCCTTAGGGTCAGATGGTTTGAAGATGATACGTACGGCGAGGATGTCGTAGATCTCGTCGAAGGTTACATGCTTGTTTTGCATCTTAGACCAGATGGAGTAAGGACTCTTGACCCTGGCCTTGATTGTGTATTCGATGCCCATGTCATCAAGAGCCTTACGGATAGGCGCCGTGAAGTCATCAAAGACTCTGTTGCGCTGTTCCTCTGTGAAAGACAACTTATTGACAATGGAGGCATACTCCTCGGGATGCTCGTAGCGAAAACTCAGATCTTCAAGCTCCGTCTTGATCTTGTTCAGTCCCAGTCGGTTGGCAATGGGCGCATAGATATAGAGCGTTTCTCCCGCGATCTTGTATTGCTTGTTGGCAGGCTGTGACGCAAGCGTACGCATGTTGTGCAGTCGGTCACAGATCTTGATGAGGATCACACGGATGTCATCGCTCATCGTGAGTAACAGCTTCTTGAAGTTCTCAGCCTGTGCAGAGGCATGGTCACCAAAGATACCGCCACTGATCTTTGTGAGTCCATCGACGATCTTGGCGATCTTCTCTCCAAAGATATTCTCAATGTCTTCGGTAGTATAGTCCGTGTCCTCCACAACATCATGAAGCAAAGCGGCGCAAATGCTCGTAGAGCCCAGCCCCATCTCCTCGCAGGCAATCTGCGCCACGGCGATAGGATGCATGATATAGGGCTCGCCCGACAGCCGCCGCACGCCTTTATGAGCCTGGCGGGCGAAGTTAAACGCTTTAGTGATGATGTCCACCTTTTTTCGATGGGGCGAAGCGAGATAAGTATCCAACAGATGCTGAAAGGCATCATTGATCATTTTGTTGTCAGCGACTTCGCGCTCCTTGTTTTTCTGCTCTAATTCGTCCATACGCCACAAGGTTATTTGACTTTAATCTTCTTTCCTTTCTGAATCGTACTTCCCGAGATACCATTCAACTTACGGAGTTTCTTCACCGTGGTATGGTTTCTTTCTGCAATCTCACTGAGGGTATCCCCGTTCTTGACGGTTACACTCTTGGACTGCTGTCCTTTATCTTTGCTTTTTTGTTTTTTGCTTTTCTTACTACTCTTGCTCTTGGAACTACTGTCCTGGTTCTTACGAGAATGAGAACTGCGCTTGCGTGAAGAGCGCTTGCTCTGTCCGCTTTTATTGTTATCGTCGTTGTCGCTCTCGTCAACAGTCGTCTGCTCTACTTCTTTGCTTGAGGTAGAATCGTCTTGAGAATTGGTTGCAGTAGCTCCGGTATCCTCGGCCTTGCTACCCTCTGCTTTCTTCTTGCCGGAGAACCTTGACACGAGAGAAACCTGATTCTTGTTCACCACATAGTGTCCGCCCTCAGCCTCAACCTCGGTACGTTTGGGCTGATAGTCTGTCGGGGCATAGGCGTAGACAGAGTCCTCATTGTCGATGAACTTATTAATCATCGCTTCCGGCAGTCTGAGCGAAGCCTGTCCGCTGTTGCCGTTGATGATGTCACGGCGATACTGAGGATTGAGATCACGAATCTCGTCAATGTCCATCCCCAGCACATGGGCGATCTGCTCGAAATGCACGTCACGGTCGACCATCACCGTATCGGTCTTTTCTGGAAGTGTCGTCTTTAATGGACAGATATTGTGATCGCAATAATAGTTCATGATATAGTTGGCAGCGATGAATGCCGGAACATATCCGCGTGTTTCCTTGGGCAGACGCGGATAGATTTTCCAGTAGTCACGCACGCCATGAGAACGGCGGATCGCTTTATTGATCTTGTCAGCCCCACAGTTGTAAGCAGCGATAACGAGATTCCAGTCGCCCAATTTCTTATAGAGGTCGCTCAGATAATGTGCGGCAGCATAAGACGCCTTGTAAAGGTCACGACGCTCATCAACGAGCGAGTTGACGGTGAGGTCATTGTGCTTGGCCGTTGTGATCATAAACTGCCAAAGGCCTACAGCACCCACACGGGAGACAGCCTGAGGATTGAGGGCGGACTCGATGATGGGAAGGTATTTCAACTCCAGCGGCAGGTCGTAGGCTTCCAACGCTTCCTCAAAAACGGGAATATAGAAATTCTGCGCCCCAAGCATGTAGGCTACGGAATGACGCAGTTCACCTGTGTAGCGGTCAATGAACTTCTGCACGATGTCGTTGTAAGGCATCTCTATGATGGTCGGCAACTTACGCAACCGTTGCTTATAGACATCGGCGGAGTAAGTGCGATTGACATCCGGCATATTGCAGTTGGGATCGTGGCTCAGAAAGTTCTTAGCCTTATAGATTTGGGTTGTGCTGTCAAGCTCCTGTGTCATCGACGTAGGCAGGTCGATTTGCTCTTCCTTGCCATTGGCATTGGTGACAGTCACAGTCTTCGTCTGATTAACCTGTGCCCGAACAGAGGGGGCAAAGGCCAACAGTAGCAATGTGACGATAATATATGTCTTTCTCATAATAGCGTTCTAAAAATTGATGGCGCACTGCAAGCCAATGCCACTTTGGCGTAAGGCAAGCAGCGAGTTGCCTGTATCGTTGGTGATGACGGTCGGCGAAACACGCAGACTCAAGTTAGGAGAGATGTCAAACTGCGAGAGTGATGCGTCGACATAAGCATCGACCACAGAAAGTCCGTAGATGCCTATCATCACAAACACACTCATATCTCGCCAACGGCGATAGCGATCCTTACGCTTGCGGAACACCTCTTTCCATTTATCCTCGTTCTCCGGCGTGATTGTCGAACCCAAATGCAGGAACTTGTTGTAGCTCTCTGTTGTCGGGTCGTTATCCATGATGTCAAGATAAGCTTGGCTATAATCGCGGTACATCATGTTGTTCCACCGTAACGCGTAAGCGCAACCAACAAACCCACCATAGAAGATCGGTAACTTCCAGTATTTACGGTTATAGATCTGTCCGGCTCCCGGCAACACGAGAGCCAGCCACAAAGCACGTTTGGGCTCGGGCTTCCATGTAGCCCAATCGCGGTGCTTATGCTGATGAGAGCTGTCACTTTTTATAGCAAGAGGCTGTCCGTTCTTTGTCAGACCCATGATCCTCGCGCTATCGATGAGCATTGTATCGGGCTCAGTCACCTGCTTTTGTTTCGCTTTCGCATGATGCTGGGCAGCTGCCGGCAGCATCACTATCAGCAGTAAGGCTGAAAGCCCTGCCTTCATAATTATATATCTCAGTGTCTTCACACGTCTATTTATTGTTCTTGCTTGAGTTGATCTAAGATTCCCATCAACTTCTCGAAATCCTGCTCGTTATTGAAAGGAATGCTGATTTTGCCTTTTCCCTTGCTGGTGCATGTCACAGCCACTTTGGTATGCAGCACATCTGAGAGCCGGTCACGTGCCTGAGAGAAAGTTTCCGGCAGTTGAGCCTTGGCAGCGATCTTCTTCTTTCCACTCTCAATGTCCTCACCGTTTTTGAGATGTTGCACCATCTCTTCTACCTTTCTGACTGACCATCCGTTTTTAAGTATCTCCTTAAATACCTTCAACTGCAAAGAAGGGCTGTCGAGAGCCAGTAACGCACGGGCGTGACCCATGTCGATCTCTTTCTTTTGCAAAGACATCTGCACTTGTGCCGGCAACTTCAACAGTCGCAGATAGTTGGTGATGGCAGTGCGGCTCTTCCCCACCCTTTCCGACACCTTCTCCTGTGTCATACCAGTGTTCTCCAGCAGATGCTCGTAGGCCAACGCAATCTCTACGGCATTCAGATCCTCGCGCTGGATGTTCTCCACGAGCGCCATCTCCATGACATTCTCGTCTTTGATGGTACGGATATAAGCCGGGATCGTCGTTTTACCGGCCAACTGCGAGGCACGCCAGCGGCGCTCACCGGCAATGATCTGAAAGCGGTTCTCGGCAATCTGTCGCAACGTGATGGGCTGTATGATGCCTATCTCACGAATGCTGTTGGCCAGTTCCTGCAATGCCTCACTGTCGAAAAGACTTCGGGGCTGGTCGGAATTGGGCTCAATCTGTTCGAGAGGAATTTCGCTGATAGTCGACGACCCCTGCGTACGCACCGACTCGGTAGAGATCAGCGCGTCAAGGCCACGGCCCAAAGCATTATATTTCTTGTGTACTGCCATATATGCAATGTTGAATGTTGAATGATGAGTGATGAAGGAAGAGCGATGAATGATGAGTGTTGAATGATGTGAGTGATAAATTCAACAATCATCATTCAACATACTCTCAAGTATTTCATTCGTTTTTCTCTATGATCTCCTTGGCGAGAGCGAGATGGTTCTTCGCTCCGGTAGAGTCAGCGTCGTAGAGAATCACCGGCAAACCATGGCTGGGACTCTCTGAGAGTTTCACGTTGCGCTGGATCACGGTCTTAAAGACCAGTTCCTGGAAATGACGCTTCACCTCATCATAGATTTGGTTGGCAAGTCTCAGTCGGCTGTCATACATCGTCAGCAGGAAGCCCTCTATTTCGAGTTTCGGGTTAAGCTTGCTCTTAACAATCTTAATGGTGTTAAGCAGTTTGCTGATGCCTTCTAACGCGAAGTACTCGCATTGCACCGGAATGATCACCGAGTTGGCTGCCGTCAGGGCATTGACGGTGATCAGCCCCAGTGAGGGTGAGCAGTCGATGAGAATATAGTCATACTCGTCGCGCAAGGGATCCAGTATGCCTTTGATCACCTTCTCACGGTTCTTAAGGTTGATCATCTCAATCTCAGCTCCTACCAAGTCGATATGGCTGGGAATAATGTCCAGCTTCTCAATGTCTGTCGTATAGATGGCATCCCTCACATCAGCGTGATCGATAATGCACTCATAGAGCGAACAGTCCACCTCACTAAGGTCTACACCGAGTCCGCTGGATGCATTTGCCTGAGGGTCAGCATCCACTACGAGCACCGATTTCTCCAATGTAGCAAGAGAGGCTGCCAAATTGATGGTTGTCGTGGTTTTGCCCACGCCGCCCTTTTGATTGGCCAAAGCTATTATTTTTGCCATTTCTATTCGTTTTTAATGTCTGCCTGATGGATGTCGTTGCCCTTTCCTCCTCATGGGCAGACATGGAATTATGATTGCAAAGATACATATTTTAGACGAAAATGCCAATTATTATAGGTTTTTTCGTATTTTTGCAAGACAATTAATATTTAACAGATGAAAAGCAACCGACCTCTGATATTGATTTCCAATGATGACGGCTATCATTCACCCGGCATCAAGAAGCTGGTAAACATTGTCAGCCCACAAGCTGATGTTCTCGTCGTGGCACCCGAAAGCGCCCGTTCCGGATACTCTTGCGCCTTCTCCGCGACAGATTATCTGCGGCTCAAACCACGACACAACATGGGAGATACCACCACCGTGTGGTCATGCACCGGCACACCTGTCGACTGTGTGAAGATCGCCATTGACCAGTTTTGCATGGAGCGAAAACCTGATCTGATCCTCGGCGGCATCAATCATGGAGACAATTCCTCAGTGAATAATCATTACAGCGGTACGATGGGTATCGCCAAGGAAGGATGCCTTAAAGGTATTCCTTCCATCGCCTTCTCCAGTTGTTTCTACAACGAGGATGCCAACCTTGAACCTCTGCGTCCCTACGTGGAGCAGATTGTCAGCAAGGTACTGGCAGAAGGTTTGCCGAAAGGCATTTGCCTTAACGTCAACTTCCCCGCCACTGAGACTTTCAAGGGCGTGAAGGTATGCCGGATGACACAGGGCAGCTGGATCAGCGAGATCGTCAAAGAGCGCCATCCGAGAGGTTATGACTATTTTTGGGTAGTAGGAAAATATCACAACGATGAGCCACAGGCTGAGGACAGCGACCAGTGGGCGGTCAACCACGGCTACATTGCTATCACGCCGACTACCATCGACGTCACCGCCTATGACTTCATGGACACGGTGCGCGACTGGAATATTAAATAAGGAGCATACGCGATATAAGATATAATAAGTATCAGGAACACAAAACTTGGATAGACAAGACACATGAAGTACTATCTCATAGCAGGCGAGGCTTCCGGCGACCTGCATGCCAGCCGGCTGATGCACAGCCTCAAAGAGCAGGACGCGGAGGCCACCTTCCGCTTTATCGGTGGAGACATGATGGCGACCGAGGGCGGTAAGCCTTTTCGGCACTACAAAGACTTGGCCTACATGGGCTTTATCCCCGTGCTGCTCCATGCCCGCACCATACTGCGCAACATGGCGCAATGCAAGGAAGACATCATGAGATGGACGCCCGACGTGGTGATCCTCGTCGACTATCCAGGATTCAACCTGAGTATTGCCAAGTTTGTGCATGCCAAGGTGGGCACGCCTGTGTTTTACTATATCTCACCGAAGATATGGGCATGGAAGGAATGGCGCATCAAAGCGATCCGTCGCGATGTCAATGAGCTCTTTTCCATACTTCCTTTTGAGGTAGACTTCTTCGAGCGCAAGCGCCACTACCCCATCCACTACGTCGGCAATCCTACCGCAGAAGAGGTGAAAACGTTCCGCGACAACTACCACGAGTCTAAAGAAGCCTTCTGTCAGCGTCATGGGTTGGATGCCAAGCGTCCTATCCTGGCATTGCTCGCCGGCAGCCGCAAACAAGAGATCAAAGACAACCTGCCCACAATGATCACAGCCGCCCTCCCCTACTGCAAGGGCGAGAAGGGCTACCAGATGGTGTTGGCAGGAGCACCATCCATCGACGATGACTATTATAGCCGCATACTCAAAGGGCAGCCCGTCACAAAAGTGAGCGAAGAAACCTATCAGTTGCTCTCCCATGCCACCTCGGCATTGGTCACCAGTGGCACAGCAACGCTCGAGACCGCACTGCTCGGTGTCCCGCAGGTAGTATGCTACAAAACTCCCGTTGGCCCGCTGATCCGTTGGGCTTTCAACCACATTATCCAATGCCGCTTTATCAGTCTCGTCAATCTCATCGCCGACAAAGAGATCGTCACAGAGCTCTTTGCCGACCGCTTCAGTGTGAAGAATATCCGCCACGAACTGAACCGCATACATCCCGGGCAGCCAGACAGAGCCACCATGCTCCAAGGCTACCAGCTCGTAGCTGAGCGATTGGGCAAACAAAGTGCACCCGACACTGCCGCCAAAGAGATGATAGAGATTCTCAAACAGAAGGCTCGGTAACAAACAGGGGCGCCATTACCATTTTACGAGGCTGAGACTCACAAGTGTATCAAGACTGCTCTTGAGACCTCACACCAGCGTGTCAAGACTGCTCTTAAGGCGTTGCAGTTTATCGCGCACGGTGATGAGCGTAGCCAGCAACTCTTGCGAGCGGTCGGCGCCGTCTTTGTTTTCACGAAGATATCTGCGTGCATTGGCAATCTTGAAGCCACGCACTTTGATGAGATTATAGATAACCTTCACCTCTTTAATATCATCCTCGCTGTACTGCCGCACTTTGGTTCCGGCCACCGTCTTAGGATGGAGATTGGGAAACTCCTTCTCCCAGTAGCGCAGCGTACTTTCCGCTACGCCAACCATCTCAGCCACCTCCTTGATCGAGTAATAAAGCCTCTTGGGCTTATCTGTTTTCAGCACCATAGCCTGATAATTTTACTAATTTGGGGCAAAGATAACAAAAAAGAATCATTTCTGCAATCTTTTTAGTACCTTTGCACCTGTATGTCAAAAGAATAAAGGAAATAAATAAAACATATATCATCATGATGACAGCAAATGAAATCCGCGACTCATTTAAAAAGTTCTTTGAGTCGAAAGGACACGTCATCGTTCCGTCTGCCCCGATGGTTATTAAGGACGACCCGACGTTGATGTTTACGAATGCAGGTATGAACCAGTGGAAAGACATCATCCTTGGCACCAAGGATCCTAATCCACGCCGTCGCTGCGACTCGCAGAAGTGTTTGCGCGTCAGCGGTAAGCACAACGACCTGGAAGAGGTAGGACATGATACCTACCACCACACGATGTTCGAGATGCTCGGCAACTGGAGCTTCGGTGACTACTTCAAGGAGGGAGCCATCGACTACGCTTGGGAATATCTCGTTGACGTGCTGCACCTCAACCCCACCGACCTCTATGTCACAGTTTTCGAGGGGGACCCCACGGAAGGACTGGAGCGTGACGACGAGGCTGCTAAGTACTGGAGCAAACACGTGCCTGCCGACCATATCATCAACGGCAATAAGCACGACAACTTCTGGGAGATGGGTGAAACCGGTCCTTGCGGTCCCTGCTCTGAGATCCACGTAGACTCCCGCCCCGACAGCGAAAAGGCCAAAGTGCCCGGACGCGAGCTCGTCAACAAAGATGACCCACAGGTCATCGAGATCTGGAACATCGTCTTCATGCAGTTCAACCGCAAGGCCGACGGCAGCCTGGAGCCGCTGCCTATGCACGTCATCGATACGGGTATGGGCTTTGAGCGTCTCGTGCGCATGCTGCAGGACAAGAACTCCAACTACGACACAGATATCTTCCAGCCCATCATCAAGGAGATAGAGGATCTCTCCGGAAAGAAATATGGCTTCACCACACCGACTGGAGAAAACGGTGAGGGTGCCAACGAGCAGGAGAAGATCGACATCGCCATGCGTGTGGCCGCCGACCACCTGCGTGCCGTAGCCTTTTCCATCGCTGATGGTCAGCTGCCCAGCAACGCCAAGGCTGGATATGTCATCCGTCGTATTCTGCGTCGCGCCGTACGCTACGCTTATACCTTCCTCGACCAGAAGAGTGCATTTCTCTATAAGCTTGTGCCCGTGCTCGTGCAGGAGATGGGCGAGGCTTATCCCGAGTTGCCCGCACAGCAGGAACTCATCAGCCGCGTGATGAAAGAGGAGGAGGACAGCTTCCTGCGTACCCTTGACAAGGGTATCCAGTTGCTCAACGGCGATATGGACGAGCTGCGCGCACACGGCAAGACTGAGCTCGACGGTGAGAGCGCCTTCCGTCTCTTCGACACCTATGGCTTCCCACTTGACCTCACCGAGCTCATCTGCCGAGAAAACGGCTACACCGTCGACGAGAAAGGCTTCGACGTGGAGATGGAGAAGCAGAAGGCACGTGCCCGCAACGCTGCCGTCGTGGAGAACGGCGACTGGGTGGAACTGCGCCAGGGCGAGCAGGAGTTTGTCGGCTATGACTACTCGGAATACGAATGTCACATCCTCCGCTACCGCAAGGTAACTCAAAAGAAGAACACTTTCTACGAGGTCGTTCTCGACCACACTCCTTTCTACGGTGAGATGGGTGGTCAGGTCGGCGACCAGGGTGTGCTCGTTTCCAGCGACGAGACCGTCAACGTCATTGACACCAAGCGCGAGAACAACCAAAGCATACACATCGTCAGGCAGATGCCTAAGAATCCCGAAGCTGACTTCATGGCCTGCGTAGATATCGACAAGCGCAACGGATCGGCTGCCAACCACTCAGCTACTCACCTGCTCGACTTTGCACTGAAGCAGGTGCTCGGCGACCATATAGAACAAAAAGGATCTTATGTCGATGCTGACACGCTGCGTTTCGACTTCTCCCATTTCCAGAAGGTCACTCCTGAGGAACTGCGCAAAGTGGAGCGTATCGTCAACGATATGATCCGTCAGGACATCCCATTGGAGGAGCACCGCAACATGCCATTGGCAGAGGCAAAAGAACTGGGAGCTGTAGCCCTCTTCGGTGAGAAGTACGGCGACAGGGTGCGTGTAGTACGCTTCGGACCAAGTCGCGAGTTCTGCGGCGGCATCCACGTAAAGAGCACCGGCCACATCGGCTTCTTCAAGATCATCTCTGAGAGCAGCGTGGCTGCCGGTGTGCGCCGCATCGAGGCGCTCACGGGTAAGGCTTGCGAGGACGCCATCTATGAGGCAGAAGATATGATGAAGGACATCCAGGCGCTGTTCAACAATGCCAAGGACCTCAAGGCAACTATCGAGAAGAGTATCTCTGAGAACGCTTCTCTGAAGAAACAGGTGGAGGGCTTCCGTCAGCAGACCGTAGACCGCACTGCAAAGACACTCGCTGAGCATGCTCAGGATGTGAACGGCGTGAAAGTCGTCAAGGCTGTGCTGCCCGTAGACCCGGCTTCAGCCAAAGACATTGTCTTCAAGGTGCGCGAGCAGATTCCCGAGAACCTCGTCTGTGTGCTGGGTTCCCATCACGACAATCACCCATTGCTCTCCGTGATGTTCTCCGACGACATGGTGAAGAGCCATGGACTCAACGCCGGTAAGATCATCCGCGAGGCTGCCAAGCTCATCCAGGGCGGCGGCGGTGGTCAGCCCCACTATGCTCAGGCCGGCGGCAAGAACGCCGACGGTCTTTCTGCTGCTGTGGACAAGATCATCGAGCTCATCGAACTGTAAGAAGTATCAGAGGTAAGGCTTATTTATAAAAGCATGGTCATCATCCATGCTATATATAAATAAGGTGTAACCTACATCACAGATATGCGCTGCCTTCCAATATCATTTTGGAAGGCAGCGCTTTTTTATTGCCCTACAAATCTATAGCCGTTATGCCTGCGAAGGTGTACATTCGTTCTGAAATAGGGGAAGAAAAGTTATCAGACAGAAGAAGCGGAATCTAAAAACCATCATTTTCAACTATTTCTTTTATTTTTGCAGCAGTAATAAAAAAGAATCATTTAACCATTTTATACTAAACCAACTATTACATATGAACAGTAAACCATTACTAACCATCGCGGCCTTAGGTCTTTGTGCCACCACATGGGCGCAGGCTCCGGCATTCCCCGGCGCGGAGGGCAACGGCCGCTATGTCACCGGTGGACGCGGAGGCAAGGTCGTGCATGTGACCAATCTCAACGACTCCGGTACCGGATCGCTGCGGGCCGCCGTAAAAGGTACCGACAAGAAAATCGTCGTCTTCGATGTGGGCGGTGTCATCCCATTGGCATCAGAACTGAAGATTGGTGCCAACACCACCATTCTCGGACAGACAGCCCCCTACCCCGGCATCACGCTCCGGTACTATACTGTAAGACCCGGTGACAACAATATCATACGGTTCATACGTATCAGACGCGGACAGGAAAAGGAGTTCGACGATGGAGCTGACGCCTGCTGGGGCAAGAACCTCAACGGCCTCATCCTCGACCACTGTTCGCTGTCGTGGAGCATCGACGAGGTAGGATCATTCTACGACAACAACAACTTCACCATGCAGTGGTGCACCCTCGGCGAAAGTCTCAACAATGCGGGACACGACAAGGGCGCTCACGGCTATGGCGGCATCTGGGGCGGCAAACTCGCCAGCTTCCATCATAACATGATCGCTCACGTGGCCAACCGTGCGCCACGCTTCAATGGCGCACGTTACAACTGGACGGGATACACCACCAACAGTCTCTACTCCACCTACAAATGGCCCAACGCTGTGCAGGCCGAGAACGTAGACTTCCGCAACTGCCTCATCTTCGACTGGGGCACAGGAGGATGCTATGGCGGTTCCGGTGGCGGCTACATCAATATGGTGAACAACTACTATAAGGCTACGCCCGAGGTGAAAAATAAAGACCGCGTAACCACCGTGTCAATCGCCAACAGCACGACATCGGCCGACGAGAAAACTTATCTCAACATGACCAGCCGCTACTATATCAGTGGCAACTATATCGACGCTAAGGACAGCAAGGGCAAAGTCTATGGCGCCAACTACGACTGGAAAGGCGTGAAGTATGACGAAGGTGTGCAGGCCATCAATGGTGAGGAATACACCCAAGACTCGCTCTTTGCTTATGGTAAGAATGTGGAGCATATCAACAATGCCCAAAGTATCCCTTGCGTGCGCATCAAGCTCGACAAAGCCGTGGCTCCTACCGGTGAGGTGACTACCCACTCCGCCGAGAATGCCTACAGCAAGATCATGGCCTACGGCGGCGCCTCGCTCTTCCGCGATGACGTGGACAACCGATATATGACAGAGGCAAAGAATGGCGCATCGACCTACACAGGTTCTGTGACAGGCATCAAGGGTCTCATCGACAAGGTCAGCGATGTGGATGGCTATACTGAGGCAAACTTTCCCACAGGCAAGCGCACATCCGACTTCGACAGCGACGGTGATGGTATGCCGGACGTTTGGGAGAAGGCTAACGGCCTCAAGCCCAACGATGCCAGCGATGCTACTACTTACACGCTCGATGCGAAAGGCTATTATACCAATTTGGAAGTCTACGCCAACTCATTAGTCGAAGACATCATGAAGGCTGAGAACAAGGATGCCATCACCTCTGTAGACGAATATTATCCCACATGCACGAAGGCCGACGGTCTGGATTATTATTCCGGAAGAATCGTGGAGCGGGTGACGCCCTCAGAGCCTTCTGACACCCAAACCGAGAAGGCTCTCTATTCCACGGCCTTCACCGACTGGACAGATGCCAAGGCCAGCAAGACTGAAACTACGGTGACGCAATCAACGAAGTATAGCCATGAGACGCTCACCTTTTCCATCTTCGACACACAGATCAGTTCCACCAACCAGAACACGGCTAAGTTTCCCAACTGGACGGGCGGCTATCTGATGTGCAGCAAAAGTGCTGATCCCTACGTCATCACTTCGCCGCTGGCCAGTATCACCCGTGTGCACTTTCGCCACGGGGCAACGGGCAGCGACCGCGGATGGAAGCTGGAGGCCAAGGGCGACGGCGATGCCGAATGGGTGGTAGTGAGCAATGCCTCAGCAACTACGGCACAGGGCACAGACGTCGAAGTAAATGTCGACCGTACCAACTGCCAACTGCGCTTCACCACCCTCAACGCCTCACAGAATGCCTATCTCTTCCAGCTCGACATCTACGGCAATGTGAGCACGGGCAGTCAGCCTTCCCTCGCCTCCTTTTCCGCCTATGGCAAGGAGTATAGTGCTGAGGATTTCTTCACGGAGAACGCCAATGGCAACTATGAGGGCACTGTAGAGGTGAGCAAGAAGTCTGATATGGTCAGTGCCACCAATGCCATCACCACCACTGTGGGTAATGGTACCATTGGCACCATCACCTATAAAGAGGTGTCCAGCGATGTCAATGCCAACAAGCCGGCCTGCGATGTCACCATCCCCGTGACACTCGCCACTACCGGAACCACCAAGACCTATATCGTTCACTTCGTGTGGAAGCCCGACTACTCCGTCATCTACCACGATACCGACGCCAAGGTGATCGCCACGCAGACTGTGGAGAAGGGTGATCCCATCACCACACTCAACGATGGTGCCACGGTCACCGTACCTTCGGGCAGTAAGTTTCGCGGCTGGCTCTTCAAAGCCGATGGTGAGGAAAAGGCTAACGCTGCCACCACAGTAAATGAGAAGCAGCTCAACCTATATGCGCTGGTCACAGACATCGAGAACGACGAGACCAACGAGCGTCACGCTTACAACCTGAAAGACAAATACTTCTATGCCGAGGATCACGAAGGCTTCCTGCCACAGTCGCCCTACAGCTACAATGGCTCTCAACATGGTCTTTATTTCAAGCCGGGCTCCATCACCCTACCCGTCACGGGCAATGCCGTCATCATCGTGGAAGCCTGCAAATATAGCAAGACAGCCCTGACGCTCTCCGACTCCAAAGGCAACATTCTCGGAACCATCGCCATCCCCACTACTGACGGCACACGCACGGCCATCCGCTATACCGGTAAGGCCGACGACCTGTCGCTGTCTTTCCCCAACGGTGAGGTATATCTCCATGCCATTACCGTCATCAACATGGGCAACGGCGACATTGCCAGGAACGACGAAGGCTACTATGTGGCTGATGCAGGCAGTGCCAACAGTCTGGCCAACATCTTCGACGTGATCGCTGCCTACGGCGACGCCTCCACCCGCACGAAGATATTCCTGCCCAACGGCGTCTACGACTTAGGCAAGACCACCGAACAGGAGCTACCCATCGACAAGCTCTCACTCATCGGACAGAGCGCCGACAGCACAATCATCGTCACTGCTCCGGATGTCTCTGTCGAAGGTCTTGGCAAAGCTGATCTGTTCCTCAACACCAAGAAGGATCTATATCTCCAGGATCTCACGCTGAAAAACGCTCTTGACTACTATGGTGCCGGTGCTACCGGACGTGCTGCCGTATGGCAGGACCGTGGCGACCGAACCATCTTCCGCAATGTCAGGATGCTCTCCTACCAAGACACCTACTACAGTCAGAACAATGCCATGCAGAGCTACTTCGAGGACTGCGACATCCACGGTACCGTAGACTTCATCTGTGGTGGCGGTGACGTACGCTTCCAGCACACCATGCTCTCACTCGAACCACGCAATGCCAAAGGCGAAGGCGGACGCACCATCACAGCCCCCACAACCACGACCAACTACGGCTATGTCTTTGACGACTGCTCCATCATAGATTTAGCCAAAGGTAAGGGTGACTGGAACTATGGACGCACATGGCAGGAAAAGCCGGTCTGCGTATTCCTCAACACCACTCTCGACGACAATGCCGCTGCCACCATCGTCAGCTCACGTTGGACACAAAAGGGCATGAACAACACTGACCCGCGGGTCTTTGGCGAATACGGAACAAAGAACACAACCGGACAAAACATCACTCCTTCCAGCAACATCATAGCTTCCTTTGGCGGCAACATCGAGACAATCCTCTCTTCCACACAAGCAGCTACCTATGACTACTATAAGATGTTCACTACATGGGATCCCAAGTCTCTCGCCACTCAGATGACCGTCACGGGTGTCAAACTCTCCGCTGGTCTTCTCTCATGGGATGCAAACCAAGACGCCACCGCCTACGCTGTCTTCGCCGACGGCAAACTGCTGGCCTTCACCACCGCCACCAGTCTCTCTGTTGACGGCAAAGCCACGACCTACTCTGTTCGTGCTGCCAACACCATGGGCGGATTAGGTCCCCAGGCAACAGTGACGATCACCAACGGCATCACGGACAACCTCGCTGACAAGCCTTCCAAAACTTATTACTATGCTCTTCAAGGCTCTCGCCTCTCATCCCCTCGCCAAGGCCTCAACATCCGCGTCCGCAACTACCAAGGAGCCGGACACAAAGTCGAAAAGATCATCATGAAAAGGTAATATTGGACTGCCTATCGCAAAATACTTACACAAATCCCCGACACTGAGCCGTGCCGGAGATTTTTTATGCGACTACAAGCATGAATTCCCTTTGTCAGCGGCAAACGACTTTCTTTCCGTTATGAATGTATATTCCACGTGAAGGTTTAGCCACTCGCTGTCCTTGCAAGTTGAACCATACATCTTGCTTTTCACTGCTTTCTACAGCATTGTCGATGGCTGTCGCCACGCCGTCATTGAAACCGATGGCCATACTCTTGGCGTTGGCCGATCCCTGCTGTATCTTGATATGTCCGAAGACCACCTCCAGCCATGTGTCGCTATTTCCATTGGCGTCTGCCACGGGTGTCCAGCGGAAATGGTAGTAACCAGTGTGGTTGGCATAGAAGTTGACAACGCCATAGCTGGCTCCATAGGTATTTGTGTTCAGACTCTTGCCGACATTGTTGCCGCATCGTATGATTTGCGAGCCCAGACAATTATTGATCTCGTCAAAGACCTCACACTTCACATAGGGATTTCCTGCCCATCCGATGGCGTAGTAGCTGAGATTGTAGTTACCCTTCTTGAGTGAAAGTCCATAACCATTGACAGTGCCCACCTCAGCATAAGCTGTCTTCGAAGCATCGCTCTGACGAATGTAAAGTCCTGTCGGCAGATAACCGCCTTGGCTGAACTGGAAGATGCGCGGCCCCGATGCAGCAGCACCAGCAGAAACCTTTTGACCTGCGTCGAAAATATTCCAGCCCTCCGGTACTGTATTGGCATCCTGGAAGGCCAGTGGATTTCCTTTATAATAAAGTCCTACATTGCCGACCAGTACTTCCTCCCAATTCCCGCCATTGCCTTTTGCGTCAGCAACCGGCGTGAAGCGCAGTTTGTAGTTGCCTTTGATCATGGAATAGAACGAGAGGTTGACTCGGGTGCTGCCCGAGATGGCCGTGTTTCTTGTACCGTTAGCGCTGCCGTTGGCCTTGACAATGGTTGAGGCCACCACTGCACTGGCAGGATCAAACACCTCCACCTTCACATAAGGGCTGCCTTTCCATGCAGTGATGTTGCAACTGAGCTGATACTCACCGAAGACAAGTGGCAACATATATCCGCTTTGTCCGCCATATTCGATATATCCTGTCTTGTCGGGACTGATCTCGCGCACATAGAAGGCTGTAGTCATGTCGCCACCTTGATAGAATTGCATCACTCTCGGGCCACTGCTCTGACTACCCGTTTGTCTTTGGCTCCCGTTGTCCGCGGCTGTCCATCCAGCGGGGATAACATCATTGACGTTGCCCCATGCCTTGACAAGATTGTCACCGGTTGTGGTAGAGGAAGAGCCAGAGGTGTTACCCGTTGATGACGAAGACGAGGAAGACTCACTCTTGTGGGCATAGTTCTTTTTGGAATACTCATAATACCAGTAGAAGCATGCCTTGGCGCAGCACTCAACGTTTTCATTGAAATTAGCCTTGATGGTACCATCCTTCAAGAACGCGTCAATGTCGACATAGTCTTCGTTTGAGCTCAGCGTCATGCTGATATTTCCAAAGTGATCCATCACAGCCTTCCATGCATTTCCCCATTTGCTTGTCGACGCGGTGCCCCAAGTGCCATAGTTGCTGGCCACCCATTGCCCAAACTCATTGTATTTTCCAGCTCCAGCTTTCTCCGGACTCCAGTCTATCTCCGAGACAAGGATAGGCTTGGAAGTGACCACAGGCACCTGCTTTTGAAAGTTGCTGATGAAGGTGTTATGGTCGTAGCTCTTATCACTGGCGCCATACCATCCCGGATAGACATGGACAGCATAACCAAAGTTGCTGTCGGTGATGGGATGTGAGGCGTAGTCTTGATATTGGCTCTGGTAGCCGGTACCAGGGATCCATATCACGCCTTTGAATCCGTTTTGCCGGATGATGTTGACAATCGGCTGGAAATAGTCGTGTAGGGCAGCTGATGATGCTTGCCCGTATTGGTTATAGACATGCACCGGCTCGTTGGCCAATTCCAGCGACACCGTTCCCGAATTATTCTTGAAGTTGGCATTGCTTGACACGATACTCCATACCGTCTTGAGGTATTGCTGATAGGCGTCCCCCACCTTCAGATCCTTCGGACATACCCCCGGCGGACGCACGACGACGTAAAGTCCGTGGTTCAAAGCTTTCTGAGCAATAGGCCAGTAGAGCGTCTGCAGGTACTTGCGCAGACGGTCAGCACTGAACTGCGAGATGTCGGCTTCGCTGCTTGCATGGCCATTGTTGGTCCAACAAGGGTCGAGATGCAGTCGGAAGATGTTGCAGTACGTACCCTTCGCCGGATTTTGAAGAGCCCCGAAGACCTTGTCGAAGTAGTTGATACACGAAGCCACCGTGCCGTCGTTGCAGGCTGATCCCCATCGATAACGATTGAAATAGGGATTAGGTGTGTCCATCACTCCATGAAGAACAACGGCGTGTCCTCCTTGGTCGACCAGTTGTTTGCCACTGACGTGGAGTGGTGCCACCACTCCAAACTGGGCAAACGCTCCCATCGGCATCACTGCCATGGTCAGGGATAATAGAAAGTGTTTCATACAAAAGATTGAATAAAACGATTGAATAAAAATGATATAAAGGATTTGATTTGCTCGCTTGCAAAAATATGTTTTTTGATTATTGTCCTCTTTTCAACACGTATCAAATACTTTATTGTCTGTATGTCGCCTTAAAATTCTTCTATTAGTACGATAAATGTCTCACAGGCCTTACGGTTTGAGACAAATTTTTGTTAATAAGCCGTCTTTCGTGACAGCTTCCTTATCTTTCTGTCTAAATAGCGACATGGAAAGAATATGTCCTTTATGTCTTTCTGTCTTCAACATCAGCGCCCAGTCTACACGATCAGTCTACTTGTCTTAGAAACTGACACTTTTCCGCCCACGAGAATCGATTCTTTTCGACGAAGACCTGTCTCGTTCTGATTTTCGCGAAAATTCGTGCATTTTTATAGCCGTCTGATAATCAACACGTTATAAAAGCAATTCTTTCCTTCAACTATCAAAAGGCCTTGATGACACACAATTCTCTAGAGAATTTATCGGTCAGCAAGGCTTTTTGATACGATGAAACTACCGAGATGACAGTGTAAAACTACCGAGATGACCATGTCAAAGTACCGAGATGATAACAAGAAAAAGCCTTTTTGATCAAGAGACAAGGCAAAAATGAGTCCGAAAAATCAAAAGTCCCTTTTTCGCTTCTCCAGATTACAAGTTCAGATGAACATACTTTTGTCAATATAAACGTAGTACAATTGAAGAACTCCATTCTTTTCCATATTCCCTATAAGGTATCGTCAGCACGATAAGACTGACAACATGCCGTGTAATGAATAATTTTTGTTATATAATGAATCTATAATAAATAATGCCCCTGAACAAAAAAGAGAAGCCCGTGATGAGCTTCTCCTTTTATGCTTGGCGGAAGATGAGGGATTCAAACCCCCGATTAAAAGAATCATAATATATTGTTTATCAATTATTTACACACTATACTATTCATATTATATATAATTATAATAAATCAATAATACAATGAACTATTCAATTCCACGATTATCTTTTGTGTATAACAGACTTAATAGACTTTCAAAGAAAGGAACTGCTCCTATTGAGCTAAGAGTTACTTATAATAGAAAGCAAAGGTATTTAGGTACTGGCATTTCTATATCTCCAAAGCAATGGAAGAATGGACATATAATCAAAACTCCAGAGGCATCATTACTAAACCAAGAGCTTGATAAATTTATACTAGATGTAAGACAAGCTATATTGAATATGGAGAAACAAGGTGATATTAACATCTTCAGGCTTCCTCAAGAGCTTGAAAGAATGAAGAATGGTGGTATCTCTTTTCTTGAATTCTGCAATAAAAGAGCTTCTGTAAGAAAGTACAATAAGTCAAAGGACTCACAAGAAAGATATAATAGATTTATTAGGCTATTTACTGCTTATGGAAAAATCAAGTCCTTTAGCGACATAACAGATGAAAGCATACTAGACTATGATAAGTATTTAGAAGCTAAAGGTATGAAACCAAACAGCAAATGGTGTAACTATCATAGATTTCTCAATTCTTTTATCATTGATGCCATTGATGCAGGACTTCTCAAGAGGAATCCTTATAAGTGGATAAATATATGTAAAGGAAATGATAGTAACAGTCTTCAAAAGTGTCTTACTCCAGAAGAATTTCAAAAGATAAGATATGCAAAGCTTAGTACTGAAAGTCTTCAGAAAGTAAGAGATGTATTTGTCTTCCAAACATATACCTGTCTTTCCTATGCAGACCTAAAGGATTTCAACATGGATAATCTTATCAACATAAAAGGTATGCAAGTATATACTGGCAAAAGAGACAAGACAGGAAAACAGTTTACCATCCCCATGTTAAAGCCAGCACTTGACATTCTTCATAAGTATTCTGGAAAATTACCTATTATAAGTAATGTAAAGTACAATGCTTATCTTAAGGTAGTGGCACAAGCTGCTGGTATTGACAAACCTATTACTACTCATTGGGCAAGACACACAGGTGCTACCTTACTCCTTAATGATGGTGTTGACATGAAAATAGTATCTAAAATATGTGGTCATTCTTCTACCAAGATTACAGAGCAAGTGTATGCAAAATTGCTTGATGAAACAGTAGTAGATGCTATTAAAGAACTTAAGATATAATAAATGGGGTACATATTGTACCCTATTTTACTATCTCTACATATCTGCTCTCTTCATTACTGACATAGGGATTCTTCTCAACAACATCTACCTTCAATACAGTATGTTTCTTTTGAAATAGTCTTAATATCCATAGCTTCTTAGGAGGATTTACTGTCTCTCTCTTAGTAGATACAATAATATTTTTCTCACTCTTGAAAGAGGGATTAATGATAACTGTTGAAGGGTATTTCATAGATACTTTGGCATTATACCAGTTATCACCTATAACAGTGTCTACAGCAAGTTCTCTATCCTTGAATATAGTATCTCCTTTTAACTGAATGGTATCCACTCTTGAGAAAGAAGATACTATATGCTGTTCTGACTTTACATTTTTGGACTTTATTTTTAACTGCTTTCTTGTTTCCTCAAGTTCTTTAATAACAGAATCTTTTGCATTTGTAAGTTGATCTGTTGTTAACTGAAAGGCAATGTTCTTTTGCTTGGAATCACTAAGTAATTCATCATAAGCCTTTACATTAGCTTGTGCAGTCTTCCAGTTGTTTTCCATTTGCCTTTCTTTATTTAAAGACTGCTTTAAAAAGAATGCTTCTACTACAATGGCAGCAAGCATTATAAGCCCTATGTACTTCTTAATTTCATTCATATTTTACTTGTATTTTTTATGCAAAAATAAGTAGAGGCTATTAAAAAGATGGCAATCTAAATAGTTTGCATAGAACATCTTATTGTATTGCTAATACAACAGATTACTAAGTAATATATTATTATCTTTGCATATATAATGATAAAATATTGATAATATGACTTCTACAATAATAACAGCTCTTGTAGGATTGTTTTGTACACTAACTTCCAGCGTTGTTACTTTCCTATTTACAAGAAAGAAATACAATGAAGAGGTAATTACTCAAAAGATAAACAACATAAATAAAGCTTTTGATTTAACAAGAAAAATATACATAGAGACTGCAAATGCTCAAAATAATAAGATAGCAATACAAAGTGATATAATAAAGCAGCTTCAAGAAGAAAACAAGAAACTTCAGAAAGAGGTATATGACCTTCAGATACAAGTGGCCAAGATGCTAAATACTATCTGCTATGATACTACCTGTAGGTTAAGAAAGACTGGCTTAGATATTAATAATACAATTAATGCAAAATAACTATGCAATTAACTCTTGAAAGAAAATGGAAAAAAGATACCTATACAATAGGTAAGCTTTATGTAAATGGTGAATTCTTCTCTAATACACTTGAAGATAAAGACAGAGGATTAACTTCTGCAATGACTCTTGAAGAGATAAATAAAAAGAAGGTATATGGCCAAACAGCTATCCCCTCAGGAACTTATGAAGTCAAGATGACTTATTCTAACAGGTTTAACTCAAGAGCATGGGGTAAGAAGTATGGTGGTAAGGTTCCAGAGCTGCTTAATGTAAAAGGCTTTGGAGGTGCAAGAATACACCCTGGTAACAAAGCTGCTGATACATTAGGGTGCATCTTAGTAGGAAAGAACTCAGCTGTAGGAATAGTAACTAACTCACAGACATACTACTTTAAGTTGCTTGATGACTACATAATTCCTGCAACTAAGAAGAATGAAAAGATTATACTTACTATTAAGTAGTTATAAGTATAACTAAAGCAAAAGGAGGTCCATAAGGGTCTCCTTTTTATGATCTTTCTCCCTGATATGGCTCATGTATACGATGTAATCTATTTATCATATCATGGTCATAGTAGTTATATGTATAGTCATCAATATATGCTCCACCATTTAGAGCTACTATTGAATAGCTATCTTCACTACAATATGCAAGAGACTTAAATGCAAAGAACAAGGATTCAAGAGAGGAGCTGTCTTGATATTTACTATCATATGAAAAAGCAAAATGCCCATCACATGAGAAATGCACTTTTATAGTTTCATAAAACTTTGTAAATTCTATGCAATCTACTTCTAAGAAATCACATTTTAATGGATTGCTAAAATAAATTGTTATAACATCATTGTTTCGATTATAGATAATGGCAAGAATATCTGAAACCCAAAAATTCTGTTTATCTGATAATGTAATATAAGAAAAAGTACTTCTATATGAACTACCACTGATAAAGGATTTTTCAACGTCCATTAAAGCAAATTTTACACAAGGTGCAGGTAATTTGCTTACATGCTCTATACCATCTGAGATAAGAATAGCCAAAAAGTAATCTTTATTATTACTTTCAGGTAAATCAAATAGAGTATCTTCTGAAGTAGTCATGTTCATATTATTTTAATGAGAATAAATAAATGTCTTCTTTATGCTTGTAGTTATCGACGGTATATATTACCCCTTTATCATTATTCCTTAGTGGTTGGATAAAATGATATTTTATAGGGAGAACGACTTTATTTTGTTCTATAATAATACCCCATTTTCCATTATCACATTTAGAATTATGGGCACCTCCAATTTTTACTCTTGCATATCCAAAATAGAATTGATCTATATATGTGTAATTATCAGGATTTACTATTTCTCCCTTACCGAGAATTATTACAGAGTATTTACTATCTTGATTCTGTAAAGTAAATAATCTATTATTGTTATTTGAAGGTAGCACTCTAAAGTACGTCGAAGGTATGACTTCATTGCCAATGTAATCAATAGCATCATAATAGAAAGCTCTAGGTTGATGCTTTTGTCCAAGTTTAGCCACAACAACTATATCTTCCTTACTATAGCATTCACTATAATACATTGAGTATATATCTGGTACAATTACCTTAAAATCTTTATTTATAAATCCAATTTTTTCTCCATTGACAAAAGGAATAAGTAGTCTTTTGTCAATGTTGAAATCATAGCTACTTGCAGGTACAAGTATCTGTGACATATTTTCTTTAATTAAAGTTTCTCCTTTTATCATAGTGTATAGGATAATATTTAACTCTTGAAGGAGAAAAATCATAACTGAGTAAAGACACAAAAAGCGTGGAATCATTATTGTCTGTTCCACACACTGAGGCTCTTGCATTGCCTATCTAAGTAAGAACAGACAATGCAGAGTCCACGCTATATGATGATATACACCAGCATGAAGTACTTATGTATATACACAGTACCCCACTGGGTGATATAATCACACCTATGGACATCTATCATTGCCTATGTTCAAGACTTAGATATTTGGAGTTTGCAAGATTCCAGTGTGCCTTAAACACAGCGTTGATAAACGCCTTCCATAAAGTATATGCCTATCAGCTATTAACCTATAAGGTGTTAAGCATCAAAGACATAGATAGAAGCTTCTAAGAAGTAATGTATAATGCATATATCTTTTCAGCAACATATCACTGCAAATATACTTAAAAATCTTCAATGTTGTATCAGTAAGAATGCCTTTTAACATATAGATTCTTGATGAAATTTTGAATGATGTAATGTATGTTCAGATGCTATAAGTATGTAGCTTTAAGATCTATTATGTGTGTTAAGATGGAGGATAATAAACACACCACCGCCCCCATAATTTGCAGATGGGATTATCCCCCCAAGGTCTTTGCCCTGAATGGGATTTTTCCACAATAAAAAAGAATGCTTTTGTTTGACTGTGGCAATTGCACTCTTAATGTCTAACAGCAGTCACATTCTAAACACATCATTATCATGGAAAACAACATGCAGAACACAGAGAACAACATCACAGCTAACTACGACTTCCTTATGTTTGCCTCAGAGCAAGGCAAGAAGCAAGTAGAGACAGGTGAGTTCATCAACAAGAAGACCAATGAGCCCTTTGTTGCTCTTGTCTTCCCTGCCATCACTGTAGAGGATGAGGAGGGTAAGAAGAGAAGCCTTCTTGTCAGTGTGTCCTCCAAGTGCGGTAAGTTTACCACCAAGGAGGAACTCAACAGTTTCCTCCTGCAACACAAGAAAGAGTTGCAGATTGTGCAGATTGATAACCCAGAGTACAGCCACCCTTTATTCAGTCTGTGCTACAAAGCACACAATACAATGGAGGTTGTAGGTCTGTTTGACTAACACCATAAGCATGGTAGGAGAAATCCTACTGTGCTTTTTCTTTTTGGATGATAAATATGCTTCAAGAATATCTATCATCCTCTTTTTTCAAATGTTTCAAGAGTACCAACAACATGAAACAGCATATCTATGAGCTGACAAACTTTCCTCTGATCCCAGCATACTTAGTCTTTAGTCAATGGAGACATCACATAGTTAGTCTTTTATTCTATTGTAAGAGAAACATCACCACTACTATAATTTGAAGGTATAAAATAGTATGAAACTATGAGACAAAGAATTAACAGAGAAGCTATCTGTAGCAGTGATAACTATGCACTTAGCAGAAAGTTACACAAAGAGTATCTTAAAGAAACTCATCAAGCAAGAGTTAAGAATATAAACATGTTCTCTTCATCAACAGAGAACCCTGTAGGAAAGGCAATTGGCAGACCTTATGTCAAGGTCTTTGGCAATAAGGTTTTCCTCAGTATCTCAGAAGCTGAGAATGCTATTGCTGTTGGGATTAATGTTCATCATGAGTAGTATGAAATACTTTGATAAAATCCTTGTAGTAGTCCTTGCAATAGCAATGGCTACTTACATTGGAGTGTCAGTTGCAAGTACTGATGCTTCATTGGAGACATCTATTCTACTTGCAGTATTACTTTGCACATTAACAGCTCCTATAATATGGGCATTATGGGAGCTTATAGATTTACTGTAATGTATAGAGTGTATGATTCTTTAGGGAACTTCATGAGAAGTTTCCCTACATACCAACAGGCAAGCAGCTATAAGTTTGCCTTTGGTAATTATGGTTGGACAATTAAATATTAAACATATGGCAAACAAACAAAGGTTAGAAGCCTGCAAAGAGCTTGCATGTAAGTTAGCTTATGAATATCTTAATAAGGCTACTGAGGAACAAAAGGCAACTTTCTCTGATAGTTATAATCAAACTGTTAAACATTAAATACTATGTGGTTAGACGAAAAATGTGTGAAAACACTGATGAAGAATATTGCTGTCTGGTCAGCTAACCAAGGCTATAATATAGCCATGGAGCATGTATTCAACAGCAGAGAAGTGGATGAAGAGAAAGTAAGACACTTCCTCAAAACTGACAGTCATTTTATTGGTCTTGACAGTGAAGTCATTGACTTCATTGTTGAGACTCTTAAAGTATTAGACAAATAACCTAAGCTCTTTATGGCAAAATTAAACATACCTGTTAAATGCTCTACTTGCAAGTATTATGCAGTAGGGTATGCTGATGGTGAGAATAGTCTTGATAGAATTACTATCAAAACTTCTCTATGTACAAAGCATAAATCTTATGATGTAGAATGTTCCAAAGTTTGCAAAAAGAATGGCTGTAAAAACTACCATTTAAACTGGAACATCTATGATAAGATAATTAAAGAACAAAAATAAACTAAAGCTCTCTATGCACCATGGGAGTTGAAACTAATGGTGCAAGATAATAGCAGGGAATCTGCCTCAATGTTATTATTCAATCATCAAGGCAGAGCCTCAGGGAGTAGCTACCCTGAGGTACTTTTTTAACTATAAACACATTATTTATTATGAAAATAGAAGAAACAGAATTTTCTGTAAATAAATATAATACTCTCCTGCTGCATTGGTGTACAGATGAATTTCATTATGAAGTTAAAGCACCATTTCATTCTTTGGATAAAATTCCAAAGAAAGCAGAAAAGAGCTATTTACTTTTAATAGGTAACATCTATCAGGGATACAATGAAATGTACGGTGATATTAATGAATATCATGTTGACTATCCATTTATGGAAGAAAACAAACTGACAAAGAAAGTATGGAAAGAATTTATAGAAGATTCTAAACCAGCTAAAGGTACTGTAGTTGCATGGGCTTATAAAGAGAATGTTCCAAAAAATTGGTATAATCCAAGTAGATTAATTAAACTCATTTGAAAATGAATAGTACAACTAATAAAGAAAAAGAGCTAAGGAGAAATCCATAGCTTTTTCTTTTTACTTAGGAGAATACTCTATGCTACACTTTAATTTGGATCTGTTGGACAATGTTCCTTTAAAGAATAAGTCTGGATTTAGCATATACTTTCCTCTACATTTCTTTATAAGAAACCCTTTATCCTTCAATGTATGAAAAGCTAAATCTATAGTGCCATTAGATAAATTTCCACCTTCTCCTCTGATCTTTTCTTTAAAGTCAAGGTCATTACTAATGTAATTAGCATCAGGTATATTAGGATTAAAAGAGCTAAACTTCCAACACCACATAAGTACTCTCATAGTATTACCATCCAATGATGTTATTTGGGGTATTGATTTGAGAAAACAAAATATAAAATCATCAATACTATCAACACTAACTGATGCTACAGCACTTTCTATTTCTCCAGTAACAGTATTTACTACTGCTAAATCTGGGTTAGTAACTTTTGTAAAAATTTTCTTCGTCATAATATATTTTTTAGATAACGCAAAAGTAGTAATTACTTATTAATTAGCAAAGGATTAAACAGGAATACTAAGGATTCTTTAGAAAATTACTAAGATACAGAGGTACTATAAAATACCATTTTATTTGACTATCTTAGAAAAATACTAAGCTTTTCTTATGTATAACTAAGTAAGACACTCGTATAACTAAGTTCAACACATGTATAACTAAGGAAGGTTTCTTGTAATTATTTATGTATCAATAAGTTATCTATTTTCTTCCTTCTTTCTATATAAACCCTTTTTAAGAAGAATTCTTTATATTCTCAAAATCCCAATGGAGACACCACAGAACTAGTCTTTTCTCTTCTTTTTTACTTCTTCTCTTTTATCCCTCCTATCTCCCTATTTTCTCATTCACTTGTAAGGGACACACCACCCCTCCTATAACTTGCAGGAAGGGAAGGCTGTTAAGACCTTTTCTCCTATTAGTAGTTATTAAGCCAAAAGAGGTTGACTGTCTCTTGAAGCTATGTTTAATATTGCAGTCTATTTAGATGTCAGAAAACATCAGGGGCTCTGAGATGAGTCTACTATTATGGCAAATGCACCTATCATGCAGGGTATCAAGAACAACTGGTCACTTATGGCTTTTGCAAGAGCACATGGCAACATGAAGATTGGTACTTTCACCAATAAGCAAGCAGACAGTTCTGACTATGGCAAGCAATTCAGAGCTTGTGTGTTTGTAGATCCAGCAGACTCTGCAAACATTACCTTTGTTGCCTTCTCTTCTAAGTTAGGAGAACTTACTCCAGCACAGATTGTAGCTCAGAAAGACTCTTTACAAGTAGTGGAACTTGAGAGTGGTCACTACAGTCTTTGCAAGCAAGGAAATAATGCTTGGAATGATGTCAATTTAGGTCTTTGAAAGATACTAAATTATATTACATACTGTATGTGAATATAGCATGTAATATACTGTTATTCAATAAGTTGTGTATTTAGTATTATGTGAATAGAGTTTACTGAATATCACTTTCCCCACACCAGAGAAAATTTACTCAGTATTCTCTATTCCATATTATCATTATTACATAACACTTTATACTGACTTTTTATCATCTATTCTTTTCGGATTTAACCCTCAACTATCTTTATTTTTTGCAAGATTCCTAAGCAAATATTACATATAAAGCATAGTAATTTACTAGGGTGTCCAGTTAGATGTTCCGAGAAACAGAGGCTGATATCACCCGTTG
>ERZ833963.984-NODE-984-length-37723-cov-12.284406_pt1 | contig 37723 bp, 39 predicted proteins | sample MGYA00519693_ERZ833963 | MGnify/ENA primary metagenome ERZ833963 (study PRJEB31850, sample SAMEA3708748) | human gut metagenome | biome: human gut; feature: human-associated habitat; material: faeces | place: China | collected 2014 ...
ATGAGGATGCTCAATGAGCTCAAAATCATTCATCAATACGATTTGACAAAGAGCCATAATATCCTGCTGTTATTTTTTATCTTTAACGATATAGATAGGGCGCTTTTTAACTTCCAAGAAAATTTTGCCGATATATTCACCTAAAATACCGATACTGAGAAGTTGAATTCCACCAATGAATAAAATAATTGAGACCATTGAGGCCCAGCCACCAACGCTACTTAGTGGATAGATTAATTTCCGAATAAAGACTGCAATGATGCCGATAACTGAAACGATTGAGAAGAAGGTTCCCATCCAAGTGGCAAACATCAAAGGTCCTTCAGAGAAATCAACGATACCAGTGATAGCGTATTTGAATAATTTCCAGAAGTTCCAAGAAGTTGAACCAGCTGAACGTTCACGATTTTTGTAAGGTAAGTATTTAGTCTTGAAGCCGACCCAACTAAAGATACCCTTGGAGAAACGGTTGTATTCAGTCATTGACTTGATAGCTTCGACCATTTGACGAGTCATCAAACGATAGTCTCTAGCTCCAGGGATGATTTTTGTTTGGGACATTTTATTGATAACCTTGTAAAAGCCATCAGAGAAGAAAGAAATTATCTTATTTTCACCTTCGCGGTCCATTCTAGCTGTTCCGACACAGTCATATTCACCATCTTCTAGTAAATCAAACATTTCGGGCAACATTTCTGGTGGGTCTTGAAGATCGACATCCATAACGGCGATATAATCACCAGTTACTTCGTTTAATCCAGCATATAAAGCTGATTCTTTACCGAAGTTACGTGAGAAGGAAATGAAGTGAACCTCGTCGCTATGGGCTTTTTGTAAATCTTTTAAGATTGAGTAAGTTCGATCCTTTGATCCATCATCGATAAACCAATATTCCAGCTTGAATTTATTAGTTTGTTCCTTGAGCTTGGTCATGGCGTCATAATAAATATTAATGGTTTCTTGTTCGTTAAAACACGGAACGATAACAGATATAGTTTTCATAGTCTTTTTCACTTTCGCAGAAATTATAAAAAAACACCCATTAATGAGCGTTTAAAAATAAATTATATTTTTAATGATTCGGGAAGAGACAACATACCATTGCTTGATGTATTAATAACACTAACACTAATATCACGGTTTGTCTTATTCTCGATTTCGTGGAGATCATCGTCTGTTTGTACGAAGATATCCTTGATATCATTATGTTTATCAAGTAAATCAATCACAGCATCGATATTTTTGACAACATCTTGAAGCAGACGAATTGTATTATCGCTTGAAATGCTATTGACGCTCATAATTAGTTGATAAAGCAAATCAGAATTGTTACCAACAAAAACAGCATTTTCAGTATTTGGAGTAATGTTCTTCAACCACCAAGTGATCAATTCGGATTTTTCGTTAAAGTCGTGTTCCAACAAACCATTCTTATCGAATAATTGGAAACTTACGGCTTGATTCTTTTCAAAGATAACTGTCAACACGATTGAACCATCGGTACGATAGAAGTTTTGTTCTGAAAGTTCCTTGTTTTTGTTAAAGTTTTGAGTAGATGATAGTTGACCATCACCGTTATAAATATTAGTTTTAACAACTTGATCATTCTTGTAGTAATTAATACGATCAATTAATTTGTCAAAGTATTCAACAGTCATTAGCAGTGTTTGTTTTTGGTCATAAATGAAAGTATCTTGAGATTCAACGTCAGTTCTTGTTACCCAATCAGTATTTTCAGGAATTGCGACTTTTTTGTCAGTCGGATTAGAACTAGTTTGAAGTTGATCGAAGATATTAACGACATTAGGAATAGGTAAGTGACTAGCTTTGGCCTTAGCATCAATAATGTCATGGATATGATTGTTGTAGAAAGTAGAAACAACCGTAACGGGCTTTTGTAATTTAGTTTCTAGATAATCAACCATTCCGAATAAATCATTTTTAGCTGTGTCAGATTCGAAGTCATCAGCAGCTACGTAGTATTCCTTATCTTTATCCAAGTAAACGTCACGTACTAAATAGGCTGAATGGAAGACATCCTTGATGTATTTAGTAATGTAGTCAATATTATTGTTGACTTCAGTTAGTTCACCATCAATTTTTTGATGTTCTTCATCTAGACTTTGAAGATGACGTTCCAAACCACCGATAGTTTCAACACGGTAATTGTGATCACTCTTCATTTTGTCATCAATTTCATTGGCCTTTTGCTTGAGATCATTGATCTTAGTATTAACTTGGCTAATGTTATCGTTTAAATCGTCTGCTTGACCATTTAATTGTGTAATAGTTTCTTGGGCACTATTTATTTGACCCTTAAGGTCTTTTCTTTCATCATAGAGAGTATTGATAGAGTTCTTTTGCTTCTCCATCAAAACCATCATTTTTTGTAAGTCTTTTTCTTCTTTGATGGAATCAGACATGTCAGTTTCAGATTGCTCATTCTTAGCTAAGTCGCTTTGCAATGACTCTAACTTGGCAGTCTTAGTATTGATTTCTGAATTGAGATCATTTAGTTCTGATTGAAGCTTTTGAAGATTTTCTTCTTGTTCTTTACGATCAGCGTTTACGCTAGCAAGATGTTCTTTGGCAGCATCATCGTTTTGAGCCTTCGTATTGGCTAGTTTTTCATTTGATTCTTTTTCATCACGCTTGAGAGTTTTTAGATATTTGTCTAAGGTAGCTTTTTTAGCTTCAAATTCATCTTTTTCGGTGAAAAGATTAGTTTTGAGGTCATTTCTCAACTTAGCATATTGATGTGAGAGATCGTTCATTTGTTCTTCGATATTGATACGTTTATCATGAACTGACACAGGAAGATTTTCTTCTTTCTTCTCAGGCTCAGCTACTGGTGTAGGGGCCTTTGGTTCAGTACTTTGATCAGGATTTTCGTCCTTTTTAGGAGACTCGGGAGCAGGATTTTGAGGTTGCTCTGGTTTCTCATCAATTTTGCGTAACATGTCTAAAAATTTCACGAATGAATTCCCCCATAAAAAGACTTATAATAGTTACTAAAGAGTAGCATTTTTTTATATTAGTGTAAAGTCTGGTATAAAGCTATTTAAAGAGTAAACCTAGACCAAAAAAGGAGAGTTTTTGTATGAAGATTATGGCTATAAATGCAGGTAGTTCAACTTTGAAGTGGAAACTTTTTGAAATGCCTGAAAAAATAACAATTGCTTCAGGTATGATTGACCGTCTGGGCAGTCCTAAAGCTATCTTTAAATTGAAGTATAACGGTAAAAAAGTTGAAGAAGAAAAAGCTATCGAATCTAATGATGTCGCCGTATTAGCAGTTCTTGATGCTTTAAAAGATATGGATATTATCCAAAGATACGAAGATATTGTAGCCTTTGGTCATCGTGTGGTTGCTGGAGGGGAAGAATTTAAAAAGTCAGCCATCGTGACCGATGAAAACTTGCAAAAGATTATAGATTTGTCAGAATATGCTCCATTACACAACAAAATAGAAGCTTATTACATTGATGTTTTTAAGAAATTGGTTCCTAGGGCAATTCAAGTAGCTGTTTTTGATACCTCATTCTTCGTTGATATTCCTGCAATGAATTATCTTTACAGTATCGATATGGATGACTATAAGAAGTATCATGCCCGTCGTTATGGTGCTCATGGAACTAGTCACCGTTATATCGCTCAACGTTTGGATAAAATTGTCGATGGTGGTATTCAGGATAAAAATGCTATCATCCTCCATCTAGGTAGTGGTGCTTCTATTAGTGCTATCAAACATGGTAAAGCTTTTGATATTTCGATGGGCTTTACACCACTGGCTGGTATCATGATGAGTTCTAGAAGTGGTGACATTGATTTCTCAATTTTGCCATACTTGATGAGAAAACTAGGTTTGACTGACATCAATGATATGATCGATATCTTGAATCACAAGTCAGGTTTGCTTGGTATCTCTGGTATTTCACCAGATATGCGTGATATTGAAGCTAATGAAGATACTAATCAACGTGCTAAATTAGCTTTGGAAATGTATCGTAATCGAATTTTGAAGTTTGTCGGTTCTTATATTGCTGAAATGGGTGGAGTAGACGTGATAGCCTTTACCGCTGGAGTCGGTGAAAATTCTAGTGAAGTTCGTGAAGATATTATGAGTGGTTTAGAATTTATGGGCTTGAAGATCGATGATGAGAACAATCATGTTAGAGGTAAAGAAATCAAAATCACCACTGATGATTCCAAGATTGCTGCTTATACGATCCCAACAAATGAAGAATTAATGATTGCACAAGATACATATGACTTTGCTAAATTGTTGGATGGATTTAAAGCTTAAAAATAACGCCTAAAATAAAGGTAACTGTTTGTGTCAAAGTTATCAGCAAGAGATTTTTGATAATCAAAGGGAAAGTCTTCTTTTTGATAGGATTATTGCTGAAAGCTTTGGCATTTTTATATACTATCGGAATAATTAAGAAAGTTAAGAGCATTAATTTTGGTAATAATCCGAGTAAAACAGAACAGAATAATGCTAAGTAACCTAGGACATAGAGCCATTTTAGAATGAAAATTGAATTGTTTTTGCCAAGATAATAGACCAGAGTTTTTCTGCCTAATCCGATATCTTCTTTTTGGTCGGCAATGTTGTTAGCCAATAAAAGATTAGAAATAGCAAAGACGGTCAAAAGTGAAGATAGCAAAGCATCACCGTAGAATTTAAAGTTTAAATCTACGAGTGGATTGTTGACGACGTTAATATAGATAGCAATCAAGTAAATTACATATCCCATCGTAAAACCAGAGAAGAATTCTCCTAAAGGTCCACGATTAATAGGAAAAGGTCCGCCAGCGTAACAGAAGCCGACTGCGAATGAAAATAGTCCTAAGTAAAGTAAGGGCAATCCAGTCCGGTAAACGATGAAGAGGCCAATGATAGCCGCTATAACGGTGAAAGAAAAATCAAGCCAACCGACTAAATGGATGTTTAGATTATGAACACCAATGACATTAGTCTTTTGACGGAAGTCGTCACCAGTGGCATTTTTGTAATCCCAGTAATTGTCATTGATATCGACGGCCATATTGAATAAGAACATAGCAATGAAAAATAAGACCAAATCAAGAGCGTTAATTGAGTGCCAGTGATAATATGAATACAACGTCCCCATCAGAAATGGGAAGACGCTAGCCGTTTTGGCTTTGATTTCAACTAGTTCGAAAAAAACAGATGGTTTCAACAGAATCAGTCCTTTGGATTTGATAGGTTCTATTATAGAATTATTTTAGATTACAACAAAGTAATACAGGGGTATGAGAAATTATATGGCGAACTCAATTTGGAAAAGTTACCCTAAATTAGGGGAAAAATTGGATCTAACGACTGATTTTATTCACCAAGAAGTTAAGATTCAAAATCTAGATATTAGTAAAATGATTGTCGATTTAACCTCAGGCGGGAAGATGTTACGTCCGGCATTTTTCTTGCTGTTCAGTGATTTTGGCACTACTAAGAAAACGACGCAAGAGTTGATTCCTTTAGCGGCATCAATAGAAATCTTGCACGTAGCAACTTTGATTCACGATGATGTGATCGATGATTCGCCGTTGCGCCGTAGTCGTCCTACAATTCACACTAAGTACGGACGGAGAAATGCAATTTACGCTGGAGATTATTTATTTACACTTTATTTTGAATTAATTTCAAAAAACTTGCAGCACAACACAGATATTTTGTTGAATGCCCTGAGTATGAAGAAGATTCTGGTCGGAGAGTTGGATCAAATGTTGATCAACTTTAATGTTGAGGCCACTACCGATATGTATTTTAAAGAAATTTCAGGAAAAACAGCTGAATTATTCAGTCTCAGTGCCAAAATGGGAGCCATTTTTAGTAATAGTAGTCAGGAAATCGTTGAACGTTGTCAAAATATCGGTCATGATATCGGTATGGCTTTTCAAATTATTGATGACATATTGGATTTCAGTTCGACTTCTCAAACTGGAAAACCAGTTCATGAAGATTTGAAAAATGGTGTCTATTCGTTACCTTATATTTTGGGATTAGAAGCTAAGAATCAAAAATTGATTACCATTTTATCGAAGAATCATTTAGACGATGCAGATGACCGAATGGCGATGCAAATAGTATTAGATGATGGTTATTTAGACCAAGCTAAGCAGATTGCTCGTAAGTTTACAGATCGAGCTGTTGTAGAAATTGAAAAATTACCAAAGAATCATAATCAAGTTATTTTAAAAAATGTCGTCAAAAAATTAATTAATCGAATCAAATAAAAAGGATATGCCGCTTGGCATATCCTTTTTATTGTATCGTTATAACGTTTATAATCCTTGATCCATTTGATAGAGCTCCTTGAAATGTTCATTTGATTGATAAAGGTCTTTAGGTGCACCTTGCATTTCAATTTCTTCACTGTTCATGAAAACTACTTTGTCAACGTGATTAACTCCTTGTAAGTGATGAGTTACCCAAATGATAGTTTTGTCTTTCAAGACGGAGAAGAAGGTCTCTAATAAATCATTTTCTGTGATAGGGTCAAGTCCAACCGTAGGTTCATCTAGTAAAACGATGGGAGCATCTTGCAATAGGATTCTAGCTAAAGCAATTCTTTCTTGTTCACCACCAGAGAATCTGGAGCCATTTTCACCAACTAAGGTGTTATATTTGTCAGGCAATGATTCCACTAGATCTTTTAAACCAACACGTTCTAAGGCTTGCTTGACTTCAATGTCAGATTTCCCTTCATTTCCCAATCTAACATTGTTCATCAAAGTAGTATTGAAAAGAAATGGTTTTTGATTCAATACGGAAAAGAGTTTTTGACGATGTTCTTGAATTTGAGCAATATCATAATCGTTGATTTTAATTTCTCCAGCAGTCGGAGTAAGATCTCCTAAAATCAATTGCAAAATAGTTGTTTTACCAATACCACTAGGACCCAATAAAGCTAACTTTTCTCCTTTATGAATAGTTTGCGAGAAATTCTTAATTAAAATTGGTGAGTCAGTATCGTATTCAAAAGATACGTTGTTTAAAGTTAAACTCTCAAAATCGTTTGGCGCTAAATCAACTTGTGTAGGTAAATCGTTTTTTACAGGTTGAATAGTGTTTAAACGTTGAATTGAATCCTTATAAAGTGGCCATTCTTCAAATCCTTGACTAACAGGGATGATGGCATCTGAAAGTGGAAAGATGGCTAAAACTACCGCAGAAACGAAGTTAGCTTGTTCTTGACCATTAGTCATAGTTAAATTAGTAAAAATCAAAAAGCAAATTGCCAAGGCGGCGAAAATTAATTGTAAGCCAAAATCACGATTGCGACGGAAGGCTTTTGATTTTAATTTTGATTGGTCGAGATTATGGATGTTTTCTGAAGTTAAATTATTAAAATCATCTTTACGGCCAGAAATAACCCAATCGTCGACACCTAAAATATTATCGGTCAATTGAATATAGAGATCACTTTTGACCTCTTTTTGATAGGCTCGACGAGCACTTTCAATGGAGACTGAAAATAGTGGTACTAAAAAGACTTCAATGAAGAGCAATAAGAAGACAAAGAATCCAAAGGCTGGATTGAAGATTCCTAAAGCAAGAGAGCCGATGATGGTCAATAAATAGCCAATAACGGCTGGAAAAATAGTTCTTAAGTAAAGGTTTTGTAGGTGAGAGATATCTTCTGATAGCAAGCCCATGATATCCCCAGTTTTGTGATGTTCATTGAAAAATGAGGCGTCGCTTTCTAGTGTTTTGTACAAACGAGTTCTCAAGTCAGATGTAACGCGTAAAACCCAGTTGTGACTCTTTAGTCGTTCAACGTATTTGAAGACTGGACGACCGATACCAAAAGCTCTCGTCAAAAGAATGGGAACGTAAATCAAGAGAATGTTGACTGGATGCGTAGCGGCTTTATCAATTGTATAACCAGAAGTAAACATCAAAGCTCCAGCACAAAATGATGTTAATAAACCTAGTGTCAAGGCAGTGATCAACAAGCCCTTATATTGTTTGATATATGGTTTGACCCAAGTATCATGCTTGAATGTTTTGAAGAAATTCATAGTTGATCACCCCGCATATTCTTGATTAATTTTGTGAAAGCACCGTTATGGTTTTGAAGCTGTTCAGGCGTACCTTGTTCAACAATAGTGCCATTATCCATAACGATGACATAATCCATTTCTTTGATCCAGTGCAATCTATGGGTCGCGAAGATAACTAAATGATTTTGAAATAGTTTTTCCATTGGTTTCTTCAAAGCGTACTCAGTTTCGATATCCAGATGAGCTGTTGGTTCATCAAAAATCAAGACGTGACGGTCATCAGCTAAGAAAGCCCGAGCTAACATGATACGCTGTTGCTGACCACCAGAGATTCCACGACCACCTTCACCGATTTTTGTTTGATATCCGTCAGTTAAAGTATCGATGAAATCTTGTAAGCCAGCTTGTTTGGCAGCAATTTTAATTTCCTCTAATGAGGCTTTAGGACGATAAAAGGCGATGTTTTCAGCAATCGAACCAGCAAATAAATAAGGTGACTGTGGTAAGAAAGTAAGTTTCTTTTGCCAATTTTCCTGTTTAAAGTTAGGGACTTTTTGTTGATTGATTTGAATATCGGCCTTATCAGGAACTAGGAAGCCACCAATTGTTCTAATCAGGGTTGTTTTACCAGAACCAGATTTACCGATAACACCGATTTTTTGATAGCCTTGCAATTTTAAGTCATTGATATCGAGACTGACTGCATCATCACCGACGCCTTGATAAGTAAATTGTAAGTTATTGATCGTAACGGCGGAGTCTTTATCCCAAGTGAAATCCTTTAGTTGATTGGCTTCTTTAGTGTCTGGACGTTCTAAAATTTCAAAAATGGAATTCAAAGCATTCTTACCATTTAAGGTAGCGTGATAGTCGTTAGAGAAATCTCTCAAAGGTAAAAAGTACTCTGGAGCCAAAATTAAAGTAACTAAGGCAGGGAAGAGTGGAAAACTGTTGTTAATGAGCCCTAAACCTAGGAAGACGGCCAAAATTGCGATTCCTAATGTGGTTAGCCAATCGAGTGCAAAAGTCGATAAGATGGCAATTCTGAGCGTATTCATCGTTCTTCTACGATACTCATCACTGACGGTATAGATATTTTTAGCATAGCGCTTACTTAGACCTAACATTTTTAATGTTGGTAGGCCACGTAAGGCATCTAAGAAGTGATTAGAAAGAATCGTATATTGCTTGTATTGGGCATCCGCCTTAGCTTGAGCAGCAAGACCTAAGATGATCATAAATAAAATAACTAGTGGCACAATAATGGTCAAAGTTATTCCAGAAGCGATATTTTGTGTGTAAATGTAAATCAATAACACTGGTGGAATAATCGACATGTTCATCAATTTAGTGAAAATCAATTTGAAATAGTTTTCGACTAAGTCGATGCCGTCTAGAGAAGAAGTGACCAAATTACCGGTTCCTTCTTCAGAAATCATCTCAGGACCAGCATTGTAGACTTTGTCTAATAAACGTCCACGAATATCTTCAGACGTTTTACTGGCAAATTTTTCGACGATTTTAGTATTAATTAGATTGAATAAATGTCGTAAGACAAAAGAAGCTGCAAATAAAAGCATCGGATTGATGATGGCTTGCAGTGGTTTTTGTTCCCACGAATTTACGAGTGCTTCTGCTAAATACTTACCTTGGAATAAAACAACAAATGCTTGCAAGAGAGTTAATCCTGCAAGCATTAGAAGAAGTTTTTTTGTTCCAGGTAAGCGAAATAAACGCTTATCTATCATTAGTATTTCACCGTATTCTCTCTTGGATTTATTCTCTTTGTGAATAGAGAGTATGACCAAATGAAGTAAATGGCTACAATTGGTACCAAGATACATGCGACAATCGTCATAATCGTCAAAGTATATGGTGAATTAGCAGCATCTTTGATCAAAATACTGTGTGCTGGGTTAGTAGCAATCATAACACGTGGAAATAGTCCGTTGAACAATAAAACGATGACCATACTTAGTGCTAAACCACTACCAGCAAAGCTCCATCCCTCTCTGTTCTTTAGGACTCCATAGTAACCTAATAAGGAGAACAAAACAATCAGCAGAGTAATGATGAGAGATGAGAAGAATCTCTTAGTAAAGAAGTCAGTTTGCAAGAATACTAAAACGGCAAAGACTACTTCACCAAGGAACAAAATTGGATAAAGGATTTGATTCAATTTGCGAGCACGATCACGCATTGGTCCTTCAATTCTTAAGCGAATAAAGTTCAAACCATGGACTAGTGAAAGTAAAACTCCGGCAACTCCTCCGACGATTGATAGTAAGTTAACAACATCAAAGAAAGCAGGGAAAGCATTACCTGAAGCATCCATTGGTACGCCTTGAACCATACTCAACAAAATCATACAAAGGAAGAATGGTGGGATGATACTACCGGCAAAAAATGCCCACATCCAAAGATTCTTACCTGTTCTAGTTTCAGCATGTTTGTGGAATTCAAAGGAAACTCCACGAAGAATTAAGCCAACTAAAACTAACAAGAACAAAATGTAATAACCAGAGAACAATGATGCATACCACATTGGTAAGGAAGCAAACATTGCACCACCGGCTGTAACGAGCCATGTTTCATTACCGTCCCAGTGAGGGCCGATTGTTGACATAATGGCAGTTCTTTCTGCATCGTCTTTAGCAAGAAATCTGGTTGCCATTCCGACACCAAAGTCGAAACCTTCAAGAAATAGGAAGATGGCAAAAAGAAGTCCAATTAGAATAAACCACAATGTACTGAGTGTCATTGTCCGAAGGCCTCCTTTGCAAATGGATCGACGTTTTGTTTGGAGTCAGCCTCTTCAAAGTATGGACCGTGATGAAGTGTTTGTCTGCAGTACCAAACCATAACGCCACCCAATAGAGTAAAGAGCAAGAAGTAAATAATATTACTGAATAGTAGACTAGCAACTGTTGAAGTAGGTGAAACAGCTTGAGCAATTGTAAATAGTCCGTAAACGATCCAAGGATAGCGACCAAATTCAGTAATGAACCAACCGGCAGAATTACCAATAAATGGAAGCCAAATACTGATACCTAAAACCACTAACATCCACTTGTGACTTTCGATGGTATCTTTCTTCTTTCTAGAGAAGATTAAGCCAACTAGAGCAATCAACATAACCAAAGCGTCAATTCCAGTCATTACTCTAAAGCTCCAGAATAAAGTCTTAGGTGGAACGTAGTAATTCATATCTTTTCCGAATTTCTTATCATATGTAGCGTGTAATTCCTTGTTAATGGTATTCATACCCTTAACTGAACCGCTAAGTTTGTGATATGCCAAAATACTTAGAACACCAGGAACTTCAATCTTACCGCTGGCCTTGTGATCCTTAGCATCAATTAATTCAACAATCGTCCAAGGAGCAGGGTCTTTAGTATCTTCGTAGATACCTTCGGTTGCAGCAAATTTCATTGGTTGATCTTTGATAATTTGTTGTGTTTGCAAATCTCCGGCACCAGCTGAAGCAATGGCGAAAATCAAACTTGCCCAAAGTCCGAAACGTAGGGAAGTTTTGAAGAAGTGATTCTCGTTTTTCTTTTTACGTAACAATCCCCAAGCACTCATACCAGCAATAACTACGGCGGCAGTCATGAAGGCAGCCAAGATAACGTGTGGGAAGACCTTCCATAATTGAGGATTAGCGACAACGGCGCCAAAGTCAGTCAATTGAATTCTTCCAGTTGTATTGTTGATTTTGAAACCTGTAGGATGTTGCATGAAACTATTGGCAGCTAAAATCCAAATAGCGGAAAGCATTGTACCAATTGAAGTCATCCAAATCATAAAGGCATGGACACCTGGTTTGAAACGATCCCAAGTGAACATCCAAATCCCGATAAAGACGGATTCAATGAAGAATGCTAATAAAGCTTCAATAGCAAGTGGAGCACCGAATACATCACCCATGAAACGTGAGTATTCAGACCAATTCATACCGAATTGGAATTCTTGAATAATACCTGTAACGATACCAACGGCAAAACTCAAAAGGAAAATTTTTCCCCAGAATTTAGCCATATCTAGGTAAACTTTGTCTTTTTTAACGGCATAGATAGTTTCCATGATAGCGACTAAAAATCCCATTCCAATTGAAAAAGGAACGAAGAAGAAATGGAAGACGGTCGTCATTGCAAATTGGAAACGTGCCAAAGAGACAATACTTAAACCAACACCAAGCATGGTCAATAACCTCCTTAAAAACATAAATTTAAACCCAATATATGAATTTATCATATGATTAATTACTTGCTTAATCAATAAATTTGACTTAAAAAAGCGGTCACAAGCTTGATATAACTGAATTGCATAAGATTTCACAAAATAAAAAATATTATGAATAACAATTAATTAATCATCAATACATAAAATGATAATTCTATATTACCTATACCTAAAATATACCGCTTTCAGAATTGTCTGCCTGTCAGATTTGAAAAAGAAAATTTACAAAAGGTAAGTGGTATCTTTAATCTAGGAATAAACTAATTATAACGCCGTTATAGTCATAAAAATAAGCAATTAGAAAGGGATTGGATGGTTAATTTACCCTGGATCTAATATAAATAAACTAAGCGATGTGAAAGTGAGCGATAAAAAATGGAATTGAATCAGGTTTTGAGAAAGAAACGTCAAGAATATCATTTGACGCAAGAACAGTTGGCAGAGAGATTGTACGTTTCATCAAAAACTGTCTCTAATTGGGAGACTGGTAAGACTTTCCCCGATATCAATAGTCTGATTCGTTTATCAAAGCTCTATCACATTTCTTTAGATAATTTATTAGTGGAGGGATCTGATATTGTGAGAGATATTGATAGAAAAACGCGCTTGATGACTTTGAAAAGGTACATGTGGCTGCCTAGTATTTTAAATTTGATTTTGATATTGATTGTTTCGCAGCAGAAATTTTTAGGACGACTATCGACAGTTAGTACAGTTTTGATTTTGATAAGTATTGCCTTGAATTCGGGAATATTGATTTATTTCAATCGAGAAGTTAAACAAGAAGAACAGACGGCCGAGGTTTCAATCCGACCTAATAAACAAGTGCAAGGATTTTTACTATTCGTTGTCCTGTTTGTTGGTTCGATGATAGTAGGATATTTGTTGAAAAAATAAAAGGACAAACGCATTCGCGTTTGTCCTTTTTGAGCTTTAATGTCTACTGCTACGACTTCTAGTACCAAGATTATTGTTTTGTTGTGGCACACCTAAACGAGGATTGCCATTGTTTGGATTGAGTTGTTGATTATTTTGATTACCAAAGTTTGGCTGATTCATATTTTGATTCTGGTTGTTAGGTGCGTAATTTTGGTTTTGACCGTAGTTTTGATTATTGTAATTTGAATTTGGATTATATGACTGATTGTTGAATTGCCCTTGATTGCCGTTGCCAAATTGATTATTTGGTTGTTGGTAATTGCCACGAGGGTTAGGGCGATTCATATTATTATTCATATTCATATTGCCGTTCATGTTGTTATTATTACCATTCATTGGCTGATTGAATTGTTGATTATTATAGCCACCATTTTGGTTATTGAATTGGTTTGAACGGTTATTGTTGTAATTCCCATTATTAGGGAATTGTTGTTGATTCATATTATTTGGAACTTGGTTAGGATTGAACTGTTGATTGTATCCTTGATTATTGTTACCAAATTGATTTTGGTTATTATTTTGATAAGGATTATAACCGTAGTTTGCTTGATTAAAATTGTTAGGTTGATTAAATTGCCCATTTGGTTGATTTTGATTATAAAATTGACCAAAGTTTTGGTTTTGATTGTCGAACTGGTTTTGATTATTGTCCGGTTCGTCTTCAGGTTCCTCATCAGAAATTGGATGAATTATCATGTCAACGATGACGATAATCAAGTCAATTGCACCAATGATGATACCAACCCAAGCCCAAATCTTTAAGAAACCAGCTCCAGGCATGTTGGCGTTAAATAAGCCCATCAAACCACCGAGGATTAGGATGACAAATCCGACAATATCAGGAACGATACTGTATGTTCGGTTGGTCAAAATATAAATTGCGGCTGAAATGATGTAAGTGATTGCCATCAAAATTCCGGCAGCACCACCGATAGCCCCAGTACCGACTAAAGCGGCGATGAAGCCTTCAAATCCAGCTTTGATCATTAATACAATTGATAGTATAAGCAATAAAATCCCGGCAGAAATTTTTGTTATTCTTACCATAGTTAACCTCCAATTTTACTTACCAATACTATTGTATATCATCCTTTACAAAATGGTTAATAGGTCCATATTTATGTCCTACAGCGATTTCATGTTTAATAGCATTATAAGTAAATGTTTTTGCAGTCTTAATGGCATCTTCCATACTTTGACCCTTTGCTAATTCAGCCACGATACATGATGACAAGGTATCACCAGTACCATTGATGTGTTCTGTTTTGACATAAGGTTCAGAGATCCAGAATGATTGGCCATCTTCTAGTAGAACATAATCTTCAACTTCATCAATCGAGTCGTCGCTATGTTCACCCTTTATCATAATATTTTTTGGACCTAATTTGCGTAATTTATGCGCAGCCTTAATAATTTCTTCTTTATTTTCTAATTCAAGACCAGATAACTTCTTAGCTTCGTAGAAATTTGGTGTAATTAAATCAGCTAATGGGAATAATTCGTCAATTAAAGTTTGGTAAGCTTCTGTTTCCAAAAGCATTGCCCCATGCTTAGTGATGATAACTGGATCTAAGACGAAATATCCAAAAGGTTTATCCTTGATAGCTTCAGTAACTGTGTGAATAATTTCTGAATCAGACAACATACCAGTTTTAAAAGCTGAAACTTTGAAATCATCTTTGATATCTTTGATTTGATTTTCAATAAAACTAACTGGCATATTTACACTGTCGTGAATTCCATATGAATTTCCAGCAACAGCAGCAGTGAGAACAGACATTCCGTAAACACCACGAGCCATAAATGTTTTGAGATCTGCTTGAGCGCCGGCACTTCCATCAGAGTCAGAACCTGCGATAGTTAAAACTTGTGTAAATTCATTCAATATAGTCACCCACCTAATTATTGTTAATCCCTATCTTAACAGGAAAGGTGAAAAAAGTGGTCGATTTTTATCATAATTTACTTGACCTTCACGTAACGTCAACCGATAAAATTCAATTTGTTAGGAGAGATATTTATGAAATATACAATTAAAAAGTTAGCTGAAATGACCGGTATTACAACACGTACCTTGCGATATTACGATGATATAAATTTGTTGAAACCGAGTGAAGTTAATGAAAATAATTACCGAATTTATGATGAAAAAAATGTAAATAAATTGCAGCAAATTTTATTTTATCGGTCGCTGAACTTTCCGTTGCAGGAGATTAAGAAGATTATGGATGATCCAAATTTTTCGAGAATAGATGCCTTGAAACAGCAACAACAGTTGTTATTACAAGAACAAGAAAAGATAAAAACTCTGCTAACAAATATTGATTTGACTATCAAAGATTATCAAGGAGAGATTGAAATGACAGATACAGAAAAATTTGCCGCTTTTAAAAAGACAAAAATTTCAGAAAATGAAACTAAATATGGCGCTGAAATTCGTCAAAAATACGGTTCAAAAACGATTGAGCAATCCAATCAAAAATATTCCAAATTGAGCGAGGTAGAGTTCCAACAAATGCAGGCCGTAGAAAAGACCTTGATTGAAGATTTAGTGGCCTTGAAAAAGAAACCAGATTTGGATTCACAGTTAGCTCAAAAAATTTATCAAGAACATAAGCAATGGCTTGAATACACTTGGCCTAGTTATACCAAAGAAGCACATCGAGGTTTGGTTGATATGTATATCAGTGATGCTAGATTTGGAGATTACTACAATCAAAAGGCCCAAACGCCAGTTGTCCAATTATTGCATGATGTAGTTTACGAATATACTAAGTGAAATTAGTCGTTATAACGATATAAAAAAGCGATGCAGTCTATTGTAAGACCGCATCGCTTTTTTCGACTAAATCTTTGTAGAAGTTAGCCATAGTTAGTTTGTAATATGGATAGATCCAGATGAAACCAACGCCTAATGTTAAGAAGCCAAGTAGCCACCAACCGATAAAACTAAGTTGAAGGACGAAGTAACGCCATTTATTACCGACCATTAATTGGCGACTTTTGGTGATGTAGTCAGTTAGTTTGTAGTTATTAGCAAGACCACGGTCATTCAAATCTTTGTAAACGAAGTAAGTTTGTGAATAAGCCATATATTTAATAATCCCGGGAATGACTAATAGGATGGTCCAAAGCGTCAAGAAGATATAGGAAATGATATAAATTAGCATTAGTTTCCACCAATCGGGACTTCTGAAATAAGTAAAGTTACTTTTGATTGGAGCAAAGTCTAGTTTTGGATCTTCCAACCAATCTAATCCTCTAAAACTGGCAGATAAAGTAATCACTAGAAAAATTAAACTAACCACTAAACTGATAATTCCAGAATTGGCAGTCATTCTAACCAGTTGGTCAAAATTCACCGTTGCAGTATCGTAATTAATTTTGATTTTTTCATTGAAATTGCTGTACTCATTAGTAAACCAAAAGACTATGGATGGAATTAAAAATAGTAAGACACCCTTAGACCAGTTTCCCTTGAGTAGTGATTTAACTTCGGATTTTAACTGAAATCTTGTTCGATATGTCTTCATAAAGAACCCCCCCTCTATTTGAAGATATTTGAATTACTCTTTATTATAAATAAAGACCATAATTACGTCTATTTTGCTGTAAGATATAATGAATAAAAGAAGTTCTTTATAAAGGAGTCGATCGCATGATTGGATTTATTGGTGCTGGAAGTATTGGTGGAGCCGTTATAACGGGTTTGATCAAAAATGGTTTTGATGAAGATAAGATTGTCGTAAAGGGTGGACGTTCTAATCGAACAAAGCTTTTATGTGACCAACTTGGTTTTCAAATGGTTAAGAAGGTAAAACAGTTAGCTGATGCGGACGTGATTTTCATTGCCGTCGGTGCAACTGCGTTGGATAATGTTTTGAGTGAACTAAAAGAAATCGTTACTGGCAAATTAGTCGTTGCCTTTACTGGTAGTGCATCAGTGACTCATTTGAAACAAGCTTTAGGTAGTGATGCTAAGGTTGCCCATGCCATTCCTAATACACCAGTTAAAGTTGGCGCTGGTTTTACAGGAATTACTTATTCAAGTGACTTTACTGATGATGATAAGAAGAAAGTTGCTTCAATTATGGGCTACACGGGACAACTTGTTGAAGTGCCCGAAGATCAACTAGGAATTCTAGGAACAGTAGCCGGTTGTTCACCAGCTTTCTTGGATGTCTTTATTGAAGCTTTGAGCGATGCAGGTGTAAAACACGGCTTGAATCGTCAACTTTCTTATGATGCTGCTATTGGTATGGCTATCGGAGCCGCTAAGTTAGCTAAGCAATCAGAATTGAATGTTTCTGCCTTGAAAGACGAAGTAACTTCTCCAGGTGGTTCAACTATTCGTGGAGTGGCTGCCTTAGAAGAACATGGCTTCAGAAACGCCGTTATCAAGGCTGTCGATGCTGCTGAAAATGAATAAATTCTAGAAATAAAATCAGACATTTTGTTTGGTTTTATTTTTTTTGTTCTTTCCCCGATAATCGAGTAAACTTAAGAAAATATAATTATTTGGGGGAGAGTATTTTGCAAAGAAGAAAGGCTTATAAGACAGCAATCTTGGGCATATTGATTGCTATCATCTTAGTTCAGTCGATGGTTCCAATGTTGGGGTACATTCCGACCGGATTCGTCAATATTACGATTATTCATATCACTGTTATCGTAGCAGCGATTGTGTTAGGACCAAAGGATGGTGCGATTGTCGGTTTAGTGTGGGGCATTGGAACGATAATTCGAGCATTCACTAGTCCAACATCAATCATTGATACAACGGTCTTTACTAATCCAGTCGTAGCGGTTTTACCTAGAATCGCCGTTGGATTGTTGGCTGGCTGGATTTATTTATGGTTCAGAAATCATACTCAGAAAAAAGTTCTGGGAATGGCAATAGCTTCAGCAGTCGGATCATTGACTAACACGGTATTAGTATTGGGACTAATGCGTGTTATGTATGCCAGTACTATGGCACAGGCTTATGCGACACAAACAGATTTGTTGAATAAATTGTTATTAGTTATTGTGGGAACAAATGGGGTTCCAGAGATGATTGTGGCGATTATTTTAGCACCAGCCATTTCGACAGCAATTTTGAAGACGAACAAGTTCTTAGACAATTAAGTTAATTTGTTGTAAAAAGTTAAAAATACCAGCATGTTTTCTGAAAATTAGGTATGCTAGTAGCAGGAGTGTGAATTATGCAAAAAACATTAATCATTAATGCCGGTAGTTCATCATTAAAGTGGAAATTATTTGAAATGCCATCCGAAGTGATTTTAGCTAGTGGCTTAGTAGAACGAATTAGTATGCCAGGATCAATTTTTACGATTAAATACGGTGACCATCAAAAATTTGAAAAGACAGTCGATAATTTGAGTCAAGAAGCTGCCGCTAAGATGGTTTTTGACGAAATGCAAAATCTGAAAATTATCAATGAACTTTCAGAAATTACTGCAGTAGCTCATCGTGTCGTAGCGGGTGGACAAGTCTTCAAGTCTGCTGTAGAAGTAACACCTGAAGTATTGAAGAAGATCAAAGAACTTAGCAATTTCGCACCATTGCACAATCCCATGGAAGCTAAAGGGATTGAAACAATGGCTAAGACTTTGCCTAACGTTGTGCAATATGCAGTCTTTGATAGTAAATTCTTTACTGATTTGCCAGAAAAGAATGCGATTTATAGCTTGCCATATGAATTGACACAAAAATACCAAATCCGTCGTTATGGCGAACATGGTATTTCACATACTTATTTAACTAAACGTGCTGCAGAATTGTTGAATAAGCCTAAAAGTGAACTAGATTTAGTAACAATGCACCTAGGTAGTGGAGCATCACTCGCTGCAGTTAAAAACGGTAAGGCTTTTGATACATCAATGGGCTTCACGCCACTAACTGGTGTCACAATGGGAACTCGTGCCGGTGATTTGGATCCAGCCTTAGTACCTTATTTGATGCAAGAATTAAAAGCTGACGATCCAAATGAGATTATGATGATGTTGAATCAAAAATCTGGTTTACTCGGAATTTCAGGAATCTCACCAGATATGCGTGAAATTAAGGCTAAGGAACAAACTGATCCACGTGCTAAATTAGCGGTAGATGTTTTTATTAATCGTATTGTTAAATATGCAGGAAGTTTCTTAACAGAATTAAATGGGGCTGATGCTTTAGTATTTGCTGGTGGAATTGGTGAACATAATGATGATTTGCGTCAAGAAATCATTGATGAGTTAGCTATTTTCAATGTGAAGTTGGATAAGGATTTGAATAAAGCTGGTCATGAAGGCTTGATCAGTAGTCCTGATTCAGCTATTAAAGTTTTGTTGATTCCAACTGATGAAGAACTAGAAATGGTTCGTCAAGTCGCAGAATTGTAAAAAAAAACACAACTCAATGTTGTGTTTTTTTTACTTACTAGTTTCAGCTAAGCGTTTCTTGTGAGCTGCAATAATCTTGTCAGCAATAGCACGAGCAACGTTTTCATTCTTCAAAATAGGACCATGAGAATAACTACCTATAACGTTCTTATAACGCATACCTTCTTGTTTGTCATCAGGGTTGTTACCGTAGCCTTCAACCATTTGACCAAATGGTTTTAACTTACTCTTGTCGTCAAAATAAGTTCGACCACTGTGGTTTTCGAAAGCTTTAACAGTGCCCCATTCAGTCTTGTATTCAGTATCGCCAATCATACGACTATCAGCTTTAAAGACAGTATGGAAAGGCAAAATATCAAGACAAGGGATAGTTTTGCCACTGCTAGTTTCATAATATTTACCTAGGAATTGATAGCCACCACAGATACAGAGCATGGGATTGTCGTCATCGATGTATTCCTTGATAGTTTCACGATGTCTCTTAAGATCAGTTGAAACGACAGATTGTTCAAAATCTTGGCCACCACCGAAGAAGAGAAAATCATAATCAAAGGCGTTAAATTTCATACCGAGGCTGATATTGTCAACTTGAGTGTCGTAGCCTTTTTCTTTGAGAAGAAAGCTAAGAATTTTAACATCACCGCTATCTCCATAGGTGTTCATTAAATCTTCGTATAAATAAGCAATTTTAATAGGTTCAGACATAATTTATCTCCAAATAGTATGAATATTGTAATATTAATAAATGAGGTGATTGAATTGACAAAAGAAATCAATAAAAAGATTTTAGCAGATTTTAATGAGAACTTAAATCAAGATGCAACTAATAATGTGCTTAAAAACGCTGTAGCGCAAGTAGGGATTTATCAAGCTAGTGAAAATCCTAACGCCAAGACGTTATTAAATCCATCATTTAACGTTACAGTTGATACCGGAAAAGTATCTAATCAAAAGCATTCTGGTCGTTGTTGGCTATTCGCAGCCTTGAATACCTTGAGAACAGAATTTGCTCAAAAGAATAATTTAAAAGACTTTGAATTGTCACAGAACTATCTTTCATTTTATGATCGTCTAGAAAAGGCTAATTATTTCTATCAAAACATTTTAGAAACAGCTGATTTACCTGTAGATGATCGAAAAGTTAATACATTGTTCAGTTCCCCTAGTGGCGATGGTGGTTACTGGGTTTATGCTGCTAATTTGATTCAAAAATACGGTGTGGTTCCTAACTACGTAATGCCAGAAACTCAAGCTTCTGATAATACGACTGAATTCAACGCTGTTTTGAATAAAATGTTGCGCAAGAATGGTATCGAATTGCGTCAAATGGTTCAAGATAAGACAGATCAAAGTAAAATTGATCAACGTGTTGAAGAGATGCTTTCTGAAGTTTATAAAGTTTGTGTTTACTCATTTGGGATGCCACCAAAGGAATTTGAGTTGTCACTCCATACGGATAATGACAAGTTGATTGAAGAGACGAGTATCACACCAAAAGATTTCTTAAAGCGTTACTTTACGATGAATTTGGATGACTACGTTATTGTAGAAAATTCACCACAGAAGAGTAAGAAATATCATCAAGCTTACACGATTGCTGAATCTGGTAACATCGTTGGCGGTCGTATTGATAAATTCTTGAATTTGCCAATTGAACGCTTGGAAGAATTAACGATTGAACAATTAAAGGGTAATGATCCCGTTTGGTTTGGAAATGACGTTTCTGAAGAATCCGATCGTAAAAAGGGTTATTTGTTAGGTGATTTATATCAATACGATAAATTGTTCAATATCGACTCCGAAATTGAAAAGGGACTTCGTTTGGATTATAAACAAGCTCAAGTTTCACACGCTATGACCATTACTGGGGTCAACTTAGTTAACGGACAAGCTAATCGCTACAAAGTTGAAAATTCTTGGGGTAGTGACAATGGTGAAAATGGCTACTACATGATGGACAAGAAGTGGTTTGAAGATTATGTCTACGAAGTAATTATCAATAAGAAATATTTAACAGCCACTGAATTATCCGAATACAATCAAGATCCTATTGAATTACCAGCTTGGGATTCTTTAGCCTAAAATAAAAGACCGATTAACTTCTTATAAGCTAATAGGTCTTTTTTTAAGGCATTGAAGGCTTGCCATAAAGGTAACCTTGTTGAATCTCAATGCCGTATTTTTTAGCGAGAATTTGGTCTGTGTGGTCCTCTACGCCTTCTAATACCATATCTAAACAGTACTTTCTAGCTTGACGGACCCAAAAAGATAGGTATTCAGGAATTTTGTCAGCATTACCACTCATGCGAAGATTTTGCATCGCAAACTTAATTCGATCGACGTAGGGCAATGAATGTTTAATATTATCAAAAGTATTAGAGCCCGTTCCGACATCGTCAATGACTAAAGCAATATCATATTGATGCAATATCAAGCTGTATTCTTTTACCTTGACTAATGGCATAGCATCAGTGAATTCAATCGTTAAAGAAACTGGGTCGATTCGCTTTTTTAAAGCAATAATTGCTCCCAGAGTAAGTGGATCATTAGCTTGTTCCTTATTCAAATTAAATGATAAGGATCTGTGCTTATTGTTTTGTTTAGCTAAAATATGTGCAGTCTTCTCAACTAAGCAGACTTGTTTTTCAATTGAAAGTTCTGTGAAATCTTCTGGTAAATGCCAATTGCCATTGTCTTCTTTACGTAAAAGGACTTCATATCCAACAAGGGTATCTGTACTCTTATTAACTTGTGGTTGAACAAAAAAACTATACTTCGTAGGCATTTTCCCTCCCATCCTAAAATTCTCTTGTACTTTGAGTATTTTATTCCATTTTTTAATTTATAGCAATTAAACGGGCTATTAATATAGGAATAATAAATATTCCTATAAGAATAATGTAGCAACGTTACAAAAATAGTTTACTCGTAGAAATCTCTGATGAAAACAAACTATAAAAATCGATAAGTAATGTTATATAATGTTCTCATTAAGAGAGGACGTTTTTAATGGATACTGTTGCAAAAAAAGAACAGAAGAAAGTTGAAATTTCTTCAGCCGAATGGCAAATCATGCGCATTGTCTGGACTTTGAAACATGTGACTAGTTCGGAAATCATCAATTTGATGCAAAAGAAACAGACTTGGTCTGATTCTACAATCAAAACTTTAATTACACGGTTGACTAAAAAGGAATTTCTTAGTCGTAAAAAAGAACAGGGCCGCTATATTTATTCTTCAACAGTGGCTGAACAAGATACGATGAATGAATATGCCAATAGTTTATTCAATGATTTTTGTGCCCATAAGGCAGGATCAGTTTTGAATGAATTGATTGATTCTTTGGAAATCAGTCAGGCAGACATTGCCAAACTGGAAAAAACTTTAAAAGAAAAAGAAAAAACTGCTCCAGAACACGTGCACTGCGATTGTTTGCCAGACGGTTGCGATGATATGTGCTAAAATTAAGTTCCTTGGCAGGGGCGTAGGCTGAACTCAGAAATTGAGTTTGGCCTATTTTTCTTTGCCTTTTTGTTAAATGATTAACAGTGATAATTTAGCAAATGAATATGTATGTAAAATATAAAAAATGTAAATCTTTGGTAAATGTTTTTTAAAAATTAAGAAGCATATCTAAGTGAGGGATGTTGTCTTCTAAATACACATCAGAAATTGCTTTAAAACCGAATTGTTCATAAAATTTTTGTAGATAAGCTTGAGCTTGAATTTGAATTGGTTGTTTAGGGAATCTTTGTTTGATCTCATCAATTGTTGCCGCAACGATTTTTTCTCCCAAGCCATTTTTACGAAATTCTTTGACAACTAGAACACGTCCAAAAGTAATGTGATCGCCTTTATCAATAATTCTCGTATAAGCCTTTAATTGCCCATCTTCAATCAGACAAACGTGTAAGTCGTCATAATCATCATCGTCGACTTCTTGATAAGGACAATTTTGTTCAACAACGAAAACTTTGACACGTTCTTTCAAAATATCAATCAATTCTTTTGGTGTTAATTCATTAGTATGCTTGACGGTAATCATATGGATTCCTCCTGCGGTTTTTACTGATAATAATACAATTATATTGTTTTGTATGTTAAAAATTCTCGGAAAAACTCTTTTTTCTAACATTGAATTAAAGGCCACAATAATATAGGATAAAAGGGTGTGAAACATGTGTTTCACGAGTGGAGGTATGTCAATGAAACCGGAAGAATTTTTTGAATCCTTGGCAAAACAAGGGATTGAGTTAAGTGAAACTCAAAAAGATCAATTTGCAATTTACTTTAGGGAATTGGTTGAAACTAATAAAGTTATGAACTTAACTTCAATTACCGATGAAGATCAAGTTTATTTGAAACATTTTTACGATTCGATTGAATTAGGCTTCGTCGATAAAAAGATTTTGAGTGATGAATTAACACTTTGCGACGTTGGGTCAGGTGCAGGTTTTCCATCTTTGCCTTTGAAGATCGTTAATCCTAAACTTAAAATTACTATCGTTGATTCATTGAATAAGCGAATTAAATTTTTAGATAGTTTGGTTAATAAATTAAGTCTAGAAGATGTAAATTTAGTTCATGGTCGTGCTGAAGAAGTCGGCAAGAATGCTCAATTTAGGGAACAATTTGACGTTGTAACGGCTCGTGCAGTCGCTGCTATGAACGTTCTGACAGAATTTTGTTTACCACTAGTTAAGCTTGGTGGACAATTCGTCGCTATGAAGTCTGAAAAAGCTCCTGAAGAAGTCAAAGCAGCAAAATTTGCAATCGAGACTTTGGGTGGAGAAATCAAACAACAAACTTCAGTTGAATTACCAAATGATGCAGGAATCCGTAATTTTATTTTTGTAGGCAAAGTTAATAAAACACCGAAGAAATATCCAAGAAAACCAGGAACACCTGCTAAAAAACCACTTGTGAAATAATTAGACAGTATAAATGAATACTGTAAAAATGATAAGATTATATAGATATGGCAAAAGTGAACCATAAGTAAATATTTTGGGAGACCGTTATAACGGCTCTAAAGATAGGGGAATAAAATGGCACGAAAAATATCTGTTGCAAATCAAAAAGGTGGTGTTGGGAAAACTACTACCACCATTAATTTGGGAGCATGTTTAACCGATTTGGGTCAAAGAGTATTGATTGTTGATACTGACCCTCAAGGTAATGCTACCAGCGGTTTAGGTATTAAAAAGGCTAACGTTGAAAAAGATGTCTATGATGTTTTAGTAAACGAATATCCGTTGAAAAAGACGATTATTCATACTAAGCATCCAAAGCTAGATATCGTTCCAGCAACGATCCAACTAGCCGGTGCAGAAATGGAATTGACGACAATGATGGCTCGTGAAACACGTTTACGTGCGGGAATCGAAGAAGTCGACAATGATTACGATATTATTTTGATCGATTGTCCACCTTCATTAGGTCAACTATCTACTAATGCCTTTACGGCGAGCGATTCAATTATTATTCCAGTTCAAAGTGAGTATTATGCATTGGAAGGATTGAGTCAATTGCTAAATACCATTCGTTTGGTTCAAAAACATTTCAATACTAACTTAGCCATTGAAGGCGTCTTGATCACAATGTTAGATGCCAGAACTAATTTAGGTGCTCAAGTAGTTGATGAAGTGAAATCATACTTTGGAGATTCAGTTTACAAATCAATCGTTCCTAGAAACACACGGCTAGCGGAAGCACCTAGTTACGGTTTACCAATCGTCGACTTTGACGACAAGTCAAGAGGTGCTAAAGCTTATCGTGAACTTGCCGAGGAGGTGTTAAAGCGTAATGGCATCAAGCAAAAATAAAAAAGGCTTAGGAAGAGGAATTGATGCTATCTTTTCTGAATTCGAAGCTATTGATGAAAATAGTGAAACCGTCGTTGACCTTTCTATCGATGATATTCGTCCTAATCCATATCAACCTAGAAAAACTTTCGACCAAAATGCTTTAAACGAGTTAGCACACTCAATTGAACAAAACGGTGTCTTTCAACCAATTATCGTTCGTGAAAGTGTTAATGGTTTTGAAATCATTGCTGGGGAGAGACGTTTCCGTGCAAGTAAAATTGCTAAGAAGACTACTATTCCAGCTATCGTTCGTCCATTAAGCGAATCAGGGATGATGGAAATTGCTGTTTTGGAAAACCTTCAGCGTGAAGATTTAACGCCACTTGAAGAAGCAGACGCCTATCAAACTTTGATTACGAAATTGAATTTGACCCAAGAGCAAGTTTCTCAAAGATTAGGCAAGTCTCGTCCTTATATTGCCAACTACTTGCGACTATTGAATTTGCCCGAAGCTACTAAGAAATTAGTTCAAAGCGGTAAGTTATCAATGGGCCAAGCTAGAACTTTGTTGAGCTTAAAGGACCAAGACCAAATCGATCGTCTAGCTAAACGTGCTGTAGAAGAAGATTTGACTGTTCGTCAACTTGAACAATTGGCTACTGAATCTAAGCACAACAGCAAAAAGAAGAAGAAAGCTGTTCAAAAATCTCCTTTCATTAGAGCAACTGAAGAAAAATTAGTTGAAAGATTTGATACACCGGTTGCTGTGAAAGAGACTAGAAGCGGCCATGGAAAATTAGAAATTGATTTCTCGAATACGGATGATTTAAATCGTATTTTAGACATATTAGGAATCCATTTAGATTAGAGGAATTGTATGTTTAAACTTGGAGATATTATCACAATGAAAAAACCTCACGCTTGTGGGGAAAATCGCTGGGAAGTTATCCGTTTAGGTGCGGATATTAAAGTTAAATGCTTAGGCTGTGGTCACATCGTGATGATTCCACGGGCTGAATTCAAGAAGAAATTCAAGAAAGTTTTAACACAAGCTGACCAAGTGAAAACAGAAAATGAAGAACATTATTTGAAAAAATCTCAATTAATGCCACCAAACTTTATTAAAAGAAATGAGGAATAAATAATGGCTCTAACTGCCGGAATTGTCGGACTACCAAACGTTGGTAAGTCAACTTTATTTAATGCTATTACAAAAGCTCGTGCGGAGATGGCTAACTATCCTTTCGCCACAATCGACCCTAACGTGGGTATGGTTGAAGTGCCAGATAGCCGTCTAGCAAGAATCGATTCATTGATTCCCGCTAAAAAAGTTATTCATACTACTTTTGAATTTACTGATATCGCTGGTATCGTTAAAGGTGCTAGTAAGGGTGAAGGACTTGGTAACAAGTTCTTGGAAAATATCAGACAAGTTGACGCCATTGTTCATGTCGTTCGTGCGTTCGATGATGACGATATCACAAGTGTTACTGGTAAAGTTGACCCACTAGATGATATTGAAACTATTAATTTGGAATTAAGTATTGCTGATCTTGACAGTATAAACAAGCGTTACACTCGTGTTGAAAAAGCTGCTAAGAGTGCCAAGGATAAAGAAGCTCAAGCTGAGTTGTCAGTTCTTGAAAAGATCAAGCCAGTTCTTGAAGAAGGTGGCGCTGTTAGATCAATCGACTTTGACGAAGATGAACAAAAAATCGTTAAGGGATTATTCTTACTAACTTCAAAACCTGTTTTGTACGTAGCTAACATCGCTGAAGAAGATATGGCTGATCCTGAAAGTTCTAAGTATTACAAAGTCGTTGAAGATTACGCTAAGAAAGACAACGCTCAAGTAATCGGAGTTTCAGCTAGAACTGAAGAAGAAATTGCCGAATTAGATGACGATGAAAGAAAAGAATTCCTTGAAGCTGAAGGTGTTACAGAGTCAGGTCTTGATAAGCTTATCAAAGCTAGTTACAAGCTATTAGGACTTAGAACTTTCTTCACTGCTGGTGGTAAAGAAACTCGTGCTTGGACTTTCCACGAAGGTATGAAAGCACCACAAGTTGCCGGAATTATTCACTCTGATTTTGAACGTGGATTTATCCGTGCTGAAGTTATGTCATTTAGTGATTTGGATGAATTAGGTAGTGAAAAAGCCGTCAAGGAAGCCGGCAAATTACGTGTTGAAGGTAAGGATTACGAAGTTCAAGATGGAGACATCATCGAATTCCGCTTTAACGTCTAACCAGGGGGACAAAAATGTCAGAGGATTTAAGAGAAAAGAATAAGCAAGCTTCTGAAAAGCAAAAAGTTGCTTCAGCTAAGAATGAAAGAAAAGAAGAAATTAAAGCGGAAATCTATAATGCTAGTGCAGATGATTTGCGTAAAAAATTGAGTAATAAAAATGCTGAATATATTTTTAAACTCAATAAATATTTGATGGAAGATGGTTTCAAAGAAGACGAAGCTAAAGAAGCTATCGATAAATTGCTTCCAGAAATCGTTGATAATCAAATCAAAGGGATTCCAGCTAACCAACTTTATGGTCCAGTAACTCAAAGAGCTAAAGATATTGTTCATCCAACTAAGAAGCCTAAAGTGACACCATTCTGGGCTTCATGGATCGACACATCATTATTATTCTTTGCTCTATTTGGCGTTTTGTACGGAATCGTTGCTTTGACAACAAAGAAACCTGATCCAAATAATCAAACAGGTATCATTACTTTGATTGTCTTATCTGCTATGTGGGGTGCATTGTTAACATGGTTCAACAACCAAATGAAACGTCCTAAGTCAGAACGTCCCGGTTGGGGAATTACGATTGGATATTTGGTCGTTGGTTTAGCCTTCATGTTTATTTTCTTGGCAGCCATGACTGCTGTACCTACATCAATTAACCCAGCTCTTAATGCAATTGGATACTTCATTGCTGCAGTAGTAGCTTACGGAGTTCGTTTCTTCTTCCGTCGCACTATGGGTATTCATGATCGTTCATTCGTATAAAAGTTACCTAAAAAAACTTCAGTGTAGACTGAAGTTTTTTTTGTAGTAGTTAATTGACAAAAACAAAATTTCCATTAGAATTAAAGCATTCAATCAATTAGTTAAATAGTATGCTTGAAAGGTGGTATTTTATGAATCAAGCAGCAGATGAATATAAGAACAGTCTTTATTCTGAATTGAGCAAGATAGGTAAAGGCTTGTCGAGTGATAAGCGATTAGAGATTTTAGATTTGTTGTCGCAGAGTCCCAAAACCGTAGAATCATTGGCTAGACAGTCAGGTATGAGCATCGCTAATACATCTAGGCATTTGAAAACGTTGCGTGATGCTAATTTAGTTATCAATATTAAAAAGGGTAACTTTGTAGTTTACCAGTTAGCCTCTAAACAAGTAGAACAACTATTTTATCTATTGCGTGATGTTGGTGAAAGTCAGTTATTAGCTATGAAACAGATTCAACAAAGCTTCGACATTACAGAACAAGTTAAGACTTTAGATTTATCAACAGCTATCAAGTTGTTGAGTCGAGATGACGTGCAGTTATTGGATGTTAGACCAGAAGACGAGTTTCAAGCGGGACATATTAAAGGGGCTATCAACATTCCAATGGATCAATTGTCAGAACAAGTTGAAAAAATAGATCCAAAAAAAGATGTGATCGTCTATTGCCGTGGTCACTTGTGTGCTTTGACGAATCAGGCTACTAGATTATTAAATGAGCAAGGTCGTCACGCTTATAGTTTAAATGAAAGTTATTACGATTGGCGCGAGTTTGTCGCTCAACAATAAACATCACTTATAGAAGTGGTGTTTTTTTGTTGCTTTTGGATTGACAAAAGAAAAAGTCATGTTAATATTTAACTATTCAATTAATTAGTTGAATAGATTTGGGCAGGAGGGAAGAAAATGTCTCAAAATTATGATGTCATCGTAATCGGTGCTGGTCCTAGTGGAATGACTGCTGCTTTATATGCTTCAAGAGCCAATTTAAAAGTAGCAATGCTTGATCGGGGGATTTATGGTGGTCAGATGAACAATACGGCCGAGATTGAAAATTATCCTGGCTTTGAAAATGTTTTAGGACCAGATTTGTCAGAAAAAATGTATAAGAGTTCGCAACAATTTGGAGTTGAATTTTTGTACGGAGATGTAGAAAAACTAGAAGTTGACGGTGAGGGTCTTAAACATCTTTATACAGACAATGGTGAATTAACGGCGATGGCAGTTATTATTGCGACCGGTTCACAACCTAGAAAACTAGGTATTACTGGTGAAGAAGAATTTAGTGGTCGAGGCGTTTCCTACTGTGCAGTCTGTGATGGAGCTTTTTACAAGAATAAAAATGTAACAGTTGTCGGTGGTGGAAATTCTGCTATTGAAGAAGGCTTATATTTGGCTAATGTAACTGATGACGTCAATGTAGTTCATCGTCGTGATCAATTACGAGCTGAGAAGTTATTGCAAAATAGGGCTTTTAAAAATGATAAGATGAACTTTACTTGGAACAGTCAAGTTACTGAAATTGTCGGTGATGATAGAAAAGTTACCGGGGTGAAGGTTCACAATAAAGAAACCAATGAAGACAGAATTGTCCCAACTGAGGGAGTATTCATTTATGTCGGAACAGAACCAATGACGAAAGCCTTTAGAAATTTGGGTATCACTGATGAAAAAGGTTGGATTAAAACTGATGAGGATATGAAAACTAATATCGCTGGAGTTTACGCCGTTGGAGATGTAAGACAAAAACATTTGCGTCAAATTACTACTGCTGTAGGTGATGGTGGAATTGCAGCTCAAGAAGCATTCAACTATTTGGAAAGTTTAAAAGACGTAGCTACAGATTAAAGGAGAAATAAATTATGGAAATTAAATATTGGTCAGATATCGCATGCCCATTTTGTTACATCGGTTCAACGAGAATGAAAAAGGCTTTAAAAGAAATGAATATTTATGATGAAACACCCTTGGAATTCAAATCGTTTCAACTAGATCCAACTCTACCTAAAACTACTAAGGAAAATATGCTTGATCATTTTTCTAAGGGTCATGGGATGACAAAACAACAAGCTAAGGCACAAATTGAACAAATTTCGCAAATGGGTGCAAGTGATGGATTGAAGGTCGATTTGCTAAATGCTATTCCTACTAATACTGAAGATGCTCATCGATTGATCAAATTAGCTGATTCTAAAAATGATGAGGCGCTAACAGAAAGAGTAATCGATGCTTTTTACCAAGTTTACTTTAGTAATGGTGAATCTATTGCTGATCATGACGTGTTAACTAAAGCAGCTACTGAAGCTGGATTAGATGGACAAGAGGTTAGTTCAGTTTTAAGTGACGATAAATATCTAAAAGAAGTTCGTGCTGATGAAATAGAAGCTCAACAATTAGGCATTCATGCAGCACCATTCTTTGTTATTAACAACAAGTATGGCATCTCTGGAGCACAACCTTACGAAGTTATGCTTGATGCTTTAAAGAAAATTGAAACAGGAGCAGTGAAATAATGGATAAAGACGAGAAGAAAACTCCAGTATTTGAAACTTTAGGCAGTGACGAGAGTGCAGTCTGTGGACCAGATGGCTGCAATATTCAAGCACATCGAGATAAAGAGAAAAATCAAGACAAGAAAACGAAATAGTAATAATGGCCTTGCTGGAAAATACCAACAAGGCCATTATTTGTTATTTAACTCTGAAAAACTGTACTAGACCGTACAATCCATATCCCCCAGCAGCAGCTTGCAAAATCGTCATGATCAAACCAACTTTACTCAAATCGATATTTCGGTCAAAGTGGATTTCATATTGAACAAAAGCGATAATTGCAATCGAAAAAATTATGATCAATAAGAACTTCATTCTCTTTTTTAAGTATTCCATGGAAGCTCACTTTCTTAGTGTGATTAGTAATCTAGTTACATCTTATTGTATAATACTAACTAGTTGTAGACTTGTAAATATATGTACGCTTGAGAGGTTTAAAAATGAAAATCTTAGTGGTTGATGATGATAAAGAAATTGTAGAGCTACTCAGCATTTATATTAAAAATGAAGGTTATGAACCTATTGCAGCTAATTCTGGACAAGAAGCTTTGGACCAATTGGCAGCACACAGTGACATTGCCTTGATGGTTCTGGATATTATGATGCCTGGTATTGATGGAATTGAAGTCGTTAAGCGAGTTCGGAAAGATTCGCAAATTCCGATTATTATTGTTTCAGCAAAAACGACCGATATGGATAAGATACAAGGTCTTATTAATGGTGCGGACGATTATGTCACGAAACCATTCAATCCTTTGGAAATTATGGCTAGAATTCGTTCATTATTGCGTCGTAGCAATCAACAAGCAACCAAAAATGTACCTGATAAACTAGAAGTTGGACCAATTACCATTTATAAGGATTCGCATGAAGTCGTTACAGATTCTGGACAAAAAGTTCAATTAACGGCTCTAGAGTTTGGGGTACTTTACTTATTAGCAAGTCACCCTAATCGAGTCTTTTCTGCCGATGAAATTTTTGAACGTGTTTGGAAACAAGAAAGCGTTGTTTCTGCCAAAACAGTTATGGTTCACGTCAGTCACTTGCGGGACAAACTAGAAGAAGCTACAAATGGTGAAAAAGTTATCGAAACCGTTTGGGGCGTCGGCTATAAAGTGGAGGTTTGATTTTGAATAAACGAATCAAACTGAATGCAAAAGAAAAAGGTGTCCTCCTTTTTGAAGGAATAGGCACCTTTCTTTTATTTCAGATAATAAATGCAATCATAATTGGTAGTCTTGGTAAAAATAATTTCGTACTGAATTTACAAAATAATTGGTCATTGTTGACGAATAAACTTTGGGCCATTATCGTAGTTTTAATTATGGAAATAGCTTTGACTGCAGCTATTGTTTTGAGTACTTTCCATAAGATGGAGCTTGAACAAATCAAACAAATTTTGCACAAAGCGGCTATTGATGACCAGACTAAACAAGTCCAAACAAAGGTTAATCCTAGTTTACAAGGTATTATTGAGAGCTTTAATTTATTGATTTTAAATATGGATCAACATGCTGAAGAACAACGTCAATCTGAAAAGAGTAAAGATGAATTGATCAGTAATGTCAGTCACGATATTAGAACGCCATTGACTTCGGTAATTGGTTATTTGGGATTGATTGAAGGTAAGAATTTCAATGATCTGAATCAAATTTTAAAATACACGCATATTGCTTATAAAAAGTCGTTAGAGATGCAAAATCTTGTCAATTCACTCTTTGAATTTGCCAATGTTCAACATGCAACGAGTCGTTTGAAGATGACTAAATTCGATATGGCTCAAATGTTAGATCAGCTGTCAGCTGACTTTGAATTAGAAGCTAACAAACGAGGGATGGAAATTATCGTTAATTCCACGCCTGATAAAATCATGATGCAAGGTGATACCGAAAAATTAGGCCGAGTCTTTAATAATTTGATCATGAATGCTTTAAAGTACGGAAAAGGTGCGACACATATTTGGCTAAATGCTGAACAAAAAGAACAAGAAGTGGTCGTTACAGTTGCTAACAATGGCCAACCAATCCCTAAAGACTCTTTGAAACACGTTTTTGATCGTTTTTATCGAGTGGAAGATTCTCGTTCTAAGAAGACTGGTGGTACTGGACTCGGTTTAGCAATTGCTCAAAGCATGGTTCAACTACACGGTGGTACAATAGCAGTTACTTCCGATAAGGAAAAGACCGCATTCGTTAGTCATTTTCCAATTTCGAAATCGAAAGATTGATTTGAGAGGTTTATTTATGAAAGGTTTCGCAAAGAAATTCATGTTGGTAATGTCAGTTTTTATTTTGACGTTACCAATTTTTACATCAGAGGCTACTGCCGCAACGTTTACTCAACCAGAACTAGAATTGAATGCTAGTGCCGGAATGATTTTTGATGAGAACAGTGGACAAATTGTCTATTCTAAGAATCCAGCAGAGAAATTAGCCATAGGTTCAATTACTAAGATTGTTACGTTGTATTTAGTAACTAAAGCTATCAAAGACGGTAAAATTTCCGAATCAGATTTAGTAACGCCAACACAAGAAGAAGCCGATATGACACAAGATAATGAGTTGACTAATGTCCGGTTGGATGCAGATAAGTCTTATTCAGTTAAAGATCTTTACAATGCAGCCTGGATAGTTTCTTCCAATTCGGCCGCTATGATGTTAGCTGGAAAAGTTGCTGGGACTCAGGCTAAATTTGTCAAAATGATGCGTAAAACGGTAAAAAATTGGGGTATCAAAGATGCCGAATTATACAATGCTTCTGGTTTGAACAATTCCGATTTGAAGACTGACATGTATATTGGACCAACTGATGGCGAAAATAAACTGTCTGCCAATGATATCGGTGTTATCGTTAAGCACGTTTTGGATCAATATCCAGAAATCCTTCAGACAACTTCAAAAACAAAATTATCATTCCCAATTGATAACGAAATTAAAACGTATGATACTTTGAATTTTCTATTAAAAGGTCAGCGCGACTATCAAGAGGGCTATGAATTTGACGGCTTAAAGACTGGTACGACTGAGCAAGCTGGTGAATCCTTCGTGGGAACTTTGCCAATGGATAATACAAGATTAGTAACAATCGTCTTGAATGCCCAAGGTGAAGACAATGATAACGATAAACGTTTCCGCTCTACTCAAAAATTAGTGCACTACGTAAAAGATAATTTTGAACGCAAAGAAGTTATCCAAAAAGATAAAAGTATAAAAATAAATAACAAAAAATATAAAACTTATGAACCTGTTTATGTTTGGTTGCCTAAAAACTCTAATATTGAAAATTTACGTTATACTGTAAGTAGTGACGACTTAGGTTTTACTGCAATCCACAATAAACAAACGGTAAAATTGATTGCCACGAACACTAACAGTGGTTATCTTCCGTTTAAAAAGGCAGATGTTAGAAAAAAGATACATAAGGAGACAAACCAGAAATCTTGGTGGGATCAAATCGTAGAATTTTTTAACCATTTATTTTAGGAGTGTGAAAGAATGAGTTTGAAAATAAGTAAAGCTATAGAGATTTTGAAGAAACATGATTTACTGGTTTCTAGTTCAGTTAGTGACGATAGTCTTGAAGTAACTAATATTAGTTACAATTCTAAAGAAGACCAAACCAATGGAATCTTCTTCTGTAAAGGAAATAAGTTCAAGGCTGAATACTTAGATCAAGCCATTAAGAATGGTGCCAAAATTTATGTTTCAGAAAAAGAGTACAACAAAGATATCGATCGTCTAATTGTTAAGAGTGCTTCAAAGGCTTTGGCTCTATTGAGTTCAGAGTACTTCGGCAATCCTCAAAACGACCTCTTCATTGTTGCATTCACAGGAACTAAGGGTAAGACAACAACATCATACTTTACATATGATATTTTGAAGAATGCTTATCCTAAACAAGTTGGTCTATTTTCAACTGTTGATCGTATTGTGGGACCAGGTCCAAAAGATGAATTTAAGTCAGATTTAACGACTCCAGAATCATTGGATCTTTTCCACGATATGAGAACTTGCGTTGACAACGGTATTAAATATCTTGTCATGGAAGTATCATCACAAGCTTATAAGAAGAATCGAGTTTATGGATTGAAATTCGATATAGGTGGATTTTTGAATATCACTCCCGACCATATCGGACCTAATGAACATCCAACTTATGCTGACTACTTAAATTGCAAGAAACAATTAATGGTCAACTCCAAAGTAAATATCATTAATCGTCAAACTAACGATTACGATACAGTCTATGCGGCTGCCAAAGAGACTAGCCCAGACAAAGATATTTATCGCTTTGCTAAAAATGAAGTTGGTGATACTGATTTCAGTATTCGCAACAAAGAATCTAATTTGAATGATTCAGTCTTTACTTATACTGCTGAAAGTGACAAGGCTGAAGATTTACAAGAACATGGTGAATATACTTATCAACTAGGTTTAGTTGGTGATTTCAACGAATTGAATGCAGGAGCTGCTATTACAGCTGCTAAGATTATGGGCGTTGACAACGAGGTAATCGCCGATAGTCTAAAAAAAGCATTCGTCCCGGGGAGAATGGAACACATTAATACCAAGTCTCACGGGACCATCTTTGTAGATTATGCGCACAACTACGCTAGTATGAATGCTTTATTAAGCTTTTTAAGACGCGAGTATCCAAGTTCAAAGATTAAGGTTGTTGTTGGTGGCACCGGTGATAAAGGAGTTTCCAGAAGAGCTGGATTTGCTCAAGTTTTGACTGAATCAGCTGATGAAGCAATTTTAACGACAGATGACCCTGGATTTGAGGATCCAGCAGACATTTGCAAACAAATTGATGAAAAAATAGATCATACTAAGGTCAAAGTTAAGACAATCCTAGATCGTCCTAGCGCTATCAAAGATATGATTGAACACAGTTCTGGCGATGACATTGTTGTTTTAGCTGCTAAAGGGAATGACCCTTATCAAAAAATTAAAGGGGTCGATGTACCTTATGCAAGCGATCCAGTAGTCGCTAAGAAAATTTTGAATGACATTGAGGGTTAGAACATGAAAAAATTCTTTACAGTAATCGGTGGTATGGGTAGTTTAGCCACTGAAAGTTATGTGCATTTGTTGAATGAAAAAACACCTACTAAAAAAGATCAAGATTACTTAGATTATATTTTAGTCAATCATTCAACCGTTCCTGATCGGACAGCACATATCCTTGATCACAGTAAACCTAGCTTTTTGCCTCCATTAGCTGAGGACATTAAGCAACAAAGTTTGTTGAAGCCGGAATTCATGGTAATTATTTGTAATACTGCTCATTATTACTATAAAGAATTGCAAGCTGTTACTGATATTCCAATTATTCATATGCCACATATGGCTATCAGCATGATTGAAAAAAAATACCCTAAAGCTAAAAAAGTTGGCTTGATTGCTACTAAAGGTACGATTGCCGATCATGTTTACGAAAATGAAATTAAAGATGCTGGTTACGAATACAGTCTTGGTGACCAGTCAGTGCAAGATGAAGTTGAAAGTTTGATTTACGATGATATTAAAGTTAAAGGAGCGGTCAACGCACCTAAATTTCATCATATCTTACAGACTATGCATGATAAATTTGATTGTGATGTAATTGTATTGGGTTGTACTGAATTATCTTTGGCCCAAGAAAAGGCGCCTGATCATCCTTATCAAGTTATTGATAGTCAAGAAGTTATCGTTGATAAATCAATTGAATTCGGCGAAAAAATCCGTCGTGGTGAAAAAATCGATTTTGATAAGATTTATTAATGTTTCACGAGAAACATTGCTTACCTTTTTATACGTTCGCTATAATGGCAAATGTATAAGGAGGTATTTTTATGTTTAAGAGATTATCTATCGTAACATTGGCTTTATCTGGTCTTTTATTAGCCGGCTGTACTAGTCAACAATCAACTGACTTGAAGAGCAATAAAGGCGATAAGACTGAACAAACACCAAGCAATACTCCCCAAAAATCGACTAAATCAAATAAAACTACGAAATCAACAAAAGCAACTGATGAGACAAGTTCACCAGAAAAAGAAGATACTAGTAATGGGTCTGATTCCAATCAAACACAAAGCAACCAAAATCAGCAGGATCAGACGACTAATCAAACAACGACTGACCAGACTCAAAATCAAACTGACAGTCAACAAACCCAAGATCAAACTCAACAATCGGTTAATTTAACAACTGCACAAGAAGCGGTTGAATTTTTGGCTGATAAGTTAAGTTCGACTTACGACAAATCAACGACTCAATACGTTGCTAATGGCAAAGTCACTTGGGATGATGTTACAGGTTATCAAATTAATATTTATAGCAAGAATTCCGATTCACCAGCAGGCAGTTATTTAGTTCCAACTAACGGCCAATACTTCCAAATCTGGTAATCGCACTAACTTGCCTTTAGAATAATAATTAGTTATATTCTTAAGAGGTCGGTTCAAAACTTATGTTTTGTTCGGGCCTCTATTTTAGTGGGATAATTGTTGGATAGAGGGATGCCGTCGTCCGTTCTGCTTTGTGGACGCTGGAACGTACTGGGCACAACTTTAAGCCAATTCCAAAATCGGGAACTGTCTTAAAGCTTGGCCTTTCACTAAGCGATAAATCGTTAAGTGAAATTTCAGTACTGAGCATCCACAAAGCTGCCACTACCGACTAGATAACGTCTTTTATTTGTTACTTCAGTGATAAAAAAATAGAACCACTATCTAGTCCGGAATAGCAAAGAAAATTGGCTCAGTAGTG
>ERZ833963.994-NODE-994-length-37476-cov-3.422437_pt1 | contig 37476 bp, 22 predicted proteins | sample MGYA00519693_ERZ833963 | MGnify/ENA primary metagenome ERZ833963 (study PRJEB31850, sample SAMEA3708748) | human gut metagenome | biome: human gut; feature: human-associated habitat; material: faeces | place: China | collected 2014 ...
GGAAACCCGTCTTAATGAATTATACAACTCCTTTTTCTCGATAATGATCTTTTTCGGGTTATTCTGCGGGATCACGGAATTGTAGTTCGGGAAACGTCCCTCCACCAGCGTACAAACCATCTTGTAATTTCCGAAAGTGAAACAAGCCATTTTCTCGTTGAATTGCAAACGCAACTCGCTATCATCCTTCGGTAATATATTCTTCAACAACAAAGACGGTTTCTTCGGCAGGATCAACGCGAACTGATCCCCGTCCGTCTTGGCGTCAAAACGTTTGTAACGTACCAGCTTGTGAGCATCCGAAGCCACGAACGTGAAATTCTCCGGTCCCATCTCCATCAGGATACAGTTCATCACCGGACGCAAATCATCATTTGCCGTGGCAAAAACCGTACGGGTAATCCCCTCCAACAACATACCGCAATTCGTTGCAATCGTATTCACACTCTCGTCCATTCCGGATTGTACCGGGTAATCCTCGGCACTCTCTCCCGGCACGGAAAACTCTCCCTTATCCGAGATTATCTTTACCTCGTTCGTCCCCGTGTTAATATCAAACGTCAAGGGTTGTTCCGGAAACTCTTTCAAAATATCCAGCAACAACTTCGCCGGGATCGTGATACTTCCCGGAGTTTCCAGGTTATCCAACTCGATCTTGGCCTCCATGGTCGTTTCTTTGTCGGATGCCGTGGCGTACAACGTATCGTCCTTGGCTACCAACAAAATATTATCCAGAATCGGTTGCGCAGGTTTTCCACTAATCACCTTACTCACGGCCTGCAACCGCATCAAAAAACTACTACTTGATACAACGAATTTCATATCTGTTCTTTATAATTTTTATCCATTTATCGTATTTTCCACCTCTTCCACGGTAATCGGCGCCCGACGGTCACCCATACATTTACACCCGTTCTCCGTGATCAAAATATCATCTTCCAGACGGATTCCACCGAAGTCCTTGTACGTCTCGATCTTGTCATATACCAAGAATTCCTTGTGCAATCCTTGTTCTCTCCACTGGTCGATCAAAGCGGGGATGAAATAACAACCCGGCTCATCGGTAACCACGAATCCCGGTTGCAACTTACGTCCCATACGCAAGGAAGAAGTACCGAACTGATCAATCGGACGAGTCTCGTCGTCATAACCCACGTAGATTTGTCCCAAATCCTCCATGTCATGCACGTCAAGTCCCATCATGTGACCCAAACCGTGAGGCATGAATAACGCGTGAGCCCCGGCTGCCACGGCAGCATTCACATCGCCTTTCATCAAGCCAAGGTCTTTCAATCCTTGAGCCAGAATCTTGCATACTTCCAGATGCACGTACTGGTACGTCACTCCCGGACGGGCAATCTCCATCGCCTTGTTGTTACAAGCCAATACAATATTATATACATCCTTCTGACGTTGATCGAAACGTCCTCCCACCGGAACCGTACGGGTAAAATCGGAACAATAATTCATATTATTCTCCGCCCCGGCATCCGTCAGCATCATACGTCCCACGGTCAATGTCTTGCTATGATCGTGATTATGCAACGTCTCTCCATTCTGGGAAAGGATCACGGGGAAAGAAACCAGACTTCCGTAAGAGGCGGCAATTCCCTCGATCAACCCGGCAATATATTGCTCTTTCTGTCCCGGCAACGCGTGTTTCATAGCAGCCACGTGCATCTCGTAACCAATATTACAAGCCAAGTTAATTTGCTCGATCTCGCAAGCCTCCTTCACGGAACGCAATGCCACCACGGCCTTGATCAATTCCAAAGAAGAATAATTCTTAATCAGCGAGTGATGAATACCCAACAAATCCTCCAACAATAACATGTTGTGATAACGATAAGGCGGTAAGAAATGAATCTTGCGTCCCTGGCTGATGGCCTCTTTCAAAGCCTCGGCCAATTTACCGAAAGGAGCGGAACAAGTCACACCCACGCTGGCAGCCAAATCCTTCACGCTCGGTTGCGGTCCCATCCAAATAATATCGTCCATGTCCACGTCGTTTCCGTACAGACAAACGTCCCCGGAATCCACGTCCATCAACCCGGCAAACCCGGGCATGTTCAAACCAAAGAAATAAAGGAAAGAACTATCCTGACGGAATTTATACGTGTTAGACGGATAATTTGCAGGAGCTTCCTCATTACCCAGTATCAATACCAAGCCGCCACTCATCTTGTCGATAAGTTGCTTTCTTCTATTTACATACACGCTTTTATCAAACATATTTATTATTTATTTAATGATTAATTTTCCTTGTCAAAATGAGTTGACAAGGTATAAATTTTTTTTCAATGTAACAATTCAAAATTCCATTTTAATACGAAGAACAGGAATAAAAAACGGAAAGTTTTTCCCCATTTTAACATACTACATAATTTCACTTAGATATGCTATTCACAAGTTCCAACACTCACGAAATACATCATATTGACCGAACTTACAGGAAACAAAAAGAAGGCGTTCAAAAATCAGATTTTATACCTGAATATTTTGAACAACCTTCTAAACACATTAAATAAGGGTAACCAATTTTCTTTCCGGGCTTTCCGCCCAAACATTATAGCACCTTTCCTATTTCGTTTTATCTAACGCATTTTTAATCTTATATAACAAATACTCGTAGTGCATTTTTGTATCTCCCGAACTCTTCACCACGGCGTCTTTCAATAAATCCTGCACACGGAATAACATAGCGAAATAATGTTCCGCCGGCATCGCCTCTTTTTTAGCAACACCATGCGGCAAAACACGAAAATCACATGATCCGGTTTCCGTAGAGAGAGAGAATGGCTGTGTCCCGTGCCGATATACGAAAGTCTGCAAATCCGTCATGTTCATCAACGGATTCTTCCCCTGTAAAATTTCCGGTTTCTCTCCCGCAAAAGCCATAGGTGCGGCAGCCATGAACCCTCCTTGCACGGTTGAGGCATCATTGACGATTACCAGGAATTGTTTCTGTCGTAACATCTCCGTGCTTGTCAGTTTCCGATTCTTCAATGTTCCTTCCCACACATCCCGGTAAATATCATCCATACATTCTTCCACCGTGTATTCACTCCCTTTTTCAGCCGTGAAAGCAATTGCATTCAACCGCCCGAATAACGTGGGCAATATTCTGTTGGCTACTTCATATTTTGCGGGGTTACTGACTTCCAATTCCCGTTCAATCCTCTCGTTCGAAAGCCAGGATAAATTCTTCTCCAAATCCAAGAAATACCGGACAATTGCTTTTTGCCTTTCACGAGGTACCACGCTAAAAGAAGGAATATCCTCGGTAGCATACGTATTCTCCTGGTATACCCCTCCCAGATTTGTAGCCAACGCCATCAAACGTTGCTGGCAAACCTGAACCATATTTTTATAATAAAGCGTCCGCTTGGCATAATCCGCATCATCTTCTCCGAACCAATCCATGAATCCTCCCGTCAGACGTTTCATGTTTTCAAAAAAGTAACGTGTTGTTTTCAACGGATCATCTCCTAAATCCTGAGCATTGCTGGACGGATCATAAAACTGAGACATCAGATGCCCGAACTTGAGATACGGGTTTCGGCGTCCTTCTCGTATCCAACGATCCAACACATCGACTTCATCCTCGAATGAAGTAGCCTCCGGAATAGGCTGATACAGCCATTTGATGGTATAAAAATCACATTCGCCCAAGCGTTTTTGTGACATACAAACCCCTCTCCTCACGTCCTCGGGTTGCGCCACGTAATTAAACGGCAGATTATCCATAACAGAAGGACTCAAACCGTATTTCCGCGTGAAAGAAGGGGAACGCAAAGAGTCCGTGGGGTAAGCACTGGAGGCCTTCAAATTGGTCTCCAATCCCAAATTGATCCCGGCAACCTGCATCAAAGCTCCCCGCAACATATCGTTTATCTCTTCCTGAGAGAATTGATTTTTCCGTATATTCGGATCTGCCCCGCTTGTAAATAAGATTTCCATTGTTTTCTGCATACTGAAAAAACCATCGAACAAGCAAAGAGAGGCATTCAAAATTTCGCCGGTACGCGTATCAAAGTGCATGGTAGGTGCTACGGTCAACCAACCGGGAGCATAGCGAATTGTCGAGTACTCGATATTATTCGCGTCAAAATCCGGATTGTCTTTCGGAAAATCGACTACACGAATCACGTTTTTAAAACCAATTCGCTCAAAAGCAACATTCCATGCCTCGAATGCATCCTTTATCGCGGGACGCCATTCTTTCGGCATCAAGGAATCCACGTAAAACACGATAGGTTTCTTCACCTCAACCAACTCTCCCCGGCGGTGTGCAGCCTCATCCACCGGTTCCAACCTCCAGCGTCGGGTCAAATAAACGTTATCCATCCCATGTTTCCCGCTCTTGATTCGTCCTTTTGTCCAAAAAGAAGTACCCACGCGGGAATCTGCTATCCGGGGACGCATCGGTTCCTCCGGCAATAAAACCAACATTTTGTTCACTGTCACCGATAAAGGCTGATCCGCCTCTCCGACCTTCCCTCCCATCATGGTTCCATTCGCCACGAAATCCAAATTACAGGTAACCGTGATATTCCGATCAAAGGCACGGACTTTCGCTATACTTGCCCACTCGCTCTTCAATTCAAATTGTCGGGCAATATAGCCCATGAAAGCATTCATACTTTGCGGATGGAAAGGAGTCGTATATCTGGAATTTTCCAAAAACAAGGGAGTCATATCCACCACAATGGCATCCCGTTCTGGCGTGTAAGCCAACACATTGAGCATCATGTGAACCCCTCCTTTATTAGAATTCTCTAGCACCGATTCCATGTTATTCTCCCCCGAAAAATTTATCGGACGCCCAAGCAAATCCATTTGGGCTAAAAGAACCGAATCCTTTTGTACAAAACGAAACGGTATCTGGTAACCACCGAATTGCCCCACGGCACCATCACCGTGATCACTCGTCCTCTCGATGGAAGAAAGGAGCAACATATCCTTATTCTGCAAGGATAAAGGGAACTCTACATACACTTTCCCATCCACCTTATGAACTGTCATTATTCCTTTAGCAGTCTCAACCTTCTTTCCCTCGAAAAGTTTCTGATAAGGGGTCAACGATTCCGTTTTTTTCTCTTCTTTAGCGATTTCTTTCCCGCTTTTTTTCTTCTTCCTTGCCTCCGCCTGAGTCGATATTCCGAGCAAAAAGAAAGCGAGGAAACAGAGATATAATATATTTCTCATAATCTATTATTTAATAATATTCAAACCTACTTCAACGCTTTATCCAATTTATGTAATAACAACCGATAATGCTGGCGTGTATCCGTCGATCCGCTATTCAGTTGACTTTTCACCAAAGATTGTAATTGTTTCAACATATCGAAATACAAATAATCCACCGGGGTCGGAATCACCTGCGGATTAAGATTCACCCGGAAATCGAACCCCATCACTTCTGATGCATCAGCTCGCATTGCGAGCTCCATATTCGTGTATGCACCGAGCATCTCCATCGGAAGAACTCCATACGTTTGCCGGCTCTTCTGTTTCACCTCTTCCGGAATCTCAATCATATTCGACAAGGCGGTCAATCCCCCCATCCCTCCGGCTCTAGCAATATCGGCAGCCATAACAAAACTTCCCAGTAACGCATTCTGCATTCTTTTCTGGGCCACGGTCAACGTCCGTCCTTGACGTGTCGGGGCAAAAACATGATCTGCCATATCCTTTAAAAACTCCTGAGGGGTATATGGACGTTTACTATCATCCTTATCCGCACTCAAGGCAACAAAAGCGGTCTTATACATCAACGCCTTAAACACCATGGGTTCCAACACATCCGAGATATTGTTTCTCACCGCCATTTTCTGCTGTAAGTCAGTTACGTTCAACCAGTTCATATTCTCCAACTCGTTCAACACGAATTTCAATGACTGTCTCTGTCTTTCCCGGGGTACAACCGAATAACTCGGGAGTTGATCCCCATCATAACGTTCGCTCAGGTAAAGACCTCCGATATTCGCCAGCACGTTGTTCAGATAACGGATATACTGGTAAATCACTTCATTATACATGTTATCCTGAAAGGTGAAATCCGGATCGTCTTTCCCTACCCATGTATTCATATTCGCTAACACATATTTCAAATTCTTTATCCCGTACGTGGAAGATTTCACCGGATCATCCCCCAAATCCTCTTCTACCGAACTCGGGTCAAACCTCGAAAATATCTGTTGCTTTCCGTACCGATATATGGGGTCTCCGGACTTCTCCGTGATCCATTCCCTTAATATCGGCAACTCATCCCGGGATGTTTTTACATCTAGCAGAGGAGTGTACAACCATTTAATCGTAAAATAATCATACAGTCCCAAATCCGGTGGGGTCAATCTCACGCCTCTCTCCTTATCACCGGGTTGCGCCACGTAATTATTCCGAGCATAATCCATGATTGAATACGTTGTCCCTACCCTTTGCGTGAAGGAAGGTGAACGCAACGAATCGGTCGGAATCGCCGCAGATGCAGCCATATTGTGCATCAACGAAAGGCAATGCCCGATCTCGTGGCTCACCACGTAACGGATACATTCTCCCGTGGTCTTCTCGTCCAATACGGTTTTACGTACATCCGGATCGGCAGGTGACGTCTGCAAGAAACGCCAGTTCTGTACTAATTGTACCATATTGTGATACAGGTACACGGAAGCATTCAACACCTCTCCCGTGCGCGGATCTGTCCACGAAGGTCCCATTGCATTCTGTACGGGCGATGGAGAATAACGCACACACGAGTATTTCAAGTTATCGGGATCAAACTCCGGATCATCCTTCGGGAAGTCCCGGGCAACAATAGCATTCTTGAAACCGATTTCCTCGAAAGCCCTTTGCCACATCTCGATTCCTTCCTTAATATACTCCTTCCAAAATTCCGGGAAAGCGTTATCCACGTAAAAAACAATCTGCTTTTTGGGTTCCACCAACTTTCCCGCCCGGAATGCCGCCTCGTCAGAAGGCTCCAAACGCCAACGACGCGCACAATACAAAGGGGTCAACCCATGCTCTTTCTCAATATTATAGTACCCTTGATAAAATATCCCGATACGCGGATCGGCAATACGCGGTCTCATCTGTTCTTCCGGCAAAAGAATAAAACTATACGTCATCACCGTGGAAAAGGGCAACTTGTACATATAATACTGCTGTTTATCCCGCACGTCAACTTCATAAGTCAGCATCGTCTGCAAACTGGCGTTATCTTCAAAAGCCTTTACCTTAGCGAACTGAGATTTATCCTTTTTAAACATCTTTGTGATCGTCCTCTGTCCATTACCCGTGATCGGGGCATAAGGAGAGAATGGCGGAAACAACGGATTGTCAGCCAAAAAGAAGTTGGTCACATCCATCACGACAGCCGTGCTATCCGGATTATATGCCAGTATCTTATTACTGAATATCGCAGCCGGACGGGTACTCTCTTTCAAACGCTCCGTCACGTTTTCCAATTCTGTTTTGTAAAGCGTATTTACCCGACCCAAATGAAGGGTTGAATCGACCTTAAAAAATGTCACCGCAAAAGGATCGCTCGGTTTTTCTCCCACACTACCGAATAAGTTATTCGTTGTTTCGGAAATCGTGGAACCCAACAACAGTTCACGTTCCAGCAATACCAACGGGATCTCGAAATAGATTTTGTTATCCGTCTTGTGTATGGTAAATAATCCCTTCACCGTTTCACAAGCCTTTCCCTTGAATAATTTCTGGTAAGGAGTTTCTTTAACCGTCGGTTTTGTAACTTCCGATTGCGTTGCCACTTTCTTTTTCTTTTTTCTCGCGAAAGCGTCGTTCTCGAACACGAGTACGAACGACACGATAAACAACAACGAGATCAAGAATGATTTGTTCATAATCTTTCAGTTTAAATTTTACATGCAATTTTAACACACTTTGCTTTTTACAAGCACAGAACATCCCAAGAGTTTCAAAATCAGTTTGAAACCCCTCTATTTTTTAAGTTCATCATTTATCAACTTGCGAGTTACAAGTTTACAGGCTACAAGCCCCAAAGCTTCAAGTTCAAATTCCAATTCCTCTTCTGTTTATAGAGGAGGTGGCGGCGAAGCCGATGGAGGAGTTTATTAATTTTAGATTTAACGATTGCAGATTTTAGATTCCCTCCGTACAAGGCTTACGCTTCTTTTCATTTTCAATTTTCAATCTTCAATTCTGCATTTCCAATTGTAAAAAAACTCCCTCCCCCCTTCGGGGTACTCCCTCTATAAACAGAGGGAGAGCTTAGTTACTCACCAGTTTCGGGAAAGAACTTTCATTCTAAATTCTAAATTTCTTTTAATATCTATTTCCTATCATCGAGGAGTAAGTTCCCCATTTCCAGACCATATTCTTAATATCACCTAAACCGGAGAGATGATGCAATATACCAACGGCCCCAGGATTCTCAGCCCCAAGTACATTTGTTGAAACGGCCTCGCACAAGTAAAAATTCCCGTTATCCAGCGTGATTCCCACTCGTGTTCCTTCTGCATCCTGTATAATTTGGGTGATATTCCCCGAACCGAAATCCGTGTACAATTTCACCTTTTTAGAGTTCACATCATAGAAATACAGTTTACTTCCTTCCCCGAAATAGAGGTAAGAGGAACGGCGCAACCGGAAGAATACCGTGTTATCGGAGATTAATTCACTTCCCGCAAAAATCTCTCTATTTGCCTCAGTAACCGAGAAATCCGCAGTATATCCCATCAATTTAAAATTCTGGTAAATATAATTCCCGGAACTTTCTTCCTTCAATATATTCACGAAACTTTTCCCGTTCGTGTAATCCCCGCAATAGATCAACTTGTATCCTTCCATATTCAGGATATTGACAAACTCCTCCGGTCGATAGGTATTCGTGATATTCAACATCTTACCGTTCCACATTCCACTGCTACTAAAACTATTGGCACAACCGACTATCCGATTTTTTAATTTGTCATGCATCAGTGTAAATTCGGCTTCGTAAATCCTCATGTCAACAAAATAGTCAATCACCGATCCTCCCGGGAAATAAAGCGGAACATCCATAAAAGAAGTCTCGTGAGCCAGCGACGAACCGTTTAGATTACTTCTCCAGTACACCTCTCCATCCTTGCCCAAAAGATAATCACAATAACCACCCCGAGCGAATGAAACCGGCTCAAAGCCGGACGGCAGCACCCCGCCCATGAAATCATCTTTCAAATTCATCATTTTAGAAAAGTCCGTTCCCTTCAGAATCTCCCCTTCACCCCTTTCATGAAAAACAATAACCTCATCACCGGAATAACTGACCGGATAAGTCGATACTCCCACCAGTGCATTAGAATTCAAGGGGGTTCCCGGGTGCAGTTCGTCGTAAATATTCACGAAATCCGTCCAGAAATACACCAACTGGTTACTCTCATTTCTACGGGAATCCCGCCGTATAAAAGTCAGACAGGGTTTCCCGTCCCGTTGGCTGGCAATCAACCAACCAGACGAGTATGGAGAGGAGACCCGGGCGCTAAAACTGAATCGTGTCGTAATACCCGTAGCTACTTCCCTAACATGTAAATAGAACGTGTACGACTTTGCCTCTCCCGGTACATATTCCAACACCCTTGACGTTCCCAGCGTATCGCCTTCCCAATTCTCTTTCCACACGTATTCAAATCCGGTAATCGTATCCCGATCGGGATATTTATATTGCATACTTACCGCTATCCGCACCGTATCCCCCAAGTACACGGCAGTATTTGATAACGATGGAATCAAAACCACCTCCTCGATTTTATTATAATCGACCAGATCATAATTCCCTTTATCTTCGTAGCAACCAATCGACAGGACACCGATCAGCAACAAAACAATTCTTATTATTGATTTCATAACGTACATCTTTTAATGTTATCCGGCAGATAATGCCACGTTCATTTCACTATTATCATCTTCCAGAACCGGAGTGTTCGCATCCTTTTTCTTCTTCAAATAATTCTTGAAGATTAATGTGTAGTAGCGACATTCATTCAAGTCATTCGGATTCATATCCAGAATACCCGTTTCCTGGATAAACAAACGATATTTCTTATCGGAATACGTACCCAAGAAATAGTAATCTATTATTGCATTCCACCAGTCGGGTTTCGTCACGACATCGGATACATTGATAATATTTCCCCGGTGTTCGATTTGCCCTAGGGTAAAACCATCTGTTTCCGCCAACCGGATAGTCAGTCGCCGGGGTTTCTCCTTCAATTCCGGGGAATTCTTGAATACAATCCACACCGTGTCTTTCACCGTCCTCGCCTTCATCACAAAACGTTCGGGTAAATCATAATTACCGGCTGATACGGTCGTGAATTCATCTATCACTTCCACTTTATACTCCCGGTCTTGCGCGGAAGTAAGTCCCACGACCTCCACGACAACCGGAAAACGCAACTGCTCCACGTCGGGACAAGGCAGAAATGTACAAAGCGAAGAATCCGCCAGATTCCGTTCAAACTGGATATAGTCGACAGCATGATACGTCATGATATCATCCCTCTGGCACGCCGCCGCAACCCACAGTAACAATACGACAAACAAGTATAATTTTTTCATAACATTCAAATTTATAATTGATAAGACACCTCACTCTGGGGTAAAGGAATCGTCCATTTATTCGCATCCATCACGATGTCGGACATCCCGTTGTAAATATTTCGCCCCCATCTTTTGAACAGGAAGAACGTCTGCCCGGAAGTCAACGTTTCCCGGACAATATCTTTCATCAGTATCTCCTTCAAACTATCCGGATCTATCGTTGTAGCGATCCAGGATTTGACTCCCCGATTCTCCCGCAAGGTATTCAACAAACCTACCGCACCGTTCACGTTCCCTTGGTTCATCAGGCACTCTGCCATAATGTGATACATTTCCGGGAAACTGATCACCGGGAGCAAAGGTCCTTGCTGGTTTCGTACCTCATCCGCCAGATAAGAAGTTCCGGTCGGTCTGATCCATGTCAGATAACGCCCGTTTCCATACCAGTCATACCATCCGACCAATCGGAAATCATCCTCATCATCCTGAAACAAATCGGCCATATTCTTCATCCGGAAATAATAAGACGTGTTACCTAGCGACGCCTCCCAATTGTCATAGTTTTTCGTATTATAGAAACACAACAGGATTTCCTCCGGTCGTTTCGGGTGAATATATTCAACATCTGCAATATCGCCCTGGTAGAACGAGTCAGTCCATTGAAACCATCTTCCCAAATGCATCTGGTAAACGATATTCGCATTCTCGTATGCTTTCGTCTCGTTCCCCCGGTACATATAGATCCGTGCCAACAGTCCCGCGGCACTCCAGAAGTTCATGCGGGTACCCCGGCAAGCGAAGAAATTATTCACGGCGGAACTTTCCAATTGCGTCCGACCGGAAAAAGTCTTATTCCATGACACACAGAAAACCGTATCACACACCGCCAGCAAGCCCTTTGCCCGCTCCATATCTCCCACGATCAAATCCAACACCTCGTCGGCATCCCGGTGTACCGGTTGGTGATCCGGGTAATCCCTAGAATAAGGGATCGTTTTGCCCTTGTACCCTTTCACGGGAGCCGGAGCAAAGAGGCGGTACACCTCAAAATGCAACAATGCCCTCACGCCGTACATCTCTCCCAGCACCATATTTTTCTCCACCTCGCCGTACTCGAAAAAAGTAGAATCTTTCTTCTCTACCTGCCGTATGATATTGTTACAAGAGGCAATAATATTATACGCTTTTTTCCATATACTTTCCGTTATGGGTTCCACGTAACTGGATTCCCAGTTAAATTGAGCAATCGCATTCAGATCCAGAGGCATATACATCTCGTCATAATTATGCCCGATAATACTGCTGAACCCCCACGTCAGGTTTTTCCCGTAAAGATCCGTGGATGACAGGGCATTATATATCCCGTTCACGCTCATCCGCACGCCTTTATAATTCTCGAACATCTCATCCTCGACGACCTCGTTATCCGAAGATACATCCAGAAAATTATCGCACGAGACGAGTAAAAATAAAGACCAAAATATCGATATCCATATCTTCCTCATAATTCCTGTATTTAAAAACTTGTAGTTAGTTTAAAGTTAAAAGTCCGGGCGAACGGGTAACTCAACCCCATTTCCCGTTTCACCGTTGAAATGGTGGCAATATCCTCCATGTTGAACTGCAACGATAGTGTTTTCAACCCGAAACGGGCAATCAATTGCGGATCAAAGTCATACCCGACCGTCAATGACTGGAACGTGACGAAATTATTCTTCTGCACGAACCGGGAAGTCGGACGAGTGATATAATACCTGTCCTGAAGAGCCTTCAAGGGTGTCACGTCGTCGATCTTCTGCCAGCGGTCGGTCATCACCCGTTTGTCCACATTATACTGGCTCACGTTCGCATTCTCCACGTTCGATGCCAGCGTGTGGTTGTACGTGTCACCTCCGAACTCGTAGCGGAACGCCGTATTCACGTAGAACCCCTTATATCTGACGTCGAAACCGAAACTCCCGTTTGCCCAAGGATCGGCATCCCCGATCGGCTGTTGTTCGGCAGCTTCCCACTCCTGCGTGATCGTGCCGTTCCGTCTCTGGTAAACTTCTTTCCCGTTTGCGGGATTAATACCCAAAGACTTCATGCCGTAAATCGTGTTCAGAGAAGCTCCTTCCTCGTATTTCATCACCGGGGTTCCCAAACTTGCATTTTTCTCGTACTCGCTGGTTAAGATAGACCCTATCGAGTGACTCACGTACACGTACTTATCAAAATGCTCGTTTACCCGTTCGTTATACCGTTTCAAGGATTCCGAAATCTTCAATATCTTGTTCTTGTTATGGGCTATATTCCCGAAAACACGGACATCCAGATCCGAACGCCTCATGACATACCACTGCACGTCAGCATCAAATCCCCGGTTCTCAACCTCCCCGATATTATCTTTATACGTCGAGAATCCCGACGAGGAAGGCATAGATACATCCGTCACCAAATCCCGGGTACGTTTATTGTACACCTCGAAATCCACCAACACCCTCCCCTGTAAGAATTGTATCTCCGTCCCCACGTTCCACGACAACTGTTTCTCCCATGTCAGGTTATTATTCCCCATGTACATCAACTCGGCACCGATGCCCGTCGTGTACCACTCTTCAAGCAATACCCGATACGTGTGTTTTGCCATATAAGGACTGAAATTCACTTTTCCCGTTTCCCCGACATTCCCTTTCAGTTTAAACAATGAAATGAAAGGCAAATAATTATTCCAGAACTCGTAATTATGCAAGTTTATCCCGGCACCCACAGACCAGAAAGGAGCCCATTTCTTCTCGCTCCCGAATTCCGATGATCCGTCAAAACGGTAGGAGACGTCGAACAGGTAAATATTGTTCAAACTATAATTCACCGAGAAGAATCCCCCGAACAGGCGGGTCTTGTTATCTGTCCACGTAGGCTTCGTCACAATCTCGTGGGCATACGAGGGGGAATGTCTGTCCGCATCCGGGAATCCGCGATAGTGAGACGACATATATTTAGCATTCGTCGACGTGGCATTAATACCGACGGTCGCATTCACGTTATGCACCCCAAACGTACGATTGTACGAGGTAAACAGGTTCATATTCCACCTGTTAGTCTTCGTCTCCGTCAACATTAAATCGCCTAGTTGGGCGTAAGTCAGGTCTTTATTTTTATAAGTAGTTGACTCCGGGTCAGTGAATACCGATGTATCATCAACCTTCGAACTCAACGCAAATTGCCCTTTCACGAGCCAATAATGATTCACGTACCAGTTCAACGACAAATTATTGGTTAAATTCGTGTAGCGATTCCGGTCGAAACTTCCAAGTCGAGCCTCGAACAAAGGATTATTCGCCATTTGCTGGTAGTTGCCCCATCCCTCAATTTCCTCAAGTAACTCGCCCGTTTCCTCGTCCCGCCAGGAAGAATACGGGTGCTTGCTCGTGTAATCCCGGAAAGAACCGTAAGGCGATTGCTGGGATTTCATCGTTTCGTAAGAAATCTGATTCCTTATCTGCAATCCTTTATAGCGGTAATCCAGTGTCAACCCCGCCCCGATATTATCGCGATAAGAGTCCTTCATCACACCGTTGTTAGAAGAATAACGCAAGTCCACGCTGAACCGGACATGTTCCGCTCCCCCGTCAACATAGACGCTATGAATTTGATTGAATTCCGTTTTCAGTGGCTTCGATAACCAATAATTATCAACACCCCTCAACACCCGGCCTTGCTTCTCAAGATACATACCCATCAATGCGTTTTTCTCCATCACCGGGTCACCATACCCCCAAGGTTCATACAAACCGGCCGCCCATTCTGCCGCCAACTTTTGACGCGCATTTGTCAGATTATAGCTACTCAGATCGGGAGCCGTCACGGCAAAGTTTCCGGAATAACGTACCTGCAAATCACCCGCTTTCGGGGCAACGGTCTCGATCACGATCACCCCATTGGATGCCCGCGAACCGTAAATAGCCGTGGCTGCCGCATCCTTCAATATCGTGATACTCTCGATACGGTTGATGTCGAAATCATAAATTTTCTCCACCCCCACTTCAAAACCATCCATGATAAAAAGAGGCAGGTTCGGATTATTCGTTAAGGCAAAACGAGATATATCCGTCGATCCCAACTGATCCAATTCCTTGACAGATGCCACCCCGGAACGTCCCCGCAGGTAAAATTCCGGCATGGTATTCGGATCGGAACCCCGTTCATTATTCTGTACCATACGTAACGACGGTTCGAACACCTGCAAAGCCCCAATCAGATTACGCCCGGATATTTTTAAAATATCCTCCCTGCTGACCCGCGTTGCCGAACCCGTAAAGCTGGACTTCCGTACGTTACCATAACCGGTTACCACGACATTATCCAAAGCGACCCTGTCCTCTTCCAGTACAACAATAAATTTCTGCTCCTTTTCCCACTTTGTAATCTGGAGTTCTTTCGGCAACATTCCGACAAAAGTAAATACTAGGGTCAAAGTATCAGGCGGTATCAAACGGAAATCAAATACACCATTCGCATCCGTAGACACCCCCGTTTTCGTTCCCTTGAACATGATCGTGACACCGGGTAATTCATTTCCCAATTTATCCCGGACAATACCTTTCACAATCACATGACTCTTTCTCACCGAGTCTTGGGCAACAATCACTTCCGAACGCACAACAATCAAGTCCCCTCGGAACTCGTATGGTAGATTTCTAGGTTTTAACACCTGTTCCAACAACTCATTCAATTGGACATTGGACACGTTCACGGTAACTTTTCCCTTCGAGGCCATCAAGTCATAATTGTAAAGAAAATCGTATCCGCTTTTGCGGGTGATCTCTTTAAAAACTTCTACTAATGAAGCATCCTCCATTTTCAGGTCGAGTACATTATTTTGCGAATAAACATTCGCAAATAGTGACATCGTACCCATCAAGATAAAAAACGTAATCTGTTTCATCATAAGCAACATTCTTCGTAACCACATTTTCCTACGAAAAGTAGCATAGATCCACTTTTTTTTCATAAATTTGTAACGTTTAGATAATTAAACATCTTCCTCATGCTAATTCTTGCAAGGCCTTAGCACGAGAGACAAACTACAAACTGGGAATAAAGGCTATTATTTCCAGTTTTTTTGTTCATAACAGTAACAGTTCTTTCCTTTATTTTAAAATCCACATCATGCGTTAATTTCAATGCATCCAGAAACTCCTGGATATTCCCGTAACGTTTCACCCGTCCGGAGTATCGCACTTCCCGGAGTGCATCATCCTCAAACAGAACATCCATATTATACCAACGAGCCAGCGTGTTCATCATATCATCCAACCGCTCCATCTCGAACATGTAGTACCCATCCTTCCACGAGGTATACAAACGAACATCTACTTCTCGCCTATCCAATACCCCGGATTGCCAATCATACACGGCCTGCTCACCCGGTTTCAACATCTCCGTCGGACAAGCACCCCCGCCGACTTCCACGCTACCTTCTACGAGCGTGGCGATCACCTCTCCCGTGTCTTCATAAGCTGTCACGTTGAACGAAGTTCCTAAAACCCGTACATCCAATCCTTTTTTCGTGACCACGATGAAAGGACGTTTGGCATCTTTCGCCACTTCAAAATATCCCTCCCCTTCTAAAACAACCCGTCGCTCTTCCGCCCCGAAAGCCACAGGATATACCAACCGGGAATCCGAATTAAGCCAAACGGCGGAACCATCGCCAAGAATCAGTTTGTATTCTCCCCCACGAGGTATTTCCAAAGTATTATATTTTATTTTTTCCGCCACGGGAAGAGTATCTCCAACCATGTACGCCAACACCTTATCCTCGTTACTTATCAAACCTCCGGTTTCCCTTAATCTTACATTCTTTCCCGCGTACAAGGGAACTTGTTCACCCGATGCCAATGTTAACAGCGCCTTGGCCTCTCCCATCCGTATTTCCGAGTTCTGAACGATATTGTCGGAAGGGAATAAAACATCTCGATAAAATCCAATTGATGCAGCAAATAACACGAACATGATACAAGCGGCATACCCAATGTACCGATAAACACGTAATTGGCGTTTACGCCTTCTTTTTGCCACTCCATCCAGATACTTTTCGTAAGCCATATCGATGTCTATTTTACTCTCGTTTCGATAAGCCCTGTAGTGTTTCTTTAATTTCAGATAAATTGCCCGATGTTCAGGTGATTCATTCATCCACCGTAACAATCTCTCTTCCTCGGCAATACCGAGAATTTCCCCATTTATAGCAGCAGAAATTATTTCCCAAATTTGATTTTCCATTTCGGTCTCATCTTGTTTACACTTACATGACACCAAAATGTAATTTTAATGTGACAAAGATTCCGCTTTTTTTAAAAGAAAAAGTACATCGGCATGTAAACAACAACATATCAACGAATTGACATCATTACAAATAGAATAGAAGTAAACGTCTTACCACTTAAAGTATCCCGCAGAGATTTGAAAGCCCGCGTCATCTGCGTACGTACCGTATTGATAGAAATACCCAACTTATCAGCTACTTCCTGATATTTCATATTTTCCAAACAACAAAGTGTAAAGATCAAACGACATTGCTCGGGTAAAAGATTTATAGCTTTCTGTATCTCTTCGCGTTCCTCCATTTCTTCAAGACTGAACCTGAAATCCTCTGTCTCCTCCACAACATAGTCCGAAAACTTAGCCATGCGCCGTTTATCATCCCTCAAATAATTTAAACATAGATTACGAACCGAACGATAAAGATAACCCTCCAAATCACTCGTCACATGATTATGTTTCTTTTCGTACCAGAAAGCAATAAAAAATTCCTGTATCACATCCTCAGCCGCACCACCATTCTTCAAGAATGTATTCGCATAGACGACCAAATTGGCATAATACAAATAAAACAGGTGCTTATACGCCTGCTCATCCCCATTTTTCAATCCATGTAATAAATCGGCTGTCACAAGAAATTATTTTCGTTAGTCCATCAATTTTTCAATATTAATCAAAAAAATGTATATTCACAAATATTCTACTCGATAATATAATTAGGTAGTGTCAACTCGGGACTGTCCCCAAAGTAACACAACAGTTATCTCATCGTTTTATATCCCTAATAATCTCCCGTTCTCCATCCCGTGGCCAATCTTCCGCCTTCTCGCTATATTGGCAAAGGGTGATGAAAGGGCGATGAAAGGGCGATGAAAGGCCCCTAGGAGATTATTACCCTAGCTTTAGGCCGGTATTACCCTAGCTTTAGGCTATGTTTATCTACCATTCTCTTGATTACTTATTAATAGTTCATTTAGACCATCGTGCATTCATCCTGCATTTCCCTTGCATTCTCGTTCGATTAAATTGATTTTTGATTAGATTATACTTGCAAATAAGGTATATCATGCCATATATTGGTTAACTGGAAAAATATACCCGGCTAACGATACAAGGCTTTGCAAGCATAGTTCAAGGGTTTACAAAGGCATAAGAAATATTTCTCCAAAAAAAATTAAAAATCGACTCACCCGGTTTTCACCCTCATCCGTATTCAAAGTGAAAATTGGATATTCCATAAAAAATAAACGGAACGAAAAGATGGAAAAAGATATTTTATCGAAACTAGAAGTTGCTCGCCTCATCGCTCTCCAGCGTTTGGGAATCCTGCCCGAATCAGAAGAACGGAGACTTTCTGCGTGGGTGGAAAGAGACGAAAAAAACAAGGCTTTTTATGAACAATTACGCCAAAAATCATTCGATGGAAACGCGACTTCACCATCCACGGCAGAAGGTTGGAATTTATTCGAGAAAAAATATCGTACCGGGGAAAAAGGCTCCCGGCCATTCCGACGTACCCTCTACCGTCTGGTGGCAAGCGTCGCCGTGTTAGTTCTTGCCATAACAGGGACATACTACTATCTTACACAACCGAACGAAGAAATAATCTCCTCTCCCCAACCTGTTTCTGCCGTGCAACTTGTACTGGAAAACGGAAATAAAATCACGCTGGATGACCCGCAATCTTCCGTGCTGGCTTTAAATAACAATGCTGCCTTACACGCGGAAAAACAAGAAATCGACTATGCTACCGCAGAAAAAAAGACGGTTGAAATTGATGAAATCTATCACACGATTATCGTTCCCAAATACGGGGAATACACCGTCCGTCTTTCCGACAATACAACCGTGAAACTCAATTCAGAAAGTACACTGACCTATCCCGTTCAATTCAAGGGGAAGGAGCGAAAAATCCGCTTAACGGGAGAGGCTTATCTGGAGGTGACACCCGACACCACCCGCCGTTTCATCGTTGAGGCCGCAGGCACCACGGTCACCGTGTTGGGAACCACGTTCAACGTGAACACCTCCGCTCCCGACGGAAATGTAGCAACTACCCTCGTGAACGGGAAAGTGGAAGTAGGCAATGGCCTAACAACGACAATCATTTCCCCCGGCCAGCAAGCCATCACCACATCGGGAAACGCCCGCATCGAAGTAAAAGAGGTTGACACGAACGTCGTGACAGCATGGGTACGGGATATGTTCTATTTTGACGAAAAACCACTGGGAGAAATCATGCAGGAATTATCCCGCTGGTACGAATTCAAAGTTATTTTCGAAAAAGAAAGCCTGAAACAACGGAAATTCACCATCGAGACATCTCGTTACGAAGATATTGACAAGGTTCTGAAATTGATTGAAGAGACGCACGTGGTCACGTGCAGAAAGGAGGGAAAAACCATATACATCCAGTAATCTGAAAATAGAAACGGGACATGTTGGCAGCACGTCCCATCGCTATAATTCGTAAACCACACTCCCCGGTCAAAGCGAGTGTTAGTACAAATCAGTAAAACAAAATTATGAAAAAAGATTGTTTTATTCACGCTTGTGTGCGTGAAAAATTAAAAAAACTATTGTTAGTTATGAAATTAAGCAGCTTGTTGATGCTATTATTCTGCATGAATTTGTCGGCTGGGATTTACGCCCAAGAGGCCAGATTGTCGGTCTCAGTCGAAAATAGTAACATCCGGGAAATCATCCGGATCATAAAACAGCAGAGCGACTACACGTTCGTTTATAACGTGGAGGAATTGGATCATATCGGATCAATCACCATGAACGTGAAGGATTCCGATGTGAGAACCATTCTCGATGCTTGCCTGAAAAATAGCGGGTACACCTACTCCATTCTCGACAAAGTGATCGTCATTCGTAAGGCAGAACCTCAACAACAGGAACAGATCAAGAAAATACGAGGTACCATCACGGATAAAAAGAAAGTTCCCCTACCCGGCGTGACCGTGCTAATCAAGGGAACCACCACAGGAGTCTCCACGGATATGAACGGGAAATTCGAAATGGTTCAGCCGAAAGATTCCAACATCGTGTTACTCGTTTCTTTTATCGGAATGAAAACCCAGACCATTCCTTACAAGGGACAGGACCTGACCATCGTGATGGTAGAAGATTCACAGGAAATGGAAGAAGTGGTTGTCACCGGTTATCAAGTCATTAATAAGAAAAAATCCACGAGTGCCATCACTTCAGTAAAAATGGATGATATTATGATTCCGGGTGCCACCTCCATCGACCAGATGCTGGAAGGACGAGTTTCAGACATGATCTTAATGACGAATTCCGGAGAAGTGGGTGTTGCCCCCAAAATCAGAATCCGGGGAACATCGACATTGGTCGGGAACCGGGAACCGTTGTGGGTCGTGGATGGAATCATCGTGCAGGACCCTGTACCCATCTCGTCAGAGGAACTAAATGACCCCGATTATATCAACCGGATCGGTAATGCCATTGCCGGACTAAACCCGCAAGACATTGAACGTCTCGATATTCTGAAAGATGCCGCCGCTACCGCCTTGTACGGGACGAAAGCGGCCAACGGGGTAATCGTGATCACAACGAAAAAAGGACGTGTCGGAGACCCGATTATCAGCTACAACATGACCACCACTTTCCGGCAACGCCCGCGCTACACGGATCGGAAAATTAACGTGATGAATTCAAGAGAAAGAATCCAACTTTCCCGTGAATTATTTGACCAGCACTACGTGTACAACGGGAGTGTAAACCCGGTAGGTTACGAGGGACTTTTGAATGACCTGTACAACGGAAAACTCACGGATACGCAATTTTCCCAAGAGGTTGCCAAACTTGAAACCATGAATACCGATTGGTTCAAGCTTTTGACTGAAGATACCTTTTCCCATCAACATACCGTTAGTATTTCAGGAGGCTCCGAGAAAACCCGCTATTATTCCTCTATCGGCTTTTCCAGAGATAACGATGTTATCAAAGGGAATTACAATCAACGTTACACGGCCTCATTAAACGTGGAAACCACACTGACCAAATGGTTTACAGCCTCTTTCCAGATGCAAGGGAATGTCAGCCACCGGGAATACAATCAAGATGCCATAAACCCGATGGATTACGCGTACAATGCCAGCCGGGCAATCCCTGCCTACGATGAAAACGGGAATTACGCTTACTACAAGAAAATGACAGGCAACAGTTCACGTCGGAATTATAACATTTTGAACGAACTGGAAAACAGTTATACCGATCAACACACGTCCGGAATTACCGTAAATGCCAACCTTAAATTCAATTTTACAAACTGGCTGAACGCAAATGCCATCATTTCTTACACTAATTCCAACGCCGAGATCGAAGGTTACTGGGGAGAAGAGACCTACTATGCCGCCTCTCTTCGGGGAACGGAATTCGGAACAATTCCCACCCCCGGCGAAGACAGTAATAGCGTGTTACCTTTCGGGGGTGAATTGACTCGAAATGAAACCCGTAGTAACTCTTACACGGCTCGTTTACAGGTTAATGCCAATAAATATTTCGGAGCCGACGAACAGCATAATATCAATGCCAGTGCCGGGTTCGAATTAAGTTCCTCTCGATACAACGGTTTCAAAAGCGTGGATCGCGGGTATTATCCCGACCGGGGTAAAATGTTCGTCAGTAACATCAGTATTTCAGATTACCCGACTTACGGTTCGTGGTTGGCAAGCAATGTCCCGAGCGTGACGGATAATCTGACGAATATGCTATCCGGGTATGCTACTCTCTCTTATAGTTATCAAAACTATTTCACAGTAAACGTGAATGCCCGCGTGGACGGTTCCAACAAGTTCGGAGACCAGAGTAATAATAAATTCTTACCTATCTGGTCTGCATCCGGGGCGTATAACATCTCGGAACATGACATGCTGCAAAAGGAGTGGATCGACTATATTACCCTGAAAGTTTCTTTCGGTTACCAAGGAAACATGTTGGAAGATCAATCCCCGGTCATGTTGATCCAAAAAAACCCAATGGACCCTTATTATAATGAAATGACCTCCAAAATTACACGGAATCCGAATCCGAACTTGAAATGGGAAAAAACCAGCTCATTCAATACCGGATTAATGTTTTCCCTCTTACGCAATCGTGTACAAGTAGAAGGACAGTATTATTACAAACGCACGAAGGATGCCTTTATGACAAAAGAAGTGGCAAACATGAACGGCGTGGATTCTTACGTAATTAACGGTGGAGACGTGGAAAACAAGGGTTACAGCGTCGATATTACCGTTTCTCCCATTTCCAGACAGAATGTACGCTGGACATTATCGACCTCATTTTCCAAAAACTTCAACAAAGTGAAGAACGATCCGGACGCACAAACCTATAATTACTCGGATTTTCTAAACGGGACCGTGGTCGTGAAGGATAAGGCCGTGAACACATTCTACTCTTACAAGTTTATCGGGATCAGTCCCGTGGATGGAGGACCGATGTTTGACGATATGGAAAACAACAAACACGAGTTAAGCGGGTTAAGCAAATATGAAACCTTCACCCGCGTGTTAAAAGCATCCGGACGCAGGGAGCCTTATATGTCCGGTGGATTAAGTACCACGCTACGATACAAGAACTTGCGTATGAGCGCCATGTTCTCGTATAGCTTAGGTGCCAAAACCCGTTTGTTCCGAATGTTTAATGACAATATAAAACCGGAATTCAATGTTCACCGTGATTTTCTAAAACGCTGGCAGAAGCCGGGGGACGAGAAAAGCACAAATATCCCCTCTTTGATGTCTTACGGAAGTGCTGCGTATTATAGATACTATACCCATTACTCCAATCTTTTTGATGATATACAACCCTTTGCCTCGGACGCTTGGACAATGTATGATTATTCGGATGCACGAGTGGTCAGTGCCAACTATCTGAAATGCTCCAGTCTTAGTTTCACGTACGAGTTCGGGGAGCGTATCTTGCCGAAAATAGGGATGTCACGGTTGGCCCTGACGTTATCAGGCACGAACCTGTTCACGCTTTGTTCCAGCAAATTAAAAGGTCAAACACCCACACAAGGAGGATTCAGCGAAATACAATTATCCGAACGTCCGACTTATTCATTCGGTTTAAGTGTCTCATTTTAAAAACAGGATTCCATGAAAAATATATTATTTATCGGATTACTATTACTCTCCATGAGTGCCTGTTCGAGTTTCTTGGAAGAATACTCCCAGGATCTGGCAAGAGTTGAAAACATTACCGACCTTGACGAACTATTACTGGGAAGCGCTTATCTCCCCGCCGGCAAGATCAGCAGTACCAGCTCCGGAGGAAGTTCCATGAACGGCGACCCGTACAGTTATTTCATTCATTTCATGTCCGACGAATTACAGCAAAACGGATCGCAAGTAGATCGTTCCGCTTTCGACCCGATGAGCAGTAGTATATTCGGGTATTACACTTGGCAACGAAATGTCGGCATTGATATTAAAGGAACCATGATCGGAATGGAAAATTCATTCTGGAAATCGACCTACCAATACATCAATGCAACTAACATGATTCTGGATGAACTGGAAAATGTCAGTGCAAAAGGAAACGAGGAAGAATTAAATAAGATCCGGATAGAAGGAGAGGCTCGTTTCCTGCGAGCCCTGTATTATTTCTCGCTGGTAAACCTGTATGCAGAACCTTATGCCCCGTCAAAAGCAGCCCAAACACAGGGGATCCCATTAAAACTCACCTCCTATATTGAGGATAAGGATTACACGTGTAGCAGAGTGTCCGAGATTTACGAACAAATTATACGGGATTTGAAAAAAGCGGAAGAATGTCTTGCCCAAACCAGTCGTAAGTCCGTCTACCGGGCAGACCTGACAGCTACCTACTTATTAATGAGTCGCGTGTATCTTTATATGCAAGATTACAAAAATGCCCGGACATACGCACAATACGTACTTGACAGAAACGATAACCTGACCGATCTGAAATCGTTCGCCGGACAGGACAATGTATTCACCTCGCAATCAAGCGAAGTACTATTCTCCATGGGGGGACATTTACTATCCTCCTACATCTACGGGAGTGATAGTAACGAGGAACAATACCCGTTTTACGTGTCAGAGGACTTGATTAAAGCATTTGATAATGACAATGATTTGCGAAAATCCCTTTACATCACGGAAGGAACATTCGGTTATTATTACAAAAAAATATACTGGGGAAGAAGTCATTATAACGAAGCTTGTAGCGTGTCGGACAATTTCATGTTCCGAACATCCGAGGCTTATCTGAATTTGGCCGAGGCTGCCGCGTTCGACGATGACGAACCCACCGCTCGCCGGATTCTCGGTTTATTACAGGCGAAACGTTTCAGCACGCCCCCGGCAATCACCGAAAGCGGTAACGCCTTGATTGATTTAATCCGTCATGAACGTCAAAGAGAATTGTGTTTGGAAGGCCACCGCTGGTATGATTTACGCCGTTACACCGTATGCGAAAAATATCCTTGGTCAAAAAGCTTTCAACACGTCTTTACGGATTATGAACTGAGTTTATCTGTTTATGACTATGTTGCCATACGCACCCGGGTTTTCGAGTTAGAGGCAAACGATAAGGCATATACATTATCATTCCCGAAAGAAGTTCTGGATTTCCAAAACAATTTAAGTAAAAACGAACGTCCGGATCGTATTCCGGTGGAAACCATTAATCATTAAACATGAAAGCCATGAAAAATATATTATATTATAACCCTTTGTATATTCATTATTTCTTGCGGTAAAGAAGATACATTGGCGCCAACGGGGGCACGTGATGATTATTTTACCATTTCACCCGATGCCACCGATCCCGAATCTGTATTACGTAGAAATTTTTACGAAACTAACGGGGTGCATCTACTCTTCAACGATACTTTACGCCACGAACAAAGAGGTACAAATGCAGACGGAACACCTTACTGGTTCACGGAAATCATCGACTTGGGATACTCCATGACAAGCCTTACCAGTGGACTGAAGTTCAACTACCTGCAAGGCCAAACGATCAAGGAAACGGGTATTGATTTTGCGGAAAATCAGATACTTTCCCATTTAGGGAGCCAGATACGCCCCTACTCCATCTTACTTGCCGGGCAAATCTACACGTACAACCGGGATCAAAACACGTACAAATACTACGATTTTTATAACGGAATGCGTTGTTTGGCCATTAGTTGCGACAAAATCCCCACGATGAGCGAGGATGAAATTTACACTTTCCGGCAAAGTATTCTTCTGGATATTGCAAGCAATAAAATAAAAAATTTGGAATCAAGTGTTTTCACTGAATTTTATTCATTCTGCAGTGAATATTACGGGGAATATTACTCGGATCTAGGAATAAGCAGGCCCACGGGGGATGACTTGTATGCCTACGGTTTCATATCCTCCTACTATTCCAGTTTCCCGTCAAGAAGCAATGACGTGACGGCCTTCACGCAAGCTTTATTCAATACCAAAGAACAGGAATTCAAGGAAAAATATGCCAATTTCCCGGTCATCATTCAAAAATACAATATCATTAAAAATATTGTCATGGATATGGGATTTAAATTTTAACACGAGAAGGATATGAAAAAAATAATCTATACAATATGTCTTGCCCTGATGACTTTCTGCATCGGGTGTGATGATGACGATAATCATTTGCCACAGGTGAAACCGGAAAGCACCGGAACCCTCACGGATGACGAGGGAAACGAATACACTTGGGTCCGCTATGACGGTCTGGACTGGATGACCTCTAATTTCAAAGCCGGAACCCCGTATTACGAATTAAAAGATTCATGGGGATGGAGTGACCTAATCAGTATCAGTGATAAAGATCAAGCCATTGCCGATTACGATATGTACGGGAATCTATACACGTACGAGGATGCCATTGCCAACGCACCAGAAGGATGGCGATTACCCACGGATGAGGATTGGAAAAAACTGGAAAAAGCCTTAGGAATGTCTCCCGGTGAACTCGACGATACAGGATGGCGAGGTTCTGTCGAGGGTGAACTCATACAACAGGATGAAACGGGAAGTGGCATACATTTACTCCTTGCCGGATATGTCAGTTTACAACCGGGAACTCCTCTTTTTCAATACCTACGTCAAGTTCGTGAATACGGGTATTACTGGAGCAGCACGGTTGACGAAAGCTACACGCAATCAACCGCCGTGTACTACCGGAGAATTCGTTTCAATTCTTCACAGATAGAACGAACGAGTACCACCATCGAGGAAAAAGATTACGTTCAGAATGTATATAAAAGATTCATGAGCGTACGTTACGTGAGAGACGCACAAAACAATTAAACATGAAAATTGAAAATGGAGAATGATAAACCAAAACTTTCTCCATTTTCACAAATACCATTCACAAAATGAGACAATTATATTACATTGTCGTGGCACTGTTATTATGTGGTGCCTGCGACAAACAGGGAGGGTATGTCATCCGGGGAAGTTTTCCCGGTTTGAAGGACGGGATGATCGTTAAATTGAACCAGATCGAGGACCCGTTCAACGAAATCAACCTAAGTATAGACACGGTACGTAACGGTCAATTTGAATTAAAAGGTGTTACCCCCTCTCCCGTGTTCTGCAAAATAACCATCAGTAACAAAGACCTTGTCACCGATAAAAAAGAAATCAAAAATAACGGTACACTCTTGTTTCTCGATAATTCAAAAATGGAGTTACAAGCAGAGCATTACGATAGTCTATCCTACATTATCTTCATGCATCCTCTCTCTACTCGAGGGAAAGCTAAGGTAACAGGCGGACCGCTACAAACCGAATTCAATCACTATCGTGAAGTGTTACAACCTTTGGAGGCAGACACAGACATTCCCTCGTCTAAATTACTGGAAGCAAGGTTCTACAAACACCAATATTCTCCGGAAGAATACAGTAAACTTTACGAGGAACAATACCCGTTATTGCTCTCCCGTCAGGCAAAAGTCGACGCAGCCCGCATGGATTTTATTCGCCAATACCCGACATCTCCCCTATCTCTATACATTGCAGAAACATTGATAAACACGGAATTTTCCCGCACCAAGGAAGAGTTGGAGGAATTGTCACGTATCACGGCCCACGTGGAAGATTCCGTACGCAAGCCACGTTTTTTGAAAAGGATGGAACTTGCACAATTTCAATATAAAGGAGTAATATACACCGATCTCTCGCTGGAAACCCCGACAGGAGAAAACGTGAAATTATCGGAGCATATCCAACCGGGACGTTACACGATTCTGGACTTTTGGGCATCCTGGTGCGGACCTTGCAAGGCTGCCATTCCCTCTATAAAAAAACTCTACAACGAGTACAGCCGGGAAATGCTGGATGTGATCAGTGTATCGGTAGATGAAAAAAATGCAGACTGGCAAAAAGCCTTGAAAGAAGAAAAAATGGAGTGGGCGCAATTAAGGGCCGCACAAAGAGAAAGCATGATGGAATTGTCGTTTAAATACAATTTACTCAGCATTCCGCGTCTGATGCTGGTGGACCCGGAGGGTAAAGTTGTCTTTAGCGGTAACGATGCCGATGCCCTACGATTAACATTCAAACAATTAGTTAGGGAATAATAACTCGTATAATCACCGTATTGTATTAAATCAAAAAAATCATGTATGAAAAAAATAATATCTTTTGCCATTTGTATTTTATTCACGTTCCCGCTACTCGCACAGCATGGGGTAAATTTTAGGGATCTCTCCTACGAACAAGCACTTGAGCAAGCGAAGCAGGAAAATAAACTCTTGTTTATTGATTGCTACACGGAATGGTGCGGCCCATGTAAAAAAATGATGAATGAGGTTTTCCCTCAAAAAGCAGCCGGGGACTTTTTCAACCCCAGATTCGTAAGTGTCAAGTTTGACATGGAAAAAGGGGAAGGCAAAGAATTAAGTAAAAAATTTGATGTTCACGCTTATCCCACCTTTTTAATTGTTCGCACGGATGGCACGGTACAACATAAACTGACCGGAAGTAGCGATCTGGAAGGATTTATTGAAAGGGTACAAAAGGGGCTGGAAGAAGAAAATACTCTTCCCTACCAGCACCAGCTTTACGCAAAAGGAGAAATGAGTAAACAGCAGCTACTCGCCTATAAAGAATGTTTATCGGAAGCCAATGACAAAGAAAAAGCGGCTCAAATATATAACGAATTACTAGAACAACTATCTGACTCGGACAAGATGCAAAAGGAATTTTGGGGTATTTACGAAGACCGGAGCTGCCAGATCGGTACCCCTCTCTTCAATTACCTGTTGTCAAATCTAACTTCTATCCGGGAAAATGTCGGAGTGGAAAAAGTAGACAACTATTTATTCCCCAAATATCAAAAAGCTCTAAACGACTATATCCGCGGGTTCCAGCAAGAAAATTCCCTTCCCGTTTCCGAATTAAAAAGACAAGTCTCGACTTTAAATATAAATCAACAGGAGATATTGACAGAAATGGCCAATCTGGCAACACTAGTCGATCAACAAAAAATAGACAAGATCGCCAAAATAATCGAGACAAATGTAACCAAAAACGATGTCAAAGAAATCATCCTGTATGTCATGGGCTACCGGGCGATCACGTGGCAAATGAAAGAACCGGACACAACGCATCTCGCCAAACTTGGTACAAGACTGGTCAAAAAAATCATTCCCGTAATAGAAAATAAAGCGTCCTCCTTAACAGTTGAGGAACTGTACGATTACTCGTTTGTATTTCTGACTCTGGAAAAACACATTAGCAAATCCAACTACGCCCGGCTTGCCGCAATCGGAGAAAAAGTGATTCCCCAATTACCGGAGAGTCAATACAAAATGTTCGTGGAGACTACATTCAAAACTTACAAAGAACGTTCCCGCTAACATACTTATTTATTTCTTAATCATTTAAATATAGATCATCATGAAATATCTATTATCACTTTTATTTCTCGGTTCGATGGCTGCCTGTATCGAAAAACCGACAGATCATTTCGTGTTACGCGGTACGGTTCCCGGAGCCATTGATAGTACCGAAGTGACCTTGGCATCTTACAAGGAATACCATAAGAAAATTGCCTCAGGATATGTCATCAATGGAAGATTTGAACTTCAAGGAAAAGTAAATGCCCCCGTGTATTGCCGATTAAGCATGAGCGATCAGCACGCAAATACAAACAAAGAATCAAAAGACAAAAGCCCCAATAAATATGTGGAGATCGGCTTTTTTGTTGAGAACGGTAACCTGACCTTTCAAACTCCCCATATCGATAGCCTGCCACAATCTTTTTGGCTGTATGATATTCGCAAAGAGAAGAATTACACGTTGAAAGGTTCTGTTGCACAGGATATATTCTATCAATACCAACAACAAACCATATCCCTGCGCCATGAAATCGAATCCCTCAACAAAGCCTACATGGAAAACGGGAATGTTGAAAACTTCAAAACCTCGTACGCCAAACAAATCAAGCTCGAAAACCAAACGAAAGAATTTATAAGGAGTCATCAAAACTTGGCTGTAAATCTCTATCTCGCAGAACAATTGAAGAAAAAGCCTTTCACTTATGACCAGGCGTACCTGGATGAACTAACCGAATTTTTCGCTCCCTATCAAGACACATGCCTCGCATTACAACAGTTTCGACAATACCTGCAAACAGCCCGTACTTTCGTACAAGGTAAAGCGTTACGAGACGGAGAAATGACAACTCCTGACGGGAAAAAAGCCACCCTACTCTCCCAGCTCAAAAAAGATCATCACACGGTGATTGATTTCTGGGCTTCATGGTGCGGACCTTGTCGGGCAAGTTTCCCTCACCTGCGGGAAATGCACAAGACATACGGAGAAAAAGTAACTTTTATCAGCTTGTCCGTGGATAAAAGTGAAAAAGATTGGCAGAAAGCGCTGGAAGAAGAAAAACTCCCTTGGAATCAGTATCTCGCCACCCCGGAATTGAGTAAAGACACCCGAACGAACTACAACCTAAATAGTATTCCGACATTTTTAGTCATCGATCCGAGAGGTAAAATCATCTATTCCGGGAGTAACAGTGGGGAATTGGAAATTATGCTGGAGAAAATTTAACGTTCATAAAACCAAAATATAAAAATCAATTCTGATCATAAGTTGATGATCATTCTAGTTTGGATGGCCGGAGTACAGGAACTATTTCTGTATTCCGGTTTCTTTTTTCTATACTTTCTAAACAAAATATTTAACCGGAATATATTTCAAATTACAAAATTTGTTTCATAAATTTACCCTCCAAGTCGATATAAATTTATGCCCGAAGAATATAAAAAGACGTGAACTGAATGAGAATAAACTGATATGGAGGCAAAAAAAGACACGAGTACAATGGATTATGGTGAAATTTTTAAAGGAAATACAAGAGCTTTCGAGCAACTCTTTAAAAATTACTATGCCCCGTTGCGTGGTTACTGCCAAGGAATCGTGATAGATAAACAAATCAGTGAAGATATTGTCCAAGATGCTTTCGTATATTTATGGAATAATCGTAAAACATTAGAAATCAAAACAACAATCCAGACTTACCTCTATTCTACCGTGCGACACGGAGCGCTACATTACCTGAAAAAACAATTGATGGAACGCACTCATTTTCCCCGTCTTGCCGAATTCATCACTTATCTACAAGAATCGGAATATTCAGAAGAAGAGGTCGTGAAATTAGAAAAAGCGAAAAAGATCCTGCAAGAACTTCCCGAACAATGTAGAATTGTTTTTGTCATGAATTGCATTGATGGTAAAAAGTATAAAGACATCGCAGAGGAACTGAATATATCCGTTAACACGGTAAAAACTCATTTATCAAAAGCTTACCGTAAATTCAGAGAAAAATTAGACGACAGAGCTTACCTTTTATTATTGATTAATAGCTACTTGAAAAAAAGATGAAAAATATTTCATTTTAGGGTCACCCATTTTCCGGTTTCGTTCCCCTTAAACGAAATGAAACTGGAAAAACATGAATAAACAAATATACTTTCTGATCAGAAGAGCTTTTTATTCCTTGCAGAATGAAAATGACGAGGTTAATTCCGCATGGAAAAACGTACAATCAAGATGTAAAGGGTATTCCAAGCCATCATTAAAGTTTCGTATTTTTAAATACGCAGCTGTTTTCATGCTGGCATTATCCTTGGGTTCTTACTTATGGTATTTTCAACAATCCGATACATCTGATACCGATCACACAGACATTCGGTCCGTTCCACCTAAAGCAAAATTAATACTGGCAACGGGGGAACATTTCTACCTTGAAAATATGGAACAAAATATCTCTATAAAAGATCTAGGAGTAAAAATCTCGAAAGATTCTGTAAGTAATGCCCTATATTATAATATTGATTCTCTCGGGGAAGAAAACCTCCCCACCGAATACAATCAACTGATTATTCCGAAAGGTGGAGAATTCTCTTTAAAGCTGGCCGACGGATCAACCGTATGGCTAAACTCGGAATCCACGTTAAAATTCCCGGTTCAATTTACCGCCGCCTGTCGGGAAGTTTATCTTGAAGGGGAGGCATTTTTCGACATCAAAAAAAATGAACATTCACCTTTCATTGTTCACACGGGTGACAAGAAAGTTACCGTATTGGGTACCCGTTTCAATGTTTCAGCCTACCCGGAAGATCCAAGCTGGCAAGTAACCTTAGTACAGGGGAAAGTGGCCGTACAAATAGCTGATCATGAAGAAAAAATATTACAACCATCCGAACAATATTCACTAAACAACAACACGGGAGAGATCGAGATAAAAACAGTTGAAACCGAACTCTACACCTCATGGCTTGACGGGAAATTCTACTTTAAAGGTTACCGTTTTGAAGACATCGTGAGAAAATTGGAACGATGGTACGATTTCCAGATGCATTACCAACAAGAAGAAATCAGGAATATGCATTTCCGGGGAGTTATTAATAAACATTACCCGTTGGAAAAAACATTAAAATATCTGGAAGAAACAACAAATATTACATTTGACATTGATGGCAGAACGATCACCGTAAAGAAAATAGAAAAACAAAAGGAATGAGTTCCGAAATAACCCATTCCCTTATCAATACCACCTTTTATTTTCCATTTTGCAGTCGGCAAAATAAAAGGCTAATATTAATTTAATTACAAAATTATGGAAAAAAAGAGTCAGATCACATTTTTTTATCTACAAGAAAAGTTAAAAAAAGGGGTCATGCTTGTCACATTCATTGCACTAAGTTTGTTTACAGGTTACCAGACCTGTAAAGCAGACCCATTGACCCAAGGAGACAGTGTTACATTTACAACACGACAAATGATGATGGAACAAGTATTTGACCTCATCACGCAACAACTGAAATATGATATTTTTTACAGTGAAAATGAACTGAACATCCGAAAAATGGTACAGATGCCTCAATTAAAAATGAAACTTACCGATGTTCTGAACCAGATGTTACAGAAAGAATTCACGTATCGATTTGACAATAACACGATCATCATCCGTCCGGCGAAACAAACCGACACGAGTAATCCTCTTCAAATCCGAGGCACTGTTACAGATAAAAATAAGATGCCACTCCCCGGGGTTACCGTTCTCATCAAAGGGACAACAATAGGAGTCGCCACGGATAAAGACGGACGTTTTATTATCGCTCCGTCTAAAGATGCCGACATTGAACTGATTGTCTCTTTCGTTGGAATGAAGACTCGAACCATTTCCTACAAAGGAGAAAAAGATTTAATTATCGTCATGGAAGAAGATTCCCAAGAAATGGACGAGGTGGTTGTCACCGGTTATCAAGTAGTTGACCGCCGGAAAAATACAAGTGCGGTCAACTCATTCAACATGGATGAACTAATGATCCCCGGAACTTCATCCATAGACCAGATGCTGCAAGGACGAGTACCAGACATGATGGTCATGAGTAATTCCGGTGAAGTCGGTGTTGTTCCAAAGCTACGAATCCGCGGAACATCTACCTTGATCGGAAACCGTGAACCGCTATGGGTGGTGGACGGGATTGTCGTACAAGATCCTGTTCCGATCTCCCCCGAAGAATTAAATGACCCGGACTACATCAACCGTATCGGGAATGCCATCGCGGGGATTAACCCACAAGATATTGAGCGTATAGACGTATTAAAAGACGCCGCGGCAACGGCTCTCTACGGTACGAAAGCGGCAAACGGAGTTATCGTAATCACAACTAAAAAAGGACGTATCGGTCGCCCGATTGTTACTTACTCCACGACTATGACCCTACGACAACGCCCAAGCTATTCCGATCGCCAAATCAATGTCATGAACTCAAAAGAACGTATCCAGTTTTCCAGAGAATTAGTTGCCAATCACTACCAATTTCCCAGTGATATGTCCATGGTAGGCTACGAGGGACTTATAAATAAATTATACAACCATGAACTGACGATACCGGAATTTGACAAGGAAGTGGCCCGTTTGGAAACCGTCAACACGGATTGGTTTGACTTGCTGATGCGCAACAGTTTATCCCACCAACACACAATCAGTATTTCCGGAGGTTCGGAAGAGGCCCGGTATTATGCCTCTATCGGCTACAACCGGGATAATGACGTGATCTGGAAAGACCACAACGAACGCTACACGGCAGCCTTAAACCTTGATGCAAATCTAACCCCGTGGTTAACAGCCTCGTTAAGCATGAATGGAAACGTATCCTCTCGTGATTATTATCAGGAAGAAATCGCCCCCATGCAATACGCCTACAAAACAAGTCGGGCAATCCCCGCCTTCGAGGATAACGGAGAATACGCCTATTACGAGAGAAAATATAGTAACTGGGAATATTACAATTACAACATACTGAACGAACTGGATAACAGTTCTTACGGACAAGAAGGAGCCGGGCTGACGGTGAACGCGAATTTACAATTCAAATTCAACAGCTGGCTAAATGCCAATGCCATCGCCTCTTACTCAACCTCCCACACGACAATCGAGGGCTGGTGGGGAGAGAAAACCTTTCATGCGGCATTATTGAGAGGAACAGAATACGGGATTTTACCCAAGCCTTACACCGAAGTCTGGGATGATTATTACGAGGAATATGTTAGTGAAGGAGGTAGTAGCGAACTACCATACGGGGGCGAACTCAGCCGGAAAGAATCAAATAATAACTCTTACACGATCCGCCTGCAATTAAATGCCAACAAATATTTTGGTGCTAATGACAAACACAATATTAATGGCTCTGTCGGTTTCGAAATGAGTTCTTCACATTACAAAGGATATAGCAATGTCACCCGCGGGTATTTCAAAGACCGGGGAATGAGTTTCGTGGACAATATCAGTCTGAGCGACTACCCGGATTACGGAACTTGGTTAGCCGGTAATGTCCCGACAATCACAAACGAGATAAGTAACACGATTTCGTTCTATGCATCCGTATCTTATAGTTATTTCAACTTCTTCACGGTAAATGCAAATGCACGTGTTGACGGTTCTAACGGTTTCGGGGATCAAAGTAATGACAAATTATTGCCCATCTGGTCTGCCTCTGCCATGTGGAATTTATCAGAACATGAATGGATTCAACAATTTTCATGGATCGACTTTCTACGGGTAAAAGCCTCTTTCGGGTATCAAGGAAATATGTTGAGTGACCAGACTCCGCTAATGATTATTTCCAAAAAACCGACAAACGCATATTATAACGAGAATGTTGCCACCGTGGAACGTTACCCGAACCCAGACTTAAAATGGGAAACCACCCGATCATATAACTTAGGATTGGAATTCTCTTTATTTAAAAATAAATTACAAATCGAGGGTTCCTATTACTGGAAACACACGGAAGATGCCTTCATGACCAAAAAGATTGCATCCATGAACGGGGTGGATGGAAACTCCTACGTCGTAAACGGGGGTGACGTGGACAACAGCGGTTATAGCGTGGCTTTAACCGTATCACCGATCAACACGAAGGATTTTCGCTGGACATTATCCACTTCATTCTCCAAGACGTTCAATAAAATGGAAAGTGATCCGGATGCCAACCAATACGAACTTAACAATTTTCTGGAAGGAACCGCACTGGTAAAGGGAAAAGCCATCGGAACATTCTACTCTTACAAATTCATGGGATTAAGCCCTGTTGACGGAGGCCCCATTTTCGATGACGGAGAAGACAACAAAGAAGAACTTCGCGGGTTAAGTAAATACGACACTTATACTCGTGTCCTGAAAGCATCCGGCAATCGAGAACCGACAATTTCCGGTAGTTTGAACACAAGTGTTCGCTGGAAAAATATTCGTCTGAGCGGTTCTTTTGCTTACAGCATGGGTAATAAAATCCGTTTATTCGCCATGTATTCCCCCAAGGCCGATGCGACAATGAGTGCCAACGAAATCCGGGCAGAAAATAACGTCAGCAAAGATTACCTAAAACGCTGGAAAAAGTCCGGGGATGAACTTCATACAGACATACCGGCAATTATTAGCCAAGGAAGTGATGCGTACTGGAAATACAATCGTCATTGGAGCGACAAATCTGATTATTCAGATATACAAACCATTGCCAATTCCGTGTGGAATATGTATGATTACGGGGATCACCGGGTTGTAAGCGGGAATTACTTGAAATGTTCCAATCTAAGCGTCACGTATGAATTTGCAGACCCTATCTTGAAGAAATTAAATCTATCTCGTCTTGCCTTAACTTTATCGGGAGCCAACCTATTCACGATTTGCTCTTCCAAGTTAAAAGGCCAAACACCAACCCAAAGCGGTTTTGCCACCATACAATTAAGTGACCGACCCAATTATTCATTTGGATTAACCGTTTCATTTTAAAGCTATTGAGATATGAAAAAGATATTAGGTATATTTTGTATAACTTTATTACTTGGCTCCTGTTCCAGTTTCTTGGAGGAATATTCTCAGGATCTTTCCAAGGTGGAAAGTTACACTGATTTGGATGAAGTCCTGTTAGGAGAGGCTTACCTGCCGGTGGGAAGAATCTGGAGTGCCAACAGTATGCTACAAGTTGAAAATAAATATTTCCAAACTGCTCATTATATGTCTGACGAGTTAACCGTATTCAGCTGGGATGACCGGGGAGATATTAACGGTGTTCAAGACGAAATGTTCGGCTGGCACACGTGGCAACAGGACGTCGGTTTAAATGCAGAAGGCAGTTCTCGTAACGCAGAAGATGAAGACTGGAACAAAGCTTATCACTGTATAAACATCTGCAACATGGTCATAGACGCCATTGACGAACAACACGCTGCAAACGAAGAACAGAAACTGGAAAAAAGCAGAATCAAGGGAGAGGCCCATTTTTTAAGAGCCTTATACTACTTCACGCTGGTAAATATGTACGGGAAACCTTATTCCCCGGAAAATCTATCAGCACCAAGTATTCCCATAAAACTAAGCCCCGTCGTGGAAGACAAAGAATACACGACAAACACCGTGGGCGAAACATACAATCAAATTTTAAAAGATCTGGATGAAGCCGACACGTGTTTGATCAATACTACAATTAAAAATCGTCCCTACCGAGCCGACATTACCGCCGTATATTTGTTGAAAAGTCGGACATACCTGTACATGCAAAATTGGAAAAAAGCTTATGAATATGCTCAAAAAGTACTGGCAAAAAATGATAATCTACTAGATTTAAACACCTTATCTTCCGAGAGCGGAGACGTGTTAACCAAATCTTCCCCGGAAACCATATTTTCCATGGGTGGACACCTGTTAGCCTCTTCCATCTACCAACAACGCAGATTCAGTTACGGCAAATGGGTGGCTTGCCCGGTATACACGATCTCTGACGATCTTGCCTCCGCTTTCAGGGAAGGGGAAAATGATTTGAGGATGCAATACTATATCATGAAAGACATCATCGGTGGCGGATGGGATTTCACAGGTTACATGAACGCCTGGGTATTCAAAAAAGTTGCCGGATGGGAAAATTTAGGCTACAAAGAAGTTTCCGATCAGTTCTTGTTCAGAACTGCAGAAGCGTATTTAAATGCCGCCGAGGCCGCGGCCTACATGGGAGAAGAGGGAACAGCCAGAACCCTGTTGAAAGCATTACGGGATAAACGACTAATAAACAGTACAATGCCCACAGAAAGCGGGGAATCATTGGTAACCCTGATCCGGGAAGAGCGCCAATGTGAGCTTTGCCTGGAAGGACATCGCTGGTACGATCTGCGTCGCTATCTGGTATGTGAAAAATATCCTTACTCGAAAACGATTACCCACTATTACACGAGCTTTGATTACAACGGTCCGCTGTACACGAAACGTTACATGCTTGAAACCAATGATCCGGCTTACACGTTAGCCTTACCCAAAGAAGTTCTGGACTTCCAAAATAACTTGGGAACAAATCATCGTCCCACTCGAACAAGCACAGATTACACACCCGAAGAACCGGATGATGTAACTCCACCCGTTCAAGAATAGATATAAAAAAGTATGTATAAAACAGACGAATATGAAGAACAAAATATATTTATGGCTATTTGCCATCCTACTAAGCATAACAGCTTGTCAGAAAGAAGATAACTTAACACTTAGTGGAACCCGTGATCCTTTTGT